>Ga0068856_100003891_pt1 | contig 14978 bp, 13 predicted proteins | sample KBSCornC62_FD_66595 | JGI IMG/M metagenome (GOLD analysis project Ga0068856, IMG submission 66595) | Corn rhizosphere microbial communities from Kellogg Biological Station, Michigan, USA - KBS Corn C6-2 | ecosystem: Host-associated > Plants > Roots > Rhizosphere > Soil ...
CGCAGGCGCGCGCAGAGGATCGTGCGGTGTCGAGGTCAGCCGAAGCTGGCCGTCGCCCGCTTGCGGCCGCGCATCGCGGCGCCGGCCAGGCCGAAGCCCGCGAGCATCATCGCCCACGAAGCGGGTTCTGGAACACCTGGGGCAGCAAAAGCCTGGAACTCCGACATCGCGTAATATTCATCGCCATTGAGTGCGGTGAAGCGGAACTGGTCGGTTGTGAAGGAAGAGATAATCCCGCTATCCCGCGTCGTCAGGCCATACCCGCCCGTCACGCCAGCCCAAAACGCGGCCTGCCACGCGGCGCCATCCCAATATTCGATCTTGTAATCGTCATTGTCGTCCGCCTGAAGGACGACCCGGTCGATCTTATAGGAAGCGTCCAGCGTAAGGATTGTTTGGAAAGGTGAGACAGTCTGGGTTTCGTCCCACCAGTACGACCCGTTGTTCCATTGCTGCCCTTCAGGCGCGAAGACGCCATCGACGAGCGTCATTGCGTTCGACGGCGTCGATCCAGCATCCCAACCGGAACCTGCGCGCAGAATACCTTCGCCGCCAGGTCTGGAAATAGTCGTCCAATGGGACGGTATCACGTTCTGCGCGCAAGCGACGGAGGACAAACTGCCAGAGATGGCTAGAACGGAAAAAAATGAAAGCTTCATCATACCCTTAACCCCCTTAGGATATAAAAGGAGTCCCGAGAAAATTATTGAATTTTCCCGCGGAGCGACTCGGGGTTAACATAAAGTTAACATAAAAGCGACAATCGTCGTATTGGCTCGGTCTTGCCATCTTGCGGCTCCGGCTGGAGACACGGGCCTGCCTTCGCACTACAAATCGCAAGTTCGATCCCGTAGGTGCGCCATTGGCCCGCAAGCGTGCCAGAATCGAAGTGGCTGCTAGCGCATCGGGCTACCATCGTTCAAAACCAGGCAGGGATCTTAGTCCTGCTGCACCTGATGTTCCCTTCGCGGCGGCTTGGTCATCCTTGGCACAGGCGAGGATGCGAGCGATCTGTACACCCGCGATGTGGTCTGAGCGGCTCGATCCGAGGGGCGTTCAGTCGTTTTGCTTGGGGCAGATCGGCTGTCCAGCGAGCGGCAGCACCGCGAACGGCGTCAATATTGTATCGGTTCGTTTCGGCGAGGCGAAAGTGTTTCCGCTAGCCAGCGGCGCGATCAGGCATTACTTGGCGCTAAGGCTCGCCGCGCGACCTCACCCGGATAAAGGCGTGGTTGGCTTAGCGCCTCATCGGCCCCCCCCCCATCAGCTGGTGAGGCGCGCTTTTGACTTCGAAGTGGTACGCAGCAGCGACCGCGCATTCGTCGCGGGAGCCACTCCCATATCTTCGCGATACCACGCCTCCGTCCCGGCCGGCTGGCGTACCGATCATCGCCCCATATCGGGTTCGACCCTGCGCCCGCGTCAAGCGTGTCGATGAGATGGTCAAGATTTGGCCGCAAGCGACATCCCTGGCTCCTGCCGCCACCACCACGATCATTACAATTTTCCCGGATATGTCCGCAGCGAGGCATTTAACGTCGCCAAAATCGGCTGGGATAAGCGGAGCGCCGGATCACTGGACCAGAACCTCGTGACCGAAGTACTAAAGCGCGTTTTATCGAGCCCAGCCATGCAAAAGCGCAGGAGCGGCTTTACCCGCGCGCGTGTTCGCCGCCCCTGTCGCAAACCAATGCAAAGCGCCGCCGAACCCGAAGGTCCGACGGCGCCCGCACTCCCTTGGGGAGGAGTTAGCCGAAGCTGACGGCGACGTTACGACGACGCATCCGCATCGCTCCGCCGATAAGCCCAAAGCCGCCGAGCATCATTGCCCACGAAGCAGGCTCCGGAGCCGGAGTGGCGATGAAGGCAAAGTTCTGCAGATGGAGGCCATGATCTGAAACCAGCGCCGAAAAGGCGGCGTCGGTGGCAAAAGGAGATTCATAGCCGTCATTATCGACGTCGACGTGCATATTCTGCGCGCACGGGCCATTATAGCCGCACGTGTAGGGATCGGCCCAGCCGTCATAAAAGGCCTTGAAGTTGATCATGCTGGGATCAACGCCTTCGGTCGAGATCGCATAGTGCGACGCGGAGCCGCCAAACAGGAAGGCGGCTGCTTCCTGGCCCGAATAAACCGGCGGGTTGTCCGTCCACCAAACACCCTGGTCGACGAACCAGGAGCCGACATAAGTATAGGTGGTCGCATCAGCAGCGCTCACTGCTGAGATCGCCAGCGCGGCAGCCGCGCAGCCTTTCATGAAGCCTCTACGCATGTTTGTTTTCCCCAGTAACTGCCATGAGTGACAGTTAATCTTACGTTAATCTCAGCGGCTCGGTGATACAAGGTTAATTTTGTGACCGGAAAACAACGATATAGAAAAGTCACCTGCGAGAAAGCCGGCTATCCCAGATAAAGCGGTTCAATTCGCACCGGATTTCGTGACAAAGCCGATTCGGCAAGGAATAAGGCAGTCGGATACCAAGTGAAGCAGGGCAACCTTATTGCAAATTATAGTTAACGGACTCGTGGGCACTCCCGTCGATCCCTTGGTATTCCGCCTCCGGATTTCTTAAGCGCCGTCGATCGAGGAGTCGAACCTTCGACCCCTGCCTCCCAAAGACACTGCTCCGCTACGGGAGCTCCGCCGGGACTCGAACTCGAACAGCCACCGCATTACGAATGCAGGGGCTGAGGTAGAGCATCTCGTTTACACCGAGAGGGTCGGCGGTTCGAGGTGGAGGCCCGAGCCGGAATCTCACCGCAAAGGATTTTAAGTCCGCTGCGTCGTGGCTACTTGCCTCGGAGGGCAGCGCTCCCGGTAATCGGCCAGACAGCAAACCGCCCGGCCGATACGCTACCGGGCCGGGCGGACACTTGCGAACCCGGCGGGATACACGGGGTCATGGTGGCTAACGAAAGCTAGTTCGGCCGGTTCCCGGAAGTGACCGTGACGCATACGACTGGCTCCAAGGCTCACCCATAGCGGTCACGGGCCGGACCGCCTCTGGCATAAATCGCTGCATCCGATTTGGTGGGTAAGGAAGCGGCCCTTACGGCGCGGGCGCGTCGGCGGCCGGCGTACTTCGCTCCGATTGCACCACAGCCGCGCCTTCTGCGCCCACTCCGAAAATTACCATCAGCCAGCCGAAGGTCAGGCAGATATTGCGAACGCGCCGTCGCGCATTGCCGCTCAAACCGAATAGCAGCGCATCCTGCCCGTCGATGCCGAGGCCGATCAGGTGCTGCGCGACGCCAAGGCGGCAATCGCCGCCGATCAGCCGCTCGCCACGCACTGCCAACGTCTGCTTCGCTCGACCGGCGCGACCGACGCAGACAGTCACGATACCGCAAATCAATGTGACTGTTTCCGTCACGAACCAGTCGGAACAATTCTCATCCGCTTCCACGACGACTGCGAACGATCAACTCGACCAGCGCGACGGATCGAGTGGTCACCAAAGTGTAGGGCAAGCCAAGCAGTGTAAGCGGCTGGTTGTCAGCGTAGCGGTCACGCGGATCGGGTGATTGACACGCCGAAATTTGGCGGAGCCCCTCACAGGAAAGTTGCCAGCCAATTGGCACCTTTCCATTTCTCCGAGCGCTTAAGTACTGAGCCTGCAGATAATCGAACGTCAATTTCACCGCTTGCCCCCCCCCTTTAACTACGGCACATGCAGTCCTCGGCCGAATATTGCCGATCAATGGGCCAGAAACTAGATGGCCGTTCGAAGGTAATCGAAAGATCAGGTTCCTAAATCGCTCCTCGCGCCCGTGACTCACTGGAAAACCGCCATCAAGCGGCGGCTCCGCCCCCCGCTCACCCAAGGTCAGCGCACGGATTCTGCGCGGCTGGTCGTGCCAACTCGCCGTAATCCTCCTCAAGACAAACCCATCGCTGACCCAGTCGAACATTGCGGGGAGATGCTTAGTTCGCCTCTTAGAAGCGCACTTCGAAGCGCACTTCGCGAACAACGGCCCGCTACCTGCTATCTGACGCCATAAACGCAGGCTTCGTCGCAGAGGTCGGAGCCGAAACCAAACAGGCAAGTTTCAGATCGAGGCAGCTTGGCCTCGCGACGCTGACGCTGTGGCGCCTTGATGTCGTTATGGAGGGGGGGCCAGGTGAGAGATGGACGCGCTACGGCGCTTGAAGAGGTGATCACGGACCCGCGGCGTGTGCTCGCTAAGTGCGACAAGGCTAGAGTCGCAACGACAGCAGCTATTCACGCTGACCTGGGCATGGATCTGGCTGAGCGGGTGCGGGACACCCAGCGGGTGAAGTCCGCGTGAGCAAGACCGGCCACAAGGATATAGCTTGGTTCGAGCGTGCGCTGATCATAGCGGCCGTACTCGTAATATCCGGGGCGGTCTCCTGCCTGTGGTGGTTCGGCCTCGCGTAGGCGCCCGCGTTGGGACGCTTCCCGCACGTAGTCTCGGCAGCTCCAGCTGCAATCCACGGGCTGACCGCAAGTATCGCGCGGCTCACATTCCCAAATTAAGCCGAACTGAAACCACACGGTGGAATTGACCTGCGTGACCCCATCGAAGACCTGACGCCTCGCCGCCCCTCCCCTAAGTTGCCGGCCCACGCGCGCAATTTGTAGCTGGCAGGAAAAATGCGCGAGCGCGCCCCTATTACTAACTTCAATCAAACCGATACAATCATCCGATTCCAAAGGATACACCTGAACAACTGCCATACGTCGAGGCTTTGACTCTCACGGTATGGCCTTATAGTATCCTTACAGCCGTATCTCTAACTAATGCTCCTCGACGCAGGGGGTGAGGACAGGGTGGCTCACGCTGGAAGCTCCGACAAAGCTAGGCCCGACCGCCTTCTGGACACGCTTCGGCAGCTGATGGGCGCGGAATCGATGCCGTCGCTCCTCGACACCGTCCGCTCAATTGGGCGCGACGTCGTCGGGTGCGATGGGATAAGCCTCGTGCTGCGAGACGGTTTCCTCTGCCACTATGCAGTCGAAGATGCGACCGGGCCGCTCTGGGCGGGCGAGCGCGTTCCGGCGGATTCACGCTTGAGCGGCTGGGTGATGGACACGGGCAGTGCGGCGATCATCCCCGACATCTTCGACGACGACCGCGTGCAGCCCACGCTTTACCCGTGCTCTTTCCCACGCCGCCCATTGGAGAGATCAACAAGATGACCGGGATCGCAGCGTTCCTTTGGTTCCACTTAAGGCTTGATGGATAGCCGACCGATACCTCGTCGGTAGCTCGATCCTATTATCAATCGCGGAGTGTAGCCGAAACGGTTCTAAAAGGCCGCGCAGGCCGAACATGGTTAACGTATGATTAGGCCCGAATCAGGACTTTCGGGGGAAAGACGCAATGATTCGGGCGATGAGTGCGGTTGCACGTTTGGCGACAGCGGGCATGTTACTGAGCTCTCTCGGTGGCTGTTACGACTATCCCGCTGTCAGCACCTTATCGGGCACGATGGCGACGACGGTTGGCACCTGGACGCCACTGGCGGACGATTACGTCGAGAATTGCAGGCGCGCTCATCTCCTCATTCCCAACCAAGGCCCCCCTGGCCCCGGCGGAACTGACCCGTGCTCGGCCTTCGTTCAAACGCAACAGCAGCTAACTGCCGCGTTCGGTCTGCTTGAGAATTACTTCGATGCGCTGGGGGCCGTCGCCGACGACAGCAACTACGCGTTCGACCCGGGCTTGGACGCCATGGGAGAGGCCGCAAAGGGGATCGGCGCAGATCAGGGCAAGACCGACGCATTTACCGCGCTGGCGGGTGAGTTGGCTAAGCTGGCCGTTTCCGGCATTCGTCAAAAGTCGATGAAAACCCTGATCGATCAATCCGACAACGTCATTCAGGTCGTTCAGACAATCAAGTATGTCTTCGATCGCGACTACAAGCCGAATATTGGCGATGAGGGCCGCCTCTGGACCAGCGCGATGCGCAACCCGGCATCGTCGTTTCCTGGAGGCACAATCGTCGACTGCCAAGGTGAGAGCATCCGCTGGCCTCCCCCACATGATCGGATCCCGTCGCCGCAAGAGCTGCTCTTCCGCGACTACTACGTGGATCACTGCAACGTTATCCTAGCCCGCGCTACCGCCATTAACGTCTTCGACAAGTCGGCCGACGACCTCGTCAGGTCGTTAAACAAGCTAAAAAGCAGCGAGAGCAAACTTAAGGACAAGGATATCGCGAAGGCGATTTTCGACGAAGCCAAGACCGTATTCGATGACGCGCAGGCCCTCCAGAAGGCGTTCAAGTCGACGGCAACCAACTAGGGGACGGGGATACGCCAATGACGATCGCGCTCGACTTTGCCGGTTGGTTCACCAGCGTCTCAAAGGTCGTCGACCAGGAGCATGCGGATCTCGCCACAAAAAGGCCACCCGACAACTCGGACGCTTACCGCGCGTGGGAAAAGCGCATGATCGAACTGACCGACCAGTTCGGCGATCTGGTAGGCGCCGCCATGGCGCTTAGGAACGTCGACGCACAGGCAGCCATGGCGCAGATCGCGCCGCAGCTTCAGGCGATCGATGGAGCGACCGAGGACGCTCAGAAGGTGATCACGACAATCGCGACCATCAACAACGCCCTGACGCTGCTGGCGGCGTTCGTCGACGTCGCTGTATCTGTGGCGGCCGTCGTCGCCAACCCGATCGCTGGCGCTCCGGAGCTTGTCAAAGAAGGCAAAGCGTTGGTGGCGGCATTGAAGCCTTTCGAAAACAAGTAGCCAGCTGCCGAGGCGTTTTCGAGCAGCGACCACCGCCAGATGGTTTCACGGTTACTTACCGCCTGGGAAGAAGGGGAGTGTGTCGAATGATGCGATCGTTCCTAGCAACTTTGCTCCTGGCTCTTTCGCTGGCAGGCGGGGGCAGCGCCATCGCGGCGACGCCCGGGAGTTTGACGGGAACAATCGCCGATTTTTCCCGCGGATCGATCAAAATTGCGGTCGACGGTCTACCGCCTGCCATGCTCACTGTACCCAACACCAGCGCCCAAAAGCAGCTTCGGGCAGCCCACAAAGGCGACGAGATCTCGTTCGAGGCGAACGATGTGACCGCCCCGACCATCCTCACGGCGATTGATTCATTGTCGCGGCCGGTGTCTCAAGACGCCGTTATACTCTTTTTGTTTATCGCCGCTGCGATCGTGTTGGTCGTGAGTTGGCTGCTCCTCGGGAGGTGCAACCCACTGATCGGCCTGGACAAGCGGTACAGCAATTCACAAACGCAGATGGCCCTGTGGTTTGCGGCGGTGGCGGTCGTGTATGTGGCGACGAACCTGCTGCGCGCCGTCTATCTGGGCGGGGCATATATTGGCGGCGTCAATGTGGGAACGCATTTGATCGCGCTGACCGGGTTGAGCGCGTTCACCTTCGGCGCCGCGCGCGTGATTACCACCCAAAAGTCGGACGACGCGACCGCCGCTACCGCAGCTGCTGCTGCCGCTGTCGCAGCCAATCAGCCAAACACCGCGCCTCCCCCGACGCCGAAAACCGAAGCAACTGGCGGGCCCAGCATTCGCGATCTGGTTAGGAACGATCAAAACCAAGCCGATCTCGGCGATTTCCAGATGATCATGGTGACGCTAGGCGCGGTCATCATTTTCCTCTGCCAAAGCTATTGGTATCTGACGTCTCTGCCGATTGCCCAGGCGGTCACCTTGCCCGACGTCGACAGCGCACTCCTGGCCACTTTCGGGCTGGGCCAGGGCGCATATCTCATCAAGAAGGCCGGATCACCGGCAGGTTCTGGTTGAAGGAGCAATCGCGCCAGTGGACCTGAGTTACGCCAAAAGCTTCCGCGTCGTAATCCTGCGATTCCCAATCGCTACAACTTCGTCATTGTGACGGTGAGGCGCAGGTGCGTGCATTTCGATACGCCTGAAGGCCATCATCCTGGGCGGTCATGTTGCCGCCCGTTTTAGGCGGGGTTCCCTTCTATTGCCCGCACGGTGCAAGGCTAACACTGGCCGCTCCATCTCCAGATCATTACTGATCCCGATCAAGTCGACGAAAGAAAGTAAGAGACAAGACCCGGTACCGAATGCAGCCGTGACTTCTGGCGCCCGGGATTAAATTGCGGTAATTTCGGTATAGTCGATTCATGGATACATCCGGATCCCGTAATTGGGAGGGCCACGCCGATGAAGGGTGCAGAAGGCGGGAGCGGCAATCTATTTTCAGCACGACTGACTGATTGGCGTCGGGCGGCGGCGAAGTCACCGTTACTGGGCTGGTTGCTCGTGGGCGACGAGCAGCCCGAGCCGGCAGCGCCCACGGCTCCTGACCCCCTACTCGACGGCGCTTATGGCGAGATATCAGGCTTTTCCGCCTGGGCGCAGCGGTTCGAGGCGGCGTTCGAGCCGCTAAAGGCCGAGATCGCACGCATTGCGGAGCGCCGCGCCCTGTTTGCCGCTAAGAAGACGCAAGACCGGATCGCGACGGATGCGTCCGTCACGGGTCTCGCGCTTTCAGGCGGCGGCATACGGTCTGCGACCTTCGGGCTCGGGCTTCTCCACGCGCTCGCCCAGGTAAAGCGCCTTCACCAATTCGATTACCTCTCGACCGTTTCTGGCGGAAGCTATGTCGGGAGCTTCTATTGTGGCTTGTTCGCGCGGAGATCCGGCATCGCCCCCGTGCTGACGGTCGACGAACTTCCAGATCCGTTTGCGGACCGCGATGGCCCGGGCCAAAAGGCGCTCAACTGGGTGCGCCAGTCAGGCCGCTACCTCGCCCCAAAAGGCGCAGGCGATTATTGGTTTGCCCTCGGCCTGATCGTGCGTAATTGGCTTGGCGTCCAGGTTGTGATCGGGGCGACGCTGATGCTCGCAACGGTGCTGGCAATCGGCTTTCGCTTGGCGGCGTATGGATGGCTCTGGCCCCATTTCAATCTACGTCCGGGCCGCGTTCTGGCTTGGGCCCCCCTCCTCATGTGTCTCGCGATTCCAATAGCCGTGCATATATGGTTTGGCTGGGCCTATTGGCTTACGCGCCGCGGCACCGGGGGGCTTGCGCGATGGCGGAGGATGGTGCCCGAGGCCGGCACCTGGCTCATCCTCTTCGCGGCATGCTGGCAGATTTACGAGCAGCATGGCGTGGAGGAATCGTTCGCCCTGATTAATTCCGCGTATCTCGCAGGTACCATTGCCGCGGCCGCGGCGGGCGGGCTGATCGTGCTATATGCTAGCGTCATCGGCATATCCGGCAGCGACAAGGAACTGAACTGGGATCGTCGGCGCTCACGCATGACCCATCCGCTGCAATATTGCGCTGCGGGCTGTGTCGCAATCGCCGTGGTCGCCGGCGCGGATGCACTCGGATTCTACCTTTACCGCGAGCTGTTTGCGCAAAGTCCGAGAACCCTGTTCGCGTCACCGGCAATTGCCGTCGTGCTGGTTCCCATTGGCCGCTGGCTCGTAAGCCTATTGCTCCAGCCCGCCAAAGCAACGGCAGGCGGGGAGGCCCCGGGGCGAGTATCGGTAGCGATCGCGTTCCTGACGCGGTTTGGAGCCGCTCTCTCTGCAATTTTGCTTCTGACCGCTTTGGTCTGTTTCTGGGTTACACTTGCCTACCGCGCGGCCTGGCCGCTGATGAAGCTGCAGCCGACGCCGACGACGATCGCTCTCCCAGGCGCGCCGGCCCTTCCGGCACTGCTTGTTCGGGAGTCCCTGAAAGGAAAAGACGGGGAGACGAGCTTAACGGCCGGAACCTGGACCCCTCCGTCCCCGCGGGATGCCGACCGCACGGGCGATAACCGGTGCGTCTATCGCGTCCGGCCGGGCGAGACCACCGCCTCGCATGGAATTGAGCGTCGGCACTGGCACGGCATGCCGCATCGATGCCTCGCACCGTGGCACCTCGGCGTGCCGATTGACGCCGCCGAAGGAAACCCCATCCTCGAATATTGCGAGGGGCTGTTTGCGATTGTCATCCTGTCGCTGTTCATCGCCGCCACACCTACCTTTCTCAACCTTTCCGGTCTAACAGCCTTTTACGCCGGGCGCCTTCGGCGCGCCTATTTGGGTGCCGGTAATCGCACCCGCATCGGTCTTGCCAGCGGGCAGACAGCACTCGACAAGTGGAACGATGGCGACGATGTCAGACTTGCGGATTATTACGCGCTATCCGCCGCGCCGCTGCATCTCATAAACGTCACTATAAACGAGACGCGCGGCCGCGGCTCGAATATCGTCCAGCGCGACCGGCATGGCAGGAACTTCGCCCTTGCTCCGGTCGGCCTTTGCTACACAGATGACGACGGTCAAAGCATCGTTCGGATCGACTATGATGGCATGGAGCACGAGCAGTTGCCCCTCTCGAGTTGGGTGGCGATTTCGGGAGCAGCCTTTTCAACCGGCCTCGGATCGCGCACCGGCTTCCCGCTAAGCCAGCTGGCAGGTCTCGCCAATGTGAGACTCGGTTACTGGTGGCGGCGCTACCTGAGCGGCAGGTCCCACTCCACGCAATATGATCTCTTGCGCGAGTTTCGTGGTGACTTTCCGGGTACCGCCGAGAAATATTGGTATTTGTCTGACGGCGGCCACTTTGAGAATACCGGCGCGTACGAACTGGTGCGCCGCCGCCTGCCGTTCATTGTCGTCAGCGATAACGGGATGGACGAACGCTACGAATATGAGGACGTCGCCAACCTCGTGCGCAAAGCGCGGATCGACTTTGAATGCGAGATAGAATTCCTGTCCGATACGGCGCTTGATCGCGTCATCAAGGACAGCGTTCTCCGCATGGCTTTCGGAACGCTCGCACAAATTGCCGGAAAGACACCCCCCTCACCGAACGCGGTCGCGGCGCTGGCACGTTTGCGCTACGTGGATGGAACTTTCGGCACCCTGGTTCTGATCAAGCCGCGACTTACTGGCGACGGACCTGTAGATTTGATCCGATACAAAGCCGCCAACGCGGAATTTCCTCAGCAAACGACGATCGACCAGTTTTTCGACGAGGCGCAGTGGGAAAGTTATTACCATCTCGGCCGCTTGATCGGCCAAGCGATATTCTCCACGCCCGCGCAAGCACGAGACGACGAATGGTACCCTGCACGGATGACCACCCTCTTTAGTCATGAGTGGCGAACGACCCCTTAGTCGTAAACAGCAGGCTTTGCATCCTCACATAATCGCGCCTAAATATCTGGCGGCCCCTCGGTGAGTCAGATTTATTTCCCATCTTTTTTAGCGTGACGGTTATCCGCGACGACTCTGGTCGATTGACGATTTTGAAATACGAGGTACTTTGTAAGATCAGGAGTCGAGTCGCAGTTCGAGATTTTTTTAGCGATTTCTAATCTTGCCTTGACTGCGGCTAGCCAGATAACGGGTGCTTGCATGCTAGGGTTGGATGCAATCGATACCGGTGTCGGTGTCTGTCTTTTCTTCTTGCTGGCGAGTCTTTTTTGTAGCGCGCTACGGGAGGCGGGTGAGACACTACTGAAATCAAGAGCGCGCGATCTCGAGCGCGGCCTGCGCATGCTGCTCGATGACGATAGCGGCGTGGCGCTCATGCCGGAGATTCTCGGTCATGGCCTGTTACGGTCCCTCTACGATGCCGACTATGACCCCAAGCGGCTTACTAGGTCTTGGCTCGGAGGCGGGCTGCATCTTCCGATCGGCGCGGCGCGCGCGGCATTCCCGAGCTACATCCCGGCCCGTCAGTTTGCTTCGGCGCTCCTTGATGTGACCGCACGTGGGCCAAGCGATCAGGTTTATCCGACGAGTAGCCGGCAACTCAGTGCCGCGAGCCTCCGGTCGTCGCTCGCATTCTTGCCGAGTGCCAGACTGCAGCGCGTTATTCTTTCCGCACTCGACACCGCACAGGGCGACCTGGATCGCACGCGCGGCGAGATTGAAAAATGGTTCGACGGCTCGATGGATCGTGTCTCGGGCTGGTACAAGCGTAGAACGCAAATCGTACTTTTTTGTATTGGGCTCGCGCTTGCCGCCCTCTTCAATCTAGATGCCTTGACGGTGACGGAGCGATTGTGGGCCAGTCCGGCGCTCCGCGTCGCTGCGGTGACGAAAGCCGAAAGCCTGAATGGAATTGCCGGGCCACCCCAGCAATCCGCGACGGATGCCGGGGCCGCACTCGCCGAACTCAGCTATCCCATAGGCTGGCGGAGCGGAAAGAATGGGTGGCCTGTGCCGGCCCCTCAAGCCTGCCCGGATATGAGCGCCGCCTGCAATCCATCCGCCTTGGGGTTCGGCGCTTCGGTCGAAATCGGGCTCGGCTGGTTAATCACGGCATTCGCGGTGACGTTGGGGGCGCCGTTCTGGTTCGATCTGCTAAACCGCTTCATGGTCATCCGTTCGACCATAAAGCCGACGCAGAAAAGCCCCGACGAGGCTTCCGCAGATCCGCAACGCGGCAGCAGCCGTTCTGAAGCTGCTCAGGCAAATGACCTTTCGGGATACGCGGCGATCCCCCTGCCAACGCCTGCATCACCCGACCGAATAGCGTTGCCGGCACCGAACTGGACAGAGGGCGACGACCTTCCCCAGTGGCGGCCGGGTTTCGTCAACGAAACCGAGGTCGCGCTATGAGCGATCCAACCGCAGTCAATTGCGAGCTGTCCTTGCTCGCACCACGCTTTCGCGACGCGGTTTCGGCAGCGCTGGCGGAATGCCAGACGACGAACACCGCGCAAGGTGTGCTCACCGCTAAGATTTACGAAGGCTTCCGGAGCACCGAGCGGCAAGCGTGGCTCTATGCCCAGGGCCGTACCCGGCAAGGCAAAATCGTGACCAATGCACGGACCGCGCTGACAAGCTGGCATGGTTACGGTCTTGCGGTCGACGTGATCCACACGACCAAATATTGGAACCCTTGCGGCGCCGACGCACAAGCCAACGAGGATTGGTTTCGCGCGGTTGCCGAAATATTCAAAAAGCACGGCTGCCAATGGGGCGGCGACTGGACCAGCCCCGACACGCCCCACATGCAATGGGGCCGCTGCACCGCAAGTCCTACCGCTGGCGCGATGGATCTCATGACTCGACAAGGCGTAACGGCGGTCTGGGCGTCGCTTTTTGCCACAGCGGGCCCAGCATCGGCCGCCACGGCCAATACTGCGCCCGAAGGGCCCGCTGTCGGATTCGCGACACTCGTGCCGAACGGATTCTTCAGCAGTGCACCGTTCGACCTGGCCGTGCGGCGCTCTATCCGCACCAATAATCCGGGCGCGCTCAACATCAGCACATGGCAGCGCGATTATCCTGGCTTCTACGGATCGACGCAGCCGGACGGTGCAGGAAACGTCACCGCAATCTATCGCACGCCAGAGCACGGCGTCGGCGCCTGGTTCCACCTGATCGCCATGACCTATGGCTTCGGCCATTCTGGTGAAATCAGCCTCCGGCAACTCGCAGAGCGCTATTCGGGCACCAACAGTCCGGATGACAAGGTTGTGGCCGCCTATCTTGCGGGTTGGGTGGCGGCGGCGCAGGGCCAGCTCAGTCCAGACTCAACCATATCTCTCGGCCAGGATCAGGCCGTGCTGATCCTTGGGAAGGCGATGTTCAACCATGAGGCGGGCGGCGCCACGCCGGTACACGATGACCAGATATTGTATGGGATCATGGGCGAGCGCAACGGAACGCTGCCCGCTTAGAGGTCCGATTTGGCTTTTCTGGATCGGGTTCGGCGCGCCCCCTCACCCCCAAACCGACCAACAGGATCTCCCAATCGTGCCTTCGGCCGGATCTCTTAGGTCCGGAACGACGATCGCTATCCCGATCCAGAGGCCAGCTTGGCTGCATCAATGTCGGCCTGATGGATCGTGAGAGTTGGAGCCGTGTTGAAATCGTTCTGAACGGTGAAGCTATAGGAAGCTTGGCCCGCCTGCGCCGGCGTAACCGTGATCTGGACGGTGGCAGGCAGCGAATAGATTGCGTCCTGCAACGCGACTTTCGCATGATCGGTCGCGAGCGGTGCCGCCTTTGTCAATGTGAAAAGTGTCGGTGCGCTGTCCGCAATCGAGGCGAAGGCAACGACCACGTCGAGTTCAGCAATCGTGCTGAAGTCCACCGGAGTCGCGTCGATCGCCACGAGCAGCTCAGTGGTTGTCACATCCACGGTCACGAAGTCGATGTACCGCAGCACGTCGGCAGCCGCTATCGGCGTCGCCAGTTTAAGTTCCGCATCGGCAAGGATCTGCGCGTCGGGCGCGGGAGGCAGTCCTTCAGGCCATGGAATCGTTACGACGCTGCCCGCGGCGATATCCGTGGGGGCGGCGAGAGGGGTAAGCGCGCCACTCGATAAAATGGCGCAGGCCGAAATCGCGATGTCTACCGGTGACTGATTTGTGATCGAAATAACTGCGGTTTCCGGATCGATTGCCGCGCTGAGCTCGTCGGTCCCTACGGTTCTCAACAGATTGAGATCGAGCGACGCGGCGAGCGGGTCGCTCATGCCCGGATCGATGCTGAGATTGAGCGTTCCAATCAAATCCGCACCGAGCTCAGAACAAAGGCGGTGTATGACGAGGTTCGCATTGGCCACCGCTGGCACGGATCCCTCTCCGCGAACGGGCAGCGTGACTGCGAAAGTATGGGGAACAGGGCCCATCGTGAAGACCGTTGAGCCTCCGAAGGACGTGACCAATATGGACGGCGTGGACGCCAAACCGCTTGCGAAGTCGATTTGATAATCTGCGAACTCGGGGTGTTTCTGCAGCGCAATCTGAAACGCTTGGACCTCGAGCCGGCTAACGTCGGGGGCGACGATAAAGGTGAATTCGAACACGTCATCATCGGGTCCAGTTGGTGCGGGATCGACCCGCGCGAGACAGGTCGCCGAAACGCCGCCTTTTCCCCGCATTATCGCATAACGCTGTGGGATAAGCATGATCTGCCGGGTAAGCCGCCCGACAAACGCGCGAGACAGCGACGGGTAGCTCGAACTCAATGCGCCCAGCTGCGTGAACTCCACAAATTGGGTCTGCGGGCTGTCGAAAGATTTTAGCTGGTCGA
>Ga0068856_100003895_pt1 | contig 14973 bp, 12 predicted proteins | sample KBSCornC62_FD_66595 | JGI IMG/M metagenome (GOLD analysis project Ga0068856, IMG submission 66595) | Corn rhizosphere microbial communities from Kellogg Biological Station, Michigan, USA - KBS Corn C6-2 | ecosystem: Host-associated > Plants > Roots > Rhizosphere > Soil ...
GAGCGCGCGTCCGCGCGGGCGGCCTTGTCCGCGGGCCACAGCCCCGCGTTCGGGAACTCTTCGGCCAAGTACTCGCCGATCGCCAGGGAATCCCAGATCAGCTCCGTGCCGTGCTCCAGGGCAGGGAGTAAGCCGGTCGGCGAAAGCGCCTTGATCGCCGCCACGCCGCCCGGTGCTTCTCGCGCCACGATTTCGCGGTAGGGCGCGCCGGTTTGGCGCACGGCGATCCCCGCGCGCATCGACCACGACGAATGATTGTAGTTCCACACGTAAAGCCGCAACTCGGAGGACATGGGCCGTTTGCTAGCGTGGCGCGCCGCCCGCGACAAGCGTGGGTCCGGGAATGATTGCATTGACAACTATAATGGCCGGCGCTATGCCTAGAACACGTCATGCGCGACCAATTCGACGGCACACAGATCATTCTGGAAAACGCGCTGCCTTTCTTGTTGCACGGCGTTTACCAGCGCATCCGCACCGTCACTTATCGCGCCTTTCACGAGCACGGCCTCGAGATCACGCCCGAGCAGTGGATCGTGCTGGCGCGGCTTTGGCAGCGCGGCGGCCGCACCGTCTCCGAGCTGAGCGAGAGCACGCAGCGCGACAAGCCCACCATGTCCCGCATCCTCGACAGTATGGAAGCGCACGGCCTGTTGAACCGCACCGTCGACGAGAAAGACGCGCGCACGCGGATCGTCGATCTTACCCGTGAGGGCAAAGCGCTACGCAAAAAGCTCGTGCCCGTCGCCCAGTCCATCGTGGCTCGGCTCGAGGCCGGCATCCCGGAGGCGGATCTGCTCACCACACGCCGCACCCTCCGCCGCATGTTCGAAAACCTGGCGTGAAGCAGGTTGAACCGAGCGCCCGGGGCATGCGGCTCCGGGCGCTCACTTTCGTCGATATAGTTGTAATGACAAGTAATAAGTAAATGGAGAAGCCAATCATGACCCGATCCTTCATCAGCTACGATCTCGAGAACGCGCCCGGCGCGGCCCGGCCAATTTTGGAAGAAAACCGCAAAAAGTTCGGCAAAATTCCGACCCCGCTCGCGCGCTACGCGGCCTCGCCGGGCATGCTGCAAGCGGCCATCGCCGGTCTCGACGCGGTCGAGCACGGCTCGCTGCAGCCGCTCGAGCGGGAGGTGCTGGCGATGGTGATGGGGCGCGAAAATGGCTGCGACTATTGTGTCCGGTTGCACCGCTCCCTGCTCCGCGCGGTCGGCGCGCCGCCCGGTTTGAGCGAGGCGCTCGAGCAAGGGGGGCCGCTCGAGTCCGCGCGGCTCGAGGCGCTGCGCGCGTTCATTTTGAGCGCGCTCGAGCGCAAGGGCGACGTGAGCCCCAGCGCTTGGCAGGGCTTTCTCGACGCGGGCTTCGATCGCCCGAGCGCGCTCGACGTCATGGTCGGCATCGCCGCTTACACGCTGACCACCTTTGCCAATCGGCTCACCGAGGCGCCCCTCGATTGAGTAGGGGCTGGTGAACGAAAGCATGATCGATCACACCGGGCGGGCGGCGCAGGCGGCCCGGGCGACGAAGTTCGAGATCAGCATCGTTCTCTGCCGCCGGGGTTAAGGTTTATTTTCCAAAATCGGGGTTTGAATTCAAATCTCAGATTCTGAAAATTAAGTGCCCAGGGGTCGCGAAGCTGCGATGGACCGCGACACGCTGAAGCGCGCCATTCACGTGACTTTCGCATTCGCGGGCCGCGCGTGACCCGTGCGGCGAGCACCGTCCGAGCGCGCTTCGGCTTTGCTGCAAAATGGGCGAGCCGTTATTGCGCGGGCGCACTGGGCGCCGCGCTCGCGCTCTTCGGCGGCGGCGCAACGGTCACTTCGACCTGCTCATAACCGAGCGCGCGCACCACGCCTTCCACGGCTCGGCGCGCGTTGTCGCTCGCGCGCGCGAGCAGACCTGCTTGTAGCGCCGCATCCACCAACGAGCGCTCGGCTTCTTGGCGGGCGCGGGACTCGAGGTTCTCCGCGCGCGTCGCCAGCACGCCGGTGTGCCGCGTGTGCACGTAGGTCTTGGAATTGTCGAGCTCGGCGTGGAACACTTCCGGCGCGGGGAGCCGGATCTGCGCGCTCTTCTGGGCTGGATCTGCGGTGATGTCGGCGGTGGTCAGCTTCTGCAAATCCACGCCCGCGCTCACGTTCGCCACCGCGACTAGCAGAATGGCATCTTCGCTTTGCACCATGCCGAACAGTCGCGATTGCTTGTCCGACAGATCGATCACGCGCTCCATGTGAAATGAGGCGCTCTCCAGGCGCGCCAAATCGCGTACCGCGATCAGCACGCTGGGCGTCGGCCGCACGATCGTCACGCTCGAGCTAAGCGGTGGAATCACCGGCAGCGCCGGCGCGGAGCAGCTCTTCGTGGCCAAAAATCCGAAGGCCAGACCCAGGCCCAGCATGCCCACGAGCGCCACGACGCCCGCAGGCATCATGCGTTTCGGCTCGGGGAGCATGCTGTCGGTCATGGGAGAACGCTGCGCGAGCCCGGCGCGGCGCGCGATGAACGGAGCCGCGCGCGGGCCGGCGCTCAGCCGCTCACGTGCCTTGCGGCCAAATCTTCTGCACGATGGCGGACAGCTGCTTCACGGTATCGGCCTTCATGCCCGTGGCCGGGTGCGGCCAGGCGAAGCTGCGTGAAACCACCTGATTGCAGGAAAACGAGATCAGCAGATCATTGGGCGCCTGCCCGACTTGCGAGCTGAAGCTGAGCCCCATCTCCGCATAAAATACGTTCGGCGCGCAGCGGGCGTCGGCGTTGTCGAAGCTGCTCTTGTCGCCGAGCAGCTTACCGAGGCTCTCCTTGAGATCCGGATCGAGCACCTGAGTCTGGCTCAGGATGCGAAAGTCGTGAAAGCGCGGGGTCGTGTCCGCGGCCGGGAGCGCCGCCGCCGCGCCGCCCGGGAGCAAGCCCGGCGGGATCAACTGCGAAAGGCCCGCGGCACCCTGCTGGATCCAACCCTGGATCTCCGGAGGCAAGCCCGGGATCGTGGGCGCGCCCGGGGTCGCCGCGGCGCCCGCCACGGGCGAGGGGACCTCGTAGTTCTGGAGCCGGTAAGCGGTGAGGTTCGCGGTCTTGAGCTGGTCGAAGGGGGCGGCGGGGGTGCTGGCGCAGCCCGAAAGCGTGGTCAGGGCGGTGGCGGCAGCGAGGGCGAGCGTCGAAGTTTTCAGCATGAATGCGGTAGTAGACCCGAAAAGCGTCGGCGCCAAGTCGCACGCTTCCGCACTCTGGGACGAAATCGGAGTAAATACGAGGATATGGCTCGTGTTCTCGTGGCTGGAGGTAGTGGCTTCATTGGCCGAGCCCTGGTTCAGCGGCTGGTCGAGCGCGGGGACGAGGTAACGGTGCTCACGCGTGGCCACGCGGGGGTGACCGGCGAGGTCCGCTATCAGCACTGGGATCCGAGCGATCGCTCGGCCGCACCGCTGCACGAAGCGTTCGACGTCGTCGTCAACCTTGCGGGTGAACAAGCGGTGGGCGTGCGCTACACCGAGCGCACCAAGGATCGAATCCTGAAGAGCCGCGTCGACAGCACGACCTGGCTCGTGCGCGCCATGGAGCGCGCGCCGCACAAACCGAGCGTGTTCGTGGCCGGCACCGCCATCGGTTATTACGGCTCCGCGCTGAGCGCGACGCGAGTCGACGAGAGCGCGCCCGCCGGCGATGATTTTCTGGCGCTGGTGTGCGTGGCCTGGGAGGGCGCGGCGGAGCGCGCCGAGTCGTTCGGTGTGCGCGTGGTGTGCGCGCGCACCGGCATCGTCTTGAGCGAGAAGGGCGGCGCGCTCGCAGACTTGCTGCGGCCGTTCAAGCTGTTCGTCGGCGGGCCGATCGGCAGCGGTCGCCAGGGCTTTTCCTGGATCCACCTGGAAGACGAAATTGCGGCGCTGCTCCGCTGCATCGATGACGAAGCATTGCGCGGTCCCGTCAACTTGTGCGCGCCAGAGCCGGTCTCGAACGCCGAGCTCAGCCGGCTGATCGGCGAGCTGCTCCATCGCCCGGCCGCGCTCAAAGCTCCTGGTTTTGCGCTCAAGGCGCTGTTCGGCGAAGGAGCCGAGCCGCTGCTCGGCGGGCAATGGGGCGTGCCGCGGAAGCTCTTGCAAGTCGGATTCGAGTTTCGCTACACGGACATTCGCCGCGCGCTCGAGGCCGTGCTCGGTCACGGATCCTGACCCCAATGCGCTGGGAGATTCGCCGGGTCACGTACGCGCTCACCGCGTTCATGATCATCGTGCTGGTCGGCGGGCTGGCCCTGTGGGGCCTGGGCGAGCACGAGTACTCGCTCGGCGACTGCATCTACTTTGCGCTGATCACCGCGGCCACGGTTGGCTTCGCCGAGTTGCCGGAGCTGACGCGGCATCACGGCATGCGCATCGTGACCGGCGTGTTGATCCTATCCGGGATCGGCGCGATCGCGTTTTTTCAGTCCACGCTCACCGCCGTGTTGGTCGAAGGCGTGATCGCGGAGACCTTTCGGAGGCGTCGCATGCAAAAGAAAATCGGCTTATTGCGCGATCACCTGGTCGTCGCTGGCGTCGGTCGCACCGGCAAATACATCGTCGAAGAGCTGGACGCGATTCGCCGCGACTTCGTGGTGATCGACAAGGACGAAGAGGCCCTGAAAAAGCTGAACGAGGAGCTCAAAGGGCGGCTCCTGTACGTGGTCGGTGACGCCACCGAAGATCACACCCTGCTCGAAGCGGGCGTGGAGCGCGCGCACGGCGTGATGGCCGCGCTCACCGCCGACCGCGACAATCTGTTCATCGTGCTCTCGGTGCGCGCGCTCAACCCCAAAGCGCGCATCGTTTCCAAGGTGGTCGAGCTGGAAAACGAAGGCAAAATCGTGCGCGCGGGGGCCGATCAAACCGTGAGCCCGCATCGCATGGGCGGGCTGCGCATGGTGAGCGAGCTCGTGCGCCCCAAAGTCACCGAGTTTTTGGATCGCATGCTGCGCGTGACCAAGAACCTGCGCTTCGAAGAGGTCGAGGTCCCGAATCACTCGCGCTACGCCGACAAATCCTTGCGTGAGGTGCCGATCCGCCAAGAGACGCGGCTGCTCGTCGTGGCCCTCCACGAGCCCGGCGGCGACTACATCTACAACCCCGCGCCCGAACACCCGCTGCGCGTCGGCACTCAGTTGATCGTGATGGGCGATCCGGAAGGCGTCGAAAAGCTGCGCGATTTGATGGGCCGCGGCTCGCTTTAGAATCGCCCGTGCCGATTTTGGGTTTGATGGTCACCGAATACGGCGCGCAGCGGCCCAGCCTTCGGCGTCGCGCTCCGGCCCAAGCGTAGCCAGCGCGCAACCCAACGCTCGAACCCGCGCGCCGAAGGCCGTCTCGCCTCGAGACGCCGCGAGGAGACCGCGCGTCGCGCGCTCGCCAGTGTCGGCGCGCTTGCAACAAATCGCAACGATCCAGCAATGCGCGCTTCAAAGCCGAGCGCGAGAGTGGCTATCACCGCACCCGTCATGCCGACGGAGCCGGTTTTGCATTCCCGCCGCGCCCCTCTGGAGCTTGAAGAAATGAGCGACTCCGATCACGACCACCTCTTCGACCAAGGCCTGCTGCACGATCTCGAGGTCTTGAATGCGCTCGCCAATCGACGCCGAGTGCTGCGCTGGATCGCCGCCGCCGGCGCGGCTTCGCTCGCGCCGCTCTTCGGCTGTTCGAGCAGCGCCAATGATGGCGGAGCCGGCGCCGCAGGCACGGGCGGTACCGGAACGGCGAGTGGCGGCGCGGCGAGCGGCGGCGCGGCGAGCGGCGGCGATTGCACCACGATTCCGGAAGAGACCGGCGGACCCTACCCGGGCGACGGCACGAACGGTCCGAATGCGCTCAGCACGAGCGGCATCGTCCGCAGCGACATCACGAGCAGCTTCGGCACGCTCAGCGGTACGGCCGAAGGCGTACCCCTGACCGTTAAGTTGAAGATCGTGAACGCCGCCGGCAACTGCGAGAGCCTCGCGGGCTACGCGGTCTACATCTGGCACTGCGACCGAGACGGCAAGTACTCGATGTACACCGCGGCCGACCAAAATTATCTACGCGGCGTGCAAGAGACCGGCGCGGACGGCACCGTCACGTTCACCAGCATTTACCCGGCCTGTTACTCGGGCCGCTGGCCCCACATCCACTTCGAAGTTTACAAGAGCCTCGCGGAAGCGAGCGCGGCCGGCACCCCGATCGCCACCTCGCAGCTTGCGATGCCGGACGCGCAGAACAAGCAAGTGTTCGCGGTCTCCGGCTACGAGGCGAGCATCAACAACTACGCCGCCGTCAGCCTCAGCTCCGACATGGTGTTCAGCGACGGAGCCAGCACGGAGACGCCGACCATGACCGGCAACATCACGGACGGCTACGTCGCGGCGCTGACCGTTGGCGTCGGCTGATTGGGCGCTGGGCGGCACTGAAACATCGAGCTCGAGCGCCGAACACGCCCCGCGAGCGCGCCGCCGCGGCTAGCTCGGACCGAACCCGTTTTCGTCGTCCTCAGGACGCTCGTTCGTGGGGATGCGGTACGAGTCATTCAGCCAGTTGCCCAGGTCGACCAGCTTGCAGCGTGCGGAGCAAAATGGGCGCGGCTCGTAGTCATCGGGGGCGTTTTCGAGCACGGTTTTGCAGATGGGGCAGACGATGCGCACGCGCCGAGCATAGCGCAAAATGGCCGAGTTTCGAGGCTGCGCCGCGGCCCAGCGCGCTCGCTCCACCTGACTTTGCCGGCTGCTGTTCAAGTGGCCTCGGGTTTAGGGTAAGTTCCGCGCCCGTTCATGGCCCAGGACTTGTTGTTAGAGATTGGTGTCGAAGAGCTCCCCGCTTCGTTCGTGGCGCAAGCCGTCGAAGCAATGCCCGGCTTGCTCGAGTCTCGACTCCGTGATTTGCGGCTCACGCACGGCGCGCTGCGCGCGCTCGGCACGCCGCGCCGCCTGACGTTGATCGCCGAAGGCGTGGCCGAGGCGCAGCCCGATTTGGACGAAGAGGTGCTCGGGCCGCCCGCGCGCGTCGCTTTCGACGCTGACGGCAAGCCGACCAAGGCGGCGCAGAGCTTCGCCGCAAAAATCGGGGTCGCGCTCGACGCGCTGACGCGCAAGGCCACCGACAAGGGCGAGTACGTCGCCGGTCGTCGCGTTGAAACCGGCGCGCCCGCCGCGTCGCTCTTGCCGGCAGTGCTCGCAGAGCTGTGCGGCAAGATCCCGTTTCGCAAATCGATGCGCTGGTCGGACGGCGACACTGCGTTCGGGCGCCCCGTGCGCTGGTTGATCGGCCTGTTCGGAAAGTCCGAGCTCGGCTTCGAGTTTGCGGGCGTGCGCTCGGGCCGGCTCTCGTACGGGCACCGTTTTCTGTCACCCGGCGCGATCGAAATCGCGAGCCCGAGCACCTACATCGACGCGCTGCGCGCCGCGCACGTGCTCGTCGATCCGGCCGAACGCAAGCAAGCCATGGTCACGCGGCTCGCCGAAGCCGCGCGCGGCATCGACGGCGTGTGGATCGAGGATGCGTTTCTGGTCGAGGAAAATGCCTCGTTGGTCGAAGAGCCGCACGTGGTCGTCGGCAACTTCGAAGCCAAATTCTTGAGCTTGCCCGAGCGCGTCATCTTGGACGTGGCCAAGGGCCACCAGCGCTATTTCGGCGTACGCGATCAGCAAGGCCGGCTGTTGCCCAAGTATCTAGCCGTCGTCGGCACCGCGCTCAACCCGGACAACATTCGCCAGGGCAACGATCGCGTGATGCGCGCGCGCCTCGCCGATGCGAAATTTTTCTACGATGAGGATTTGAAGATCCCGCTCGCGCGGCGCCGGACAGAGCTCGACGGCATTCTGTTTCACAAGCGGCTCGGCAGCGTGGGCGACAAAGTCCGCCGCATCGAGGCGCTCGTATCGCTGCTCGGTCGCAAGCTCGGTCTCGCCGAGACGGTGATCGCGGTCGCGCGCGAGGGCGCCACGCTCGCCAAGTGCGATCTGGTGTCGCTGATGGTCCGCGAGCTGCCCGAATTGCAGGGTGAAATGGGCGCGGCCTACGGTCTTGCGCAGGGCTTGAATCCGGCGGTGGCGGCGGTCATCGCCGATCACTATTTACCGCGCGGAGCCGACGACGCCACCGCCCGTGACGACGCGGGCGCGCTGGTCGCGCTCGCCGATCGCCTCGACACCCTCGTCGGCTGTTTCGCGATCGGGCTCTTACCGACGGGCGCGGCCGATCCGCTCGCGTTGCGGCGCGCCGCGATCGGCCTCTTGCGCACGCTGCTCGACAAGCAATGGCGGCTCGGCCTGAGCGCCGCCATTCACGCGGCGTACACCACCTTCGTCGGCGTGAAGCTCGATTTGGGGGCGGACGCGACCAGCGACAAGCTGACCGGCTTTTTGCGGCAGCGCCTGCGGGGCGTGCTGTCCGAACCGGGTGATGTCGTGGACGCCTGCGTGGCCGCTTCCGCGGATGACCCGTATGACGTCCAGCTCCGCGCTGCCGCCCTCGGCAAGATCGAAGAAAGCGCGCGCGCCTCGGCGGGCGAAGTCTTCAAACGCGCCGCCAACATCGCCAAAGACGCGCCGCCTGGTGAGCTGAAGCCTCCGGCCGCCGTACAGCCCGAAGTGCACCCGACCGAACAGCGCGTGTTCGACGCGTTCCAAACCCTGAAGGGCGCCCTCAGCGGCGGCACGACCGCGGCAGACTACGAACGCTCGCTGAGCGCGATTGCCACGTTCGCGCCGATTTTGGCGCAGTTTTTCGAGGACATCTTCGTGATGGTCGAAGAGCTCCCGCTGCGCAACAATCGCTTGCACCTGATGCGCGACATTCACCAGGCTTGCTCTCGCTTCGCGAATTTCAACCTGCTCGTCAAAGCCTGAGGGCTAGCTCAATTGCTCGGGCACCGTGAGCGCGCGCGGCGCCATTCACGGACAGAGCGCTCGCGGCCGGCCGTTAACGGCCGGCACGCGAGACCGAGCTCCGCCGCTGAGCGGCGGAGCCAGCACGCTCACTCGGTGGGCGGCAGGGTCGGGAATTCGTGGTGCGTCACGGGCAGGAGGTTGCCGCGCGGCTGGTTGATGTCCTTCAGCAGCTGATCGAACCAGGGCAGATTCACGTCGAAGGGCTTGCCGCCCTTGATGCGCGGGAACTCGATCGCGCGCAGTCGCCCGCCGCGGCCCTCGTCGTGGCCGATTACGCCCGATTCACCGCGTAGCCCGCATTCCACCGCGTGGTCGACCATGCTTTGGATGATGCGCAGATCGTCGGCGTTGGCGGCGGCGGCGCGCGCGAAGTAGCCGGACTTTTGGACCAGGGTCTTTTCCGCGCCGAGCAACTTCGAAAATTGCTTGCTGAACCACTGCCCGACGTTGACCGCGTCGAGCTTGTAATGGCCGAACGCGTCGCGCGGGATCTCTTCGCCCTTGGCTTCCATCTCCTTGACGATTTCGTTGACGCAGGCGCCTTCGGACACGAACAAGTTCACGCAGTCTTGCTCGTCCATCACTGCGCGCAGGCGCTTGGCCTCGCCCTCGAGGTCGAAATCCATTTCCGGGATGTACACCGCGTCCACGTCCTTGTGCGCGAGCGCGAGGTTGAAGCTCGGCAAGAAATCGGGGTGATTGAGGCGCTCGCGGTAGACCTTGGCCGTGTAGGCCGTGAGCCAGCCGCAGTTCCGGCCCATCACTTCGTGCACGATCAGCATGCGCGGATTGGCCGACTGCTCGTTGACGATGTTCTCGAAGTAGATCGCGCCTTGCTCGGCCGCGGTCCACGCGCCCAGGCTCTGGCGGATCGGGTACACGTCGTTGTCGATCGTCTTCGGCAAGCCGACCACGGTCAGTTTGTAGTCGTGCTGCTTCAGGAAGGCGGCCAGATCGGCGGCGGTGGTGTTGGTGTCGTCACCGCCGACGGTGTGTAAGATCGTGACGCCGTCTTTGGTCAGCTGCCGCGCCGCGACCTCGAGCGGGTTCTCGCCCTCTTTGACCAGGCCGCGCTTCACGCAATCCTTGGTGTTGGTGAGCTTGACGCGGCTATTGCCGATCGGGCTGCCACCGTGTTTGTGCAGCACCTTCGCGCCCGCGCGCACTTCGGGCGTGACCTGCACGCTGCGGCCGAGCAAGAGCCCCTTGTAGCCGCCCAGGTAACCAATGATCTCGAGCTCCGGCGCGAGCTCGGAGTAACGTTCGATCAAGCCGCCGACGGCGGATGAGAGACACGGCGCGAGGCCGCCTGCGGTCAAAATCGCGACTTTTTGCTTCTGCTGACTCACGTTGGGAAGACTCCTGCGAATGGACGCGGGCAGAGCTACGAGATCTAGCGAGAAACGCAAATGAAATACTCACCCCCGTGAGTTTATGCCGCAGCGCGGCAACGAATTTGCGCTGGAAAAGCGTGGGTGCACGCTAATCGTCGCGGCCCAGTCGCAAACGTCGCCGGCGCGAGCCCCGCAACCCATGGGCGTCACGAAAAGTTGCGAAACAAATCGGAGCCCCGCGAGAGCGTCTATTCGCCGAGCGCGCCGAGCGCAGCTTCGATGGTCGCGTCGATGTCCGCTTCGGTGTGCGCGAGCGAGATGAACGCGGCCTCGAATTGCGACGGTGGCCAATACACTCCGCGCGTTACGAGCCCGCGGTGCCAGACACCGAAACGCTTGGTGTCGGAGGCGACCGCGTCGGTCCACGAGCGCACCGGGCCGCGATGAAAAAACAGCGTGAGCATCGAGCCCACGCGCTGCACGACGCCGGGCGTGTCCGTGTCGCGCAGCACGCGCTCGAGCCCGGTCTGGAGCCGCAGCCCGAGCGCCTCCAGGCGCTGATACGAGGCGTCGGTCAGCTCCGCGAGCGTGGCCAGCCCCGCGTTGACCGCGATCGGATTGCCGCTGAGCGTGCCCGCTTGATAGACGGGGCCGAGTGGAGCCACTCTTTGCATCACGTCGGCGCGGCCGCCGTACACGGCGAGCGGCAATCCGCCGCCCACCACTTTGCCGAGGCAGGTGAGGTCGGGCGTCATCCCGAACAAGCCCTGTGCGCCGCCGCGCGCCACGCGACAGCCGGTCATCACTTCGTCGAAGATCGAGAGTGCGCCGTGTGTTTCGCACAGCTCCAAAATCGACTCCAAAAATTGCGGTTGCGGGGGAACGAGGCCCATGTTGCCCGAGACCGACTCCACGATCACGGCCGCGATGCGCGCGCCGTCGCGATTGAATAGATCATTGAGCGCGCCCAGATCGTTGTACGGCAGGGTCGCGGTATTTTCGACGATTGAGCTCGGCACGCCCGCGGAGTCGGGATTGCCGAACGTGGCCGCGCCGCTGCCGGCTTTGACGAGCAGCGAGTCGGAGTGGCCGTGATAGGCGCCGTCGAACTTCACGATCACGTCGCGGCCGGTGAAGCCGCGCGCCAAGCGCAGCGCGCTCATCGTCGCTTCGGTGCCGCTCGAAACGCAGCGCAGCATGGCGATGCTCGGGTAACGCTCGACGATCGCGTCCGCAAAGCGCACCTCGCCCTCCGTCGGCGCGCCGAACGACAAGCCGCGCTTGGCTGTCTCGCACACGCTCTCGACGACCTTTGGGTGCGCGTGCCCCAAAATGGCGGGGCCCCACGACCCGATGTAATCGAGGTACGCGTTGTCGTCCGCGTCGAACACGCGCGCGCCCTCGGCCCGGGCGATGAAGAGCGGGTGCCCACCGACGGCGCGGAACGCGCGCACGGGGCTGTTCACGCCGCCTGGCATCAGGCGCTCGGCGCGTTCCATCAAGCTGTCCGAGGCGTGGTGTCCCTGTGTTGGTCCCATGGTCCCTTTCTAACATTGCTCGCGCACCGGGCACGCCAGCGCAGCCGATAAAAGCGCCCCAGCCCTGCGGGGCTCGGCCAGCGCTCGGCGTCGGAAAGTTCCCGAATGTGCTGACGTTTGGCGGGCGCTCCTGCACAATTCCCGGCGCGCTGTGCCGCTCGCGCTCGATTTTCAAGCCCGCGTGGGGCGTCGAGCATGGAGCGCCTGCCGACAGCCGGCGGGTCGACCGGCGCGCTAAAATTTCTCGCCTTCGAGCCCGCGGCCGCGCGCGGCGATCGGCCAGGCCTCCATCGCGCGTTTACCGTGCACGACCACGGCCTTGTCGTAGAGCGCGACCGTCGGACAGATGTGCCAGGGCACGCCGTACAAAACCGAACCCACGCCGAGTTCGGGGGCGCGCGACGTCTCGATCACCAAGTGTTCTTCACTGTGACTGATGAAGCCCACTTCACCGAAGCCCAAGAAGTGCACGCGCGGCGGTGGACCCTCCGCGGCGACGGCCTTGTAACCCAGGTCAAGACACAGCCGATTCTCGGCGGGCTTGCTGACCACGCGCGTCAACACGACGGCCGCGGTCAGAAATTCCAAGTCCGGGAAGTTCGAGCTGTAACCCTGATCCCAAAGCACGGTCGTGCCGGGGCTGAGCTCGAGCCCGGCGCGTTGCGCGTGGATGGCAAACGTGGGGCTGCCGCCGAAGATGCGCTCTTCCACCGGAAAACCCTGGCGTTTCAGCTCATCGCCCAGAGCCTCGAACTTGGCGAAGGCGGCGTCGGCATCGGCGGTGCGCGCGGCGAGATCGATCGCGGTCACGTGGCCGTCGTATGCATGCAAGCCGCGCACGAACAGCCCGGGCAGCTCGGTGAGCAGCGCGTACAACGCCTGAGCCTCGTCCGGATCGGCCACGCCCGTGCGCCCCATGCCCACGTCCACGTCCAGCCACACCGGTAGGACGCGCCCGGCCGCGGTGAAGGCGTTGGACAGCGCGAGCGCCGCCTCCTCGTCATCGAGCAAACACGAAAAGCGTGTGCTCGCGTAAGTTTCGACGAGCTCCTTCAGTCGCACCACGTTGGGCCCGACCGGTTGATACGCGAGCAGTACGTCCGGCGCCTTCACTCGCGCCAGCATCTGGGCCTCGGCGAGCGTCGCGCATTTGAAGCGGGTGATGCCAAGGTCGAGCATCATCTCCACGACTTGCGGGATTTTGTGGGTTTTTACGTGCGGTCGCAGGCGCTCGGGCGAGCCTGCGATCCGGCACATGCGAGTCAAGTTCTCGCGCACGCGGTCAGCGAACAAGATCAGACTGGGCGAGGGGATTTCTGCAACGTTTTCCAGCTCGAACCATGTCATGCGCGCCTCGTTCCAGTGCCCCTTTTTCGTCGGCTCGTTCAGTGCTTGCGGCGCAGCCGGTCGTTCAGCACCGTGCGCCAGGCGTCGATGCGGTCCAAACCGTGGCGCGGCCATTGAAAGCGCGCCAGGCGCCCGAGTAGGTGCGGCGTGTGGTCGCCGGCGCGCGTGCGCTGCCCGAACACATCCGCGGCCGCCTCGATCGATTCGAGCGCGGCTTCGGTGTCGCCTTCGACGACCTCGAGCCAGGCGCGCGTGAGCAAGAAGTGCTGCCGCGCTTCGGCCTCCTCGACGACCATGCGGCTCGACTCTTCGAGCAGCGTGCGGGCGCGGCCGGCTTGGTGGCGCACGAGCGCAATCTGCGCAAATAACAACTTGGTCTCGATCACTCCCCACGGGTCGCTCATGCGCGCGAACAGCTGAGACGCGCGATCGGTGTGCAACTCGGCCATGTCCAGATCGTCGGTATCGAGGCCGATCATCGCCAGCAGCCGATCGCACGCGGCCTGACCGCGCGGAGTGCGCAGGGTTTCGAAGGTCGAGAGCGCGTCGAACGCGCCGACCTCGGCGCTGTGAAAATTCATCAACCGATGCTCGACGTGCGCGATCGACACGTCGGCCTGCGCCGTGCCGAGGCGATAGCCGGCGCGCTCGAATTCCGAACGCGCTTCTTGGGCCAAGCGCCGTGAACGCTCGGTGGCGCCCTCCGAGTGCTCGACCCAGGACAAGAGCAGCAAGCACTGACCGCGGCCGAGCGCTTGCCCGAGGGTCGCGAAGTTTCGTTCGCCGCGTTGAATCGTGGAACGTGCGTCTTCGTAGCTGCCGAGCAAGTATTGAATCTCGCCGGCTACCGCCTCGCATTGCGCTTGGCCCAGCAAATTGCCCTGTTCGGCGAACATTTGGTGGGCGCGCTGAGTGAGCTCGAGGCCCTCGGCGCTGCTGCCCTGATCGCTCGCCAGGTGACCGAGCAAGCGCAGGCTGTGCGCGATATTTTCCGGATCCGCGAGCTCCTCGAAGCGCGTGCGCGCGAGCTCCGCGAACGTCATCGCCTCGGCGGTGCGCCCGGCGTGGCGCAACGCCTCCGCTTGCCAGCGGTTCTTCAAGGCCAACGTGCGGCCCGTGAGCTTGCCCTTGAGCAGCTCGAGATCGGCGAGCGTGGCGACCGGCTCGCGCGCGCCGTTCCAACTCTGCTGAAGGAAATCGAACAGCAGCAGCGCCGCGGTGTCCGCGTCATCGGCTTGCAGCAGATTCACCACGCGCTGGCGCACCACGCGCCGGCTGTTGGCGAGCGGATGCTGGGTGAGCGCGGTCGCGGACGCGCGATAAAAGCGCTCCTTGTCGCTGCGCTCGTTCAAGCTCAAGAGCAAGTGCTCTTGCAACAGCTCGTGCGGCCAAGCGTAGCGGCCGGGTCCGCGCGGGACCAAAATTTCCGCGGTTTGCAGGCTCAAAATCACGGCCTCGGAGGGCAAGCCGAGCGCGGTCAGCAAGGCCGAGAGCACATTCTTGCGAATGTCGCCGCCGAGCGTGGCCGCGGCGTAGGCGCCGGCGCGATGGGCTTCGGGCATGGCCGCGACGCGGCTATCCCAGAGCTCGGCCGTGGTCTGCGGGCGCATCGCCAGCACTTCCGGCGGCACGCGGTACACGCCATTCTGAAACTCCATATTGCCGGCCAAGGCCCAGGCATGGAGCTGCTGCAGAGCGAACAGCGGGTTGCCGCGGCTGCGGCGCGCGGCCTCGCGCACGGCCGCGTCATCGAGGGGCAGCGATTCGCGGAGCAGCTGCGCGGTGGTGTCCGCGGGCAGCGGCTCGATGTCGATCAGCCTACCGTTCATGATGTCGCGCAACTCGCGCAGGCGCGTTGCGGT
>Ga0068856_100003901_pt1 | contig 14959 bp, 9 predicted proteins | sample KBSCornC62_FD_66595 | JGI IMG/M metagenome (GOLD analysis project Ga0068856, IMG submission 66595) | Corn rhizosphere microbial communities from Kellogg Biological Station, Michigan, USA - KBS Corn C6-2 | ecosystem: Host-associated > Plants > Roots > Rhizosphere > Soil ...
GCGTATTTGGTCGAGAACCGGAACGGATTGTTCCTGGCCATGACACCCGTCACGCGCACCGGCTCGCCAAACGCCGCGTTTTTATCATTGGCCGCCACCGTCCCGTCACCGGCATTGATGAGCGCCGCCACATTGCCATTGCCGTCAAACGCCGGAAAACAGTCGTCGTCGCGGAACCGTAATAGCTTACTTCCAACAACCCGCCCATACAACCCGTGCCTTGCATCGAACTGGATAGGCGTTGCCTTAAACTTTAAAACATCTGGTTTTCAAGGTGTGCTTTGACCACAAACCGGCCGCCCTGGTCAACATCCATAGCGGTGAGGCTCCAATGCCTACTGCTAGTAACATCGTAATTGATAAGTGATTCAGCATCGCTTACAAAAACTCGCCAGCACCGTAGCCCAGCCCCGCCAAGACAAATTGTGCTCGGCCATTTACAAACATCAACTGGACCCACTATCTTGTAGGATGATCCCTGTATGTCAAAGCGCTTTACCTTTTCACTCTCATATGTGACTAGTCGGGTTCTCAGAAAAGTCAGCGAATAAAACTCTATACGAAAGGTAATACTATCGAGTCTTACGACAGTTGCCTTACTTTCCGACAGCTGAAACTGCCTAATAGGAAGTTTTAACAAATTATCTACAGCCTCCGTGGCCGACTTGGAACAGAAATGCACGGAAATCATCTTGGGGAACCGAATAGTTGCCAAGGTCGTCAAGATGTCTTCATTCGCCACGCTCGAGGTGCTTCCCACCGAATCGTGTGAAATTAGCATGCAGCACCCACTTTCATAAAGACGAAATAGAAGAAAGCGGCTCAAAAATGGAGGGCAATAGAGATTGCCGCTTCCGACCCTAATCCAGTCATTTAAGAGCAATTCCATACGCATTGTTACTAACGGCTACCACTAATAGTCCTTTTTATTATGCAACGCTCATAATCAAATTGTGCGAGAGACAATGCGATGAAATAAGAGTTGCGATCCAAACCATTATAAGCGGCACAGAATACATTTCCAGCTTCTTGGCAACATTTCCCGTTGTCAGGGCAACTTCCAACCCACCATGCATAAAATCCGCCGACGGTTCCAACAGAAAGCCCGTCATCGGGCGTGCAAACGAAAATGCACCAGTAACGACTTAGTCCTATTAAATCAAAATTTGAAATAGGATCGTTTGCAACAAAAAGGTAAAGATTGTCTTCTTTCTGGTGCGGTTCATCCATTGGAATCGCAATCTTATCCCAGTTAAACTTGCTCACTAATGGCTCCAATTTCTGGCGAACGGATGGCCGGATGGAATAAAGTTTGGTAAAATAATTAGCAGCACTTTCAAAATTGCTTTTACGTTTGGCAATCAAAATCCCAGCGCAAAAACCTTTCTCATCCTTTGGGTCTCTATTTAGCCACCTCCCCGTTGACGGCTTGTAATAGCGGTAGCCATAGTAAAGCAGATCGGATTCGTCGTCAGCGTATTTGGTCGAGAACCGGAACGGATTGTTGTTCGCCATCAATCCCGTTTTCTGCACCAATTCACCAAACGGCCCATACGCATAGTTCGCAACGCTCGTGCCATCCGCCGCATTCACCAGCGCCATCACGTTCCCATTGCCATCATACGCGGGAAAGCAATTCGTGGTGGTAGAACCATAATAACTGACTTCGAGCAATCCACCCACACCGCCCGCGCCTTGCTGTGAACCGCTCAAGTCCGAGCCCCAAACATAAGTCCGCAACCGGGTGTTGTCGGGTTTCAGTTCCGCCACCAGATTCCAGCCGTCATACAAGAATCGGTTCGTGCTGATGGAGATTCCATTGGTCGCCACGATCTTCTGAATTCTTCGGCTCTTCGCATCATACGCAAACGTGAGCTGATACTGCGGCCCGACGTTAGTGTTGACCGTCATCTGGATCAACCGGTTCTCCGCATCCCAAACGTAGCTCCAGCGCCCATCATTGGTCAGGTTCCCATCAGCATCGTAGCTGAACTGTTCCGGTGTCTTGGGAACAAACAAGTTGCCCTTGTTCGTGGTGCCGCCACTAATGACGAAAATACCTTCTGATTGCGCGGTAGCCGTGTTATTGGATTTGACCGTCGCCCAGAAGTATTCGCCCTTGCGCCACGCCGTCTGGCCATTCACCGTCACGCTATTAGTTGCCAGTGCCACGCCGACCACATCGTTCGTGCCAGGATAATCCCGACTGGTGGTTTGGTTTAGATTGTTGGCGCTGTAATTGGCCAGACGCAGGCCTCCACCAGAACTATCACCGCCCGCCGTGGTCTGTTTGCGGTTGCCGATGTCATCAAACTGGTAGCCGAACTGCTGGCCGGGGACGGGTGAGCCATCCGCAAAATACTTCGTCCCGCCCGTCACTTGGCCCAAGGCGTCATACTGGTAAATCCAATAGCTGCCATCCACCAGCGTGTTCTTCGTCCGCTGGTTCGCCGTGTTGTAGGTGTAGTTGAAGTTCACCGGCACCGCGTTAGAACCGGTCGGCGTGGACGAGATTTGCGTCAACCGGTTCAAATAATCATATGACTTGGTGGTGGTCATCCGGGTATTGCTGTTTTGTTTCAGCAGAATCTGGCTCACCAGCGGTGAATTGGCAAGGTAGGTGTTGGTGGCATTGTTCGCGCCATCCGACACCGTGGACAGGCGTGAGGCATTATCGTAACCGTAGCTTGTCCGGCCCAGGACGCTGGTGGATTTTGCCGTCAGATTTGTGCGGCGCAGCAAGGCATCGTAGCCATTGGTCACGGACAGGCCATCCAGTGCGCCTCCTGTAAAGGCTTCGGCCAGGAGTTCATTGGCCAGATTGTAGGTGTTGGTCAGTTGATAGTCGGGTGTGGATTGATGAATGAGACGGCCCAACCGATCGTAGGAATTCGTCACGGATGGGGTAGCATCAGAATACACGGTATTCGTTAGGCTGCCGGCAGCGTCGTAGGCGTAGGTGGTCATGACCCCACGCACCCACGCGCGGGTTTGCAGGCGTCCGCCAGGAGTGTAGGTGTAGGACGGGCCGTTGCCATCGGCATAAAGCTTGTTCGTGAGCCAACCGCGATTTCCGTCGTAAAGCCAAGTTGTCACGCGTGCGCCGGCGCTGCCGGCGAAATCGCTCCAGTTGGTCATGAACTGCATGCGCCCGGCGTAATCGTAGCTGTAGGCCACGGGATAGGTGCGCGAGCCGTATTGCAAGCCCAGTTCGCCGGTGAGGAGGTAAACGCTGTTGACGGTGGTGCCATCCGGCTGAATGACACTGTAAGGACGCATTGTGTTGTCATACAATGTGGTGGTGGTCTGCGACATGGGTGCGGCCACATTGGTCACCTGATCGGCATTGTTGTAGCCGTAGGTGGTGGTGCCATTCCGGGCATCCGTCACCTGATACTGCCGTCCGTGAGCATCGTAAGTGTAGATGGTGCCACCAATCTGGACGGCGCTGGAATCATACCGGGTGCTAGAGATCAAGCGGCCATAGGTATAGGTGTTGGTGGTGTAGGAACCGTCCGGCGCACTGGCGATGGTGGTGCGACTGCTGCCGGAAATACTGGTCGTAGTAGCGTTGGTGACGGGTTTGCCACCATTTTCCTCACCGTATCGGATCTGCCATGAATTCAGGCCGTTGGCGGAGGTTTCCGATAGCAAAATTGGTGTGCCGCTGGAGGCACCGTCCAACCACACCAGTGTTTCACTGCAACGATTTGTTCCATGTCCGATGTCGGCAAAATAATTTGTTACCTGAGTGATACGATTGGCCGAATCGTAAACATTTCCGGTGTTATTCATGTCGATGGATGTCGTAGCCAACTCGCCTTTCCCGTTGTAGTCATACAGCGTGGTGACACCATCAGGGTCAACCTGCTTCCAGAGCTGGCCTTGGGTGTTGTAATAGGACAGTCTGTAATGATAGTCAGCATAAAGGGTCTCTGTCGTGCGCCCAGCCAGATCGGTGTAGGTCTTGGTCCATTCGGAACCTGAATCCGTGGCATCAATCTTAATTTCCTTGGTGTAGGAGCAGTAATTGCCCATGTCATCATTCCCCGCGCCATATTCATAACGAACGGGATGCACCGCAGTGCCAGTGACAGATTTCAGTGTGCCATCTACATAGAACGACTCGATCCGCGTCCCGCCATCCGGATAGGTGGTTGTGCGAATCAGACCACCGGTGGTTTCATCGTAGGTTTCGACATGGGTCGTCTTTCCGTTGAGGGCGTTGGTTTGGGCCAGTAGTGTGCCTGCCGTATCATAAACCGACTGGCTTTGGGTGATGGTGGAATTATCCGTTCCCGTGCGCAGGATTTTCACCGTCCGGCCAGCTGCGTCCAGGACATTTTGATAGGTGATGGAATTGGTGCCGCCGTAAAATTTTTGCTGGCCGTATTGGCGCTTGGCGGCATCGTGGAGATATACGGTGGTCACGCCATCCCGGTCAACGCTGCTTTCCAGATAACAGCAAGCATAGCTGAATGTATTACTGGTGCCATCCAGATGTGTGATCAGTTGGGCACGATCGAGGGCGTCAAAATTGCCGTGCGTGTCATTCTGCAAAATAGCACCGGTGGCCACGTCCTTGACCACAACTGAAACTGTCCGTCCCAAAGGATCCAGAATGGTAATGCTTTGCGTGCCATCACCAACAGCAGTTTTGCTACCATTGGGCTGCCCAGTGCTGACTGTGTTCGTTTGCCAGGCATTGGTGGATGAAGCGTAGTCGTAGAACGACATGGTGCCATCTGGATTCTCCACACTTTGCACGCGGAAAAGGTTCGCACCATTGGTGAAAAATTTTGTGGTCGTGACCAGGTTGTTGGGATTGTCCCAGCCATCTCCTTGATGAATGCAGCGAATGTCGCGACGCTCTCCCGACGACAGCACCAGATATGACCTGGAAATTTCTAATCCGTTGACATACTCCACTATCGTTCTGGGTGTCATTGGCTGTTGAGTTCCGTCATCGTCACCTAGCGGATAATAGTCATAAGAAGTGTAGGTGGAAGACCAAGTCGAAGGAGCATCGTCTCCAAAACCACGACAAACAATATACGGAACGAATGAACCATCTGCCAGTGTCGTGTAGTAATAATACTGCCAGCTACCGTCTGGGTTAATCACCTGTTGCAACGGAGCCATAGTGCCATTGGCACTAAAACCTGAGTCATAATATTTACTGGTGGTGGTTTTAGCCGATGCGTCCGAACCTTCTGTCTCAGACACCACACCTTCACCCCAAGAAAACGACTGGTAGGTGCGGGAGAAACTTTTAGCCAGGACACCGTTGGTTTGGCTAATTGTTTGAATCAACGTGCGCGTGCCGGCGGCCACATTGTTGGACGTAATCATCTGCATCTGATAAAGCCCCCCTGGAGAGACCGTCGTCCAACTATTGTTGGTGGCATTGTAAATATAGGAGTAATCCCACGAGCTTGAACCACGGGTTTCCGTCAACAGAAGAGTATTATCAGAATTAGTCGTGTCGGGGTTTTGAACCTTCCACGTAACAAACGGCGTCCCCGACACCTGATACAAACCGTCAATTTGTTCCGCCACTTGAGAAGAATAATAAAAGCGAATTTCGTAGCAGTAAGAGTTTGACGTTACAATATCAGCCAGAGTTTGTGTGGCATACACTTGCCGTAGCTGGCTGCTATTGGTCACCAAAACCACCGTGGATGCATCACCAATGAAATTGAGAGCTGTCGGCATGGCCAATGCCGGGCTGGGCACAGCCGCCCAAATCCTCAACATCCCGGATGAACGTCCAAATACAGTATCCCCCAAGCCAAATTCGGCCTGCATTCCACCGTCGTGAGGAATTCTGGAGGACGGTGGTCCGGAGCAAGTGCTGCAAGGATTAGGACCGGGATTGGGCCCTGGCCCCCCTCCCGGAGGTGTCCCCGAGACAATAGTTACATCTACGTTGGCAACATAGCGCGTGCAAGTGCCGCCATTTGTGTCTGTGCAATAAAATGGTGGGGCAGGAATATCATGCTCAGCCCCATAAACATAGTTGCTAGGGTCGCCAGTCCCGTAAATCACCTCAACATTATTGGTGTCAACTGAAGATAGTAGGTTCGTTTCGCCATTGTATTGTTGAGTGGTTATAATATCCCAAGTGACCCTATAAGCCGTGTTCGTTTCAGTTTTCGGCGGCAATTTAAAGCGATATTTATACATTTGACCAGATGCCGAAACATGATCATCGCTAATCCAAGAATTTGCCAAATTATTACCCGGAACCCAATTGGTCGGACATGAAGAAAGCCGAGCGTTTATTATACCGAGCAAAAGTGTGTCTGTAAATTCATTTGCCAATGTCAAATAATACTCCCTATGTCCTGTTCTTGAATCATCTATATCGTATATTCTATTGATTTCCGTCTCGGTGTTCGTTTGCGATGTAAGCCATGAATCCCAATCCGAATAATATGGGTCATATTTGAGGCCAAAATTTATGTAATCATCATGTAAGGAATAGGGGCTCCACGAAAGCGCCTCGGTATCACAACTAGATCCCCAATTGTTGGTTTCTGATGATGTCAAAACATCATTAGTGTCGTATAAATCTTCTAGAATTGTCCATCCGGATAGGTCCGCTGTCCCTGACCCATCCATACTACTGCCGTCAGAATAAGTTTGTCCAAAACTACACGTGCCACTAATGTTTGTTTGGGTTTGGACATAGGTATATGGATCGGCCACGCAAATTGATTGATAAGAATAGCTTCCGGCCCAGGCATTATCCGTTCCGATTGTGAGATCCTCGGATATTACCAAATTTTCCTTTAAATAATACTTCGACGGCATTGAAAAATAGAATCCATTCTTGCTATGAGAAACATTTGTTGCCGCACTATCCATATAACAGCTCGTGCAAACACTTGCCGATGCCTGCAAGACTCCCAAAAGTAGGAAAGCGCAAATTAGCAATCCCAATGTTTTGTTTTTAATTGAATTCATATTTTTCCAATTTTGAATTTCTATAATTACATTCACAGTCACTTCAGTGGCGTATAAACTTGCAGCCCAAACCCTGCCGACAAACCATTAAAGGCATTGATAAGCCAGTTTCCGAGATCGCCGGCATCAAATACACCATTCCCATTTGCGTCTTCCAAATAATCTGCCTGTCCATCTCCATCTGTGTCGTAAGGATTGCCATATGCATCAGTCGCCACGTAGTGATAACCGATGTCCACAATCGAATTCGTTTCCTTGATCTGATTGGTTTGCGTGGTGAAGTGGTAGAGGCCAAGCTGGTCCGACGTCGTGCTGCCGACGTTGATCAAGAGCGAGTTCGTTGGCAGATAAAAATCTCCCAGCCAGCTGGTTTGCCAATTATACCCGTTGGAAATGGTCAGGTCATGTGGTCCCACAACTTCCAACCTTCCATATTGCGGTGGATAGGGCCAAGGATAGATTTGCCAGTTGGTATTCGCCGCATTATAACTGTTGTAGTCAAAAAATGTGCAGTTGGTGTTGGCATTTAACGTATCCGTCCAATTAAACCCGGTGCCATTGAAGGCCGTGTTCATTACTCGCCACACCGTGTTTGTTGTGGCTGATACCCAATACCCTCGACAAAACTCCAAAAACCCCTCGTTAAACGTGCAGTTCTGATAGGTGAAGCTTCCATTTGCGGTCTGACTAAAAAAGTCCGTTTGCACTCGTTGAAACAAGCAATTCGTAAAATACAACGAGGGCGCATAACTTGCATTGTTGCCATTATAAAATTCACAGTTTTGAAAATTACCGACCCCATAATTCCAATTATCTCGAAATCCACCATAAGTGATGATGGAATACCATTTCAGGAAATTGCCATTCATTTGCGGTAACGGTGAGGCGCCGCTCCCATTAAACATGACAGCCGGCATCCACCCCACGCTTGTCCAATTATTATTCACACCTTCTTGCACGGTTTTGGTCATGGCTAAGCCACATGGTAGAGCTGCGGTGCCATTGAAAGACAACTTGGCCCCGTTATTTAACGAAACACCATACGGTTGACCGGACGAAGATACCCCGCCGAATGCAAAATACCATCCAACCGCCGTGCCCGCAGCGAAATTAACATTAGTAAACAAATCACATCCACCAAATACGTAATCAAATGCATCGTAGTGATAGCCCAAATCCAAAGTGTTTGAGTCGCGAATGGGTTGAGGTGCTAGATTCGTTATCGAAGTAAAACGAACACCAGTATAAACCACTGGCGGATAGGTGGTCTTTTTTTGCAATATGGCGAATAATCCGGGGTCAACATTGGTAGTGCCCATATCTCGATAGGCACTGTAGTTGGTCAGGTAATAGCTGCCTCCGCCAACCGTCATGAATAATGGGCCGGATGGATTAATTACCGTGCTGTTGGTTGAAACCGTAGTTGCCCATAAGCTCGACGGCGAACAACGAAGAATGCTATTCGTCAAATTTATGGCAACGGCGTAGACCAGATTGGTGTCGATCAAATTTGCTCCGTCAACCGTGATGTTTTCACCAATCAAGGATGGTCCCACTCCTACTTCAAATGCCGCTACGGAACCGCATAAGGCGAACAACACGTTGTGTAGCTTGATATCGGAAGAAAGCCAATAGTCAATTGCGGTTTGGCATTTTGTGAACTGGCAATCCCACACATCCACCGGCCCGCTGTAGTTTGGAGCCAAGGCATTTTGTGCATAACAAAACCGGAGGTTGTTGACCGATGTTATCGGCCCATCCAAAATAAGAAAATACGCATTTGTGACGACAGCTGGGCTGCCAGAGCTACCGCTGACGCCCTCACCGACAGTGTTGTCGTCCTTGGACGTGAATATGACCTGCCGATATGAACCAGCCTTGCACTGCAAGGCTCCATATAGATCAAGGGCCGGCCCATCGTTCGGATTGCTGGAGAATTTGATGACGGTTCCACCTTCAACGGTTGTCGTTCCACTAAGGGAATCCCACCCACTCACATAGTAGGTCATATCACCTTGGAACGTGTAATTGCTAACGCTGGAATTCACAGTCACATAGTCCAACACATAACCCTGGTTGGATGGAGTGCTCCTGGCCAGCTTGATGGGCTGCCTATCCGCCAGCTTGCCCGGAGGCGAACCTGGCAATTTCAGGTTTTTTGCCAGCATGATCGCGGATTTGATGGGGATGCTGGATTGCAGGGGCAACTTCGATAAAGAGGACTGAACTTGTCGCAGCTTCACCTTCTCGAGCAATACATGACGGCCTTGGACATTTAGATAGTTTTTGACCACCACCGCCCGCGCTTGCTTGTTATCAGGTGCGGCCAGATCAAATGCCTTGCCACGAACGATTCGCATGTCGCCCCAATTTATGCCTTCATCGGTTTGACCGGCTCCCTGAGTCAAGATTGCCTCTGGCGGGTTGATAAATTCAGTCATTACCTCGATCTCCGTTGTGTCTGGATTCATGCCATACACGTCCGGTGCTGGCGGTTGTTCCCGCAAGATCACGTCCTGCTCAAAGCTGCCCTTTTTATAGGTATAACGCACATCGGCCTTGATTCCCTGAAAGGCGTTGGGATAGAGAACCTGGTTTGAGGAAACCAATTCGCCGGTGGAATCCTGCAACCCGGCAATCAAGACCGCTTCGTCGGTCGCCGTGTCATGATACATCAGTCCAAGAATGTTGCTGCGCAGCCGCTTTCCATCCGGGGTTTGCATGTCAATCGCGCCGGCCGTGTTCAGGTTGTTGGCAAAGATGACCTGATGCTGGCCGTAGCGCGCCACAGCGCCACCTGAGAACGGCTCAATCAACTCTTGCGACTCCACCCACTGGCCGGTACTGGCATCTCGGTAATGCAATCCGGTCGCCAACTCGGTGTAACTATGAACGTGCGTCACAATTTTGCCATCCGGGGATTGCTCATACGTTTCGCGCTGCCAGACCCGGTGGTTGGCACCGCGATCCACCACGCGGTATTCCGTCGGTGCCGGCAGGGCGAACTGGCTGGCAGTAGCTGAAGTGCTGGCAACTTGCGCCCGCGCGTTGACGATGAGGGTAGCCAATAGCGCAATGACAATGCTTGAAGTTTTCATACGTGGGGAAAGAATTGCCGCAATGCCGGACTTGATCTGGATAAACCTTGCCTGCCAGCCAGAAACCTTCATTGGCTGTTGCCCATAACCATCTTGTTTTTGCCTTCTGATCACACCTGACCCAATTGAGACCCAGAAAACCTGAGGCTTCAAAGACACGACGTTTTTACCCCTGCCTTTAAAAAATTGCAATAAGTTTCTAACATAATTTTAATTAGTCACTTAAAGAATGCAATTTACACGTTTGGACTACACGTGCTGTCGTTTTAAAGTGCTACGCTGCCACTCGAAACGGGGCGAATTTTAATGCCTCCTGCCAGATTTCGCTTCGCAATGCGAGGCTTTCGTCGAAGACCGGCGACCTCAATTTACAGGTTGATACGCCTTACTATTTCCATCGCGCATCCGATTGTATTCCCCCAAACGGCCGAGCGACGCAAGTTGCCGCTCGCTTGCAGCGTGGCCAGCCACCGCGCAACTTTCGCCCCTTGTCCGTTCCCATGATGGTCTGACATTTATCGGCAGTGCTTCGCCGTTCGCCGGTGATCTTGCCCCATCACCCTCAAGCCACCGCTCCCCGGCTCCACACTGCCAACAAACGTCAGCACAGATCGGAGTTGAGCCTTCGGCGACTCTGCGAGGCTAGAGGATTTTGGTTGGTGTTTTTGACATGGCGCGTTTTGTTTTATGGGCACGCCGCCGAGGTCTCTCCGTAGTGCGCTTGCTGCTACGCCATTTCTTTCAAGCGTGTTAATTCCCGCTTTCACGGGGCGTTTTATTTCCGGCGACGAAGGGCATGGGGTCACGCCAGCGACCGGCTATCAGGTAACGCCGAACCTTTCGCTGTCATGCCCCATGCACGCCGCAAATAAAACGGGGTTGGTTCAAAAAATGGCTCCGCTGCGGGTGAAGCAAGCGACATACGGCGAGACACGGACGGCGAACATCAAAAAAAAGCTTATGAAAAACAAAATTAAATTTGAAGCAGCGACTCCAGCAAACGCCGTCCAGCAATCATCAAACCGCGCCGGGCGCGTTTACAACTGCAACCGCGAATTGCCCACACAAAAGGTTTTGGACTTGTTGAAGTGCGAACTGCCGAGGCAATACGAACTGGCCGAGATTGTCGGGAAATGGATTTGGCTGGAATTTCCCAAAGCCAGCCATCGGGCAGCAGCAAACACGCTTCATCGTTTAGGGTTTCATTGGAACCAACGCCGTTCCGTGTGGCAGCATCCTTGCGGGGCGTGTGCGCCCTTCGCCGCGCATCCCCAAGACCCGCGCCGCAAATACGGCTCTTATTTCGCCGCCGATGTTCAACCTGCTTGAAAGAAATCCGGCCATGAATACCACCGCGATTTTTCCCAGCATGGAATCTCTTGTTAAACCGTTCAGGTTTTCCGCCAGCCCGTATGAATACAAGGTGACGCCCTTGCGTGAATGTCCGACACCGGACGCGTTGCAGCAGTGCGAGACGCCCGACAAAGCCGCCGATTATTGGCGGAGGCACATTGCCACCCACCCGCATTTCAATCCTGAGTGTGAATGTCTGGCGGTGTTGCTCTTGAACACGCGCAAGCGCATTAAAGGCCACCAATTGGTTTCCATTGGCACGATGGACACCATTCTGGTTCATCCCCGCGAAGTGTTCCGTCTTGCCATCATCGCCGCCGCCAGTGCCGTGATCGTGATGCACAACCATCCATCAGGCGAAAGCAGCCCGTCAGAGGCAGACATCAAAGTGACCCGCGACCTCATCCGCGCCGGTCAACTTTTGAAATTGGAATTGCTAGACCATGTGGTCATGGGCAACGGCAATTTTTCATCCCTTCGCGCTCTTGGCTACTTTTATCAATGAGACTGTCAGTAAAAGTGTCAGTGAAAACTGCCGCCGATTACGGAAAATTCCAGCGGTTTAACCCGAATAGTCTTTAGTTTTAACAGCAATTTATTAAATTCCTTTTAACCGAATCTATGCAACAGACCGTGTCCATCTGTGGTTAAATAATTTTTGCAATGACGACGACTGAATTGAAAACCCGCCCGCGTCTGCCGGAATGGCTGCGCATACCACTGCCCACCTCCGACACGTTTTCGCAGACGCACAACCTGCTCGGCGAACTCAAGCTACACACGGTCTGCGAGAGCGCCAAGTGCCCGAACCATTGGGAATGCTGGAGCAAAGGCACGGCGACGTTCATGATCGCCGGCGACCGTTGCACGCGCGCCTGCGGCTTTTGCGCCGTGGCCACCGCCAAGCCGCTCCCGCTGGAAGCCGACGAACCGCTCCGCGTGGCCGAGGCGACTCGCCGAATGAAATTGAAACACGTCGTCATCACCGCCGTCGCCCGCGACGACGTGGCCGATGGCGGCGCGGAACATTTCCGCCGGACGATCGAGGAAGTCCGCAAGCTGAATCCTGGCATCGTCATCGAAGTTTTAGTTCCTGATTTTCAAGACAGTGACTCGTCCATTAACGCCGTTCTCGCCGCGAAGCCGCAGATTTTCAATCACAATCTCGAAACCGTCCGCCGCCTGACGCCAAGCGTGCGCCATCGCGCGACGTATGACCGCTCGCTGAGCGTGCTGCAAAAGGTCAAGGACAAGCGCGGCAAGGCGATTTACACCAAGTCGGGTATGATGCTTGGCCTTGGTGAGATGGAGCCGGAAGTTTTGGAAGCCATGCGCGATTTGCGCGCCGTTGGCTGCGACATTCTTACGCTTGGCCAGTATTTGCAGCCGACGCTGAAGCATTTGGCGATGGTGGAATTTATTCCGCCGGCAAAATTTGCCGAATACAAAGTGCGCGCCGAGGAAATGGGCTTTGTCCACGTTGCGAGCGGTCCGCTCGTGCGCAGTTCGTATCACGCGGACGAATTTGGCGGGGCGTCAGCGACTTGTTAACGGGTGCCGGAACAGCAGGTAGGCCGCGAGGGCAAAGCAGATGATGCCGATCGCAAAAAAGATGACGGTGAAGAAGGTCCGGATTTGGCGGGCGCGGGCCGCGACTTCCGCAGTTTGTTTTTTCTCGTCGTCCATGAAGCCGGCGAACTGGGTGCCCAGCGCGGTTTTGATGGCGTCCTCGTTTTTTAATTCCAACGTCAGCCAGTGGCCTTCCAGCGCTTTCCATTCCTCCGGCAGCCGCTCGAGCGTTTCCAGGTTGGCCGGTTGAAAACCCCAGCGCGTCCAGAACGGTGACGTTTCCTGCGTCCACACGCGGAAGACGCCGTGGTTGGCGGCGAGTTTCTGGATGCGTTCCCACAACAATTCGCGTGCGGCATCGGCCACGGAGAAATCCGTGTAATCCTCCGCGTAGAAGCGCAGGTGCTGGCGGGTGATTTGCACGCCGACGGCCCCGGCAAACGTGCCGTTGGCTTCCACCACTTGAAATTCCGTGAGCCGGTTTTCGAGATCGTCAGCGGGCAATTGCGCGGTCGTCCACAGCGCTTTGAGCGCGGGCAGATCGTCCACGGTGGCGCGACGGATGAGGAGCGGAGTCACGCGCGGAGTTTGGCTGGAAATGTTCGGGACGCGAAGAAAAATTTGCAATTCCATCCGGCTATGTCACTTTGCGCGGTCACTAAAACTGAAAATTATGAGCCAAGCCCAACAACTTCTCGACGCCCTGCAATGGCGCTACGCCACCAAGGTTTTCGACGCGACCAAAAAAATTCCCGCTGATCTCTGGGACGCGCTGGAGCAATCGCTCGTGCTGACGCCGACGAGCTACGGCCTGCAGCCGTATCATTTCCTCATCGTGCAGGATCCAGCGACGCGCGCGGCGCTGCTGCCGCATTCGTGGGGGCAGAAGCAGGTTGTGGATTGCTCGCATTTCATCGTCTTCACCGCCCGCACAGAAATGAAAGAGGCCGACGTGGATAAGCTGGTTGCCCGCATCAGCAGTGTGCGCGGTGTGCCGGCGGAGTCCATGACGCCCTACTGGAACATGATGATTAAAGACGTGGTCAACGGCCCGCGCGGAAAGACCGCGCATGAATGGGCGGCGCGGCAATGCTACATCGCGCTGGGAAATCTGATGACATGCGCCGCCGTGCTCGGCGTGGACGCGTGTCCGATGGAAGGTCTGGTGCCGGCCGAATACGACAAGATTCTGAAACTCGAAGGCACCGGCTATAAGACCGTGGTCGCGCTGGCGCTCGGCTATCGCGCGGCAACGGATAAATACGCCAGCCTCGCCAAGATCCGTTACCAGACAACGGACTTGGTTCGGGTGGTTTGATCTACGGCCGAATGGTTCGGGTGGTTTCCACCGCCGGGATCGGGTTAAAAGTTGGCAAATTTTAATAAGCCAGGAGTAGCTGGTTTGTTAAAATTGTCCCATGTTCAAAAAGCTGTTTATCCCCTCGGACGATTCGGATTTGACGAGCATGGCTTTGTTGGTCGCGCGGCTGTGGTTTGGCCTGGCGATGCTGTTCAATCACGGCTTCGACAAGTTTGCGAACTTCAAGGATCTTGTCGGCACGTTTCCCGATCCGCTGGGGCTGGGACAGGAGGCGAGCCTGGTGCTGGTGATCTTTGCCGAAGTGCTGGGATCCCTGCTGCTGACGATGGGATTATTCACGCGCATCGCGGCGGCGGTGCTGGTGATTGACATGTTCGTCGCCTTCCTGATGGTCCACAAAACGGCGATGAGCGGCGGCGAACTGGCGTTCCTTTATCTCGCCGGCTATGTGATGTTCGTCATCGCGGGCGGCGGCTTGTTTTCACTCGATACGGTGGTCTTTCAGAAAGCCGACCGCAGCAATATTCAGAAAGGCGGGGGTTAAATCGCTGAGTTGAGTGGTTGCAAAAATTTTGCCCCATAGAAATCAAGAATGAATGTAGCGTGCGGCGGCTATCCGCCGCAGTTCCTTCTCAAACCTGAGCATAAT
>Ga0068856_100003903_pt1 | contig 14952 bp, 19 predicted proteins | sample KBSCornC62_FD_66595 | JGI IMG/M metagenome (GOLD analysis project Ga0068856, IMG submission 66595) | Corn rhizosphere microbial communities from Kellogg Biological Station, Michigan, USA - KBS Corn C6-2 | ecosystem: Host-associated > Plants > Roots > Rhizosphere > Soil ...
CCCAGGAAAACGATCCTCAAAAGCATATGGGGCGATGATACATTCTTCAATGCCCGCAGTCTGGACGTGTTTATTACGAAACTACGCAAACACCTGCAAGCCGATCCTAACGTGCAGATTATAAATATTCGGGGTGTGGGATATAAGCTGGTTTGGTAAAAGAAATCCCCGCCATGCGCCTTGCGCCAATCACCCTGCTTGCATTTTGTTAATTTCTTTTCGACTTCTCAACACCTCAGAATAGAGAATTTTCAGATATTTAGCCATCATGGTGGTTTCTGCAAATGTATTGAAATGGGTGATGCGCTTATATCCTCCCCTGTTATTTCAACGCATTTGGGTCATCAGGTTCGATAAAGGCTTCCGGAGCGTAAAAGTGAAGGTAAATAAAAGCCTCTTCAATACCAACTATAATCATTCGATTTTTGGGGGAACTATTTTTGCCGCAGCCGACCCCTTTTACCCGCTTTTGTTCCATCAAACGCTAACTCATAAGGGTTACAAGGTGCGCGTATGGATGAAATCGGCTGAAATACAATATATAAAAGCGGGACGAAAGGATCTTTTCTTTACCATCAATATCAGTGATGCCGACATTGATGAAGTTGAGACGACCCTGAATGCGGGCGAAAAATACATCAAAGCGCATCCGATAACGATGTACGACCGCGACGGCGATCTGTGCGTCGAGGTTAGCTGTGAAGTTTATATTCGCAACCTTGAGCCGTCTGAAACCAAAACCGAAGTAACAATATGACAAAGAGTATAATGAACGAGGATACGTTTCTGGCAAAGGGATATATAATATCAAACGATAAGAGCTGCATCGATTTTGACCGGCTTTATCAATACCTGGAAAATGAATCATATTGGGCCAAAGGTGTAACAGTCGATCGCCTCAAACGAGCCGTGGAAAATTCGCTGTGCTTTGTCATCCTCAAGCAAGAAGAATTTGCCGGTTTTGCTCGCGTGGTGACCGACAAGGCCACTTTTGCCTATATTTGTGATGTGTTTGTACTGGACGAACATCGGAAGTTGGGCCTATCCAAATGGCTGATGCAAACAATCCTGCAACATCCCGAGTTGCAGGGACTGAGGCGATGGTCGCTCGCAACATCAGATGCACATGGCCTTTATAAACAATTCGGATTTGCGCCCCTGAGCAAACCCGACACATGGATGGAAATTTACACACCCTACACGCAAAGCACATGAACATTAAGAGGACAATATTTGAGGGTGAGGGTGTAACGCTCGATTTCAAAAAGACCATTACCAGTTGCGAGAAAATAGCCCGCACCATGGTTTCTTTTGCTAATAACAAGGGTGGCCGATTGTTGATCGGCGTAGCGGACGATGGCACCATCAAAGGCGTCAAATCAGAAGATGAGGAGCGCTATATGATCACACGAGCCGCGCAATTGTTCTCAAAACCGGCACTCGAACCCCGATTTGAGGAGGTTTATGTAGATGACAAGCTTGTGCTGGTGGTCGAAATTCCTGAAAGCGATACCAAGCCGCATTATGCTCTCGCCGAGGACGGCAAATGGTGGGTATATGTACGGGTAAAAGATAAAAGCGTATTGGCCAGCAAGATCGTAGTGGACGTGCTTAAACACTCAGCCGACAACACTGGCGTTCTGATAGAGTATTCTACTAAAGAAAAGGCATTATTGGAACACCTTGAGAAAGTGGAGCGTATCAACGTTAAAGAATATTGCAAACTGGCTAAGATGAGCCGGCGCACTGCACAGCGTGTGTTAGTGAATATGGTGCTTTCGGGCGTTATCCGTATTCATACTACCGAAAAAGAAGAATATTATACAGCGGCTTGACAATCAGTGTAAAGCGATTTATTATTTTTACTCACCGACCTGCAATAAGCGATGAAAAGTTTGTACCAAAAATACAAGCCATATTATGGTGATAGCCTTCGCTTGGCCATTCCTGTGGTTTTTTCACAGGTTGGGCACACATTGGTGCAAACTGCCGACAGTATCATTGTAGGTCATTTTGCCGGCACCGTTTCACTGGCGGCGGTATCCCTGGTTAATAGCATTTTTGTTATCGGACTAGTTATCGGGCTGGGGGTCTCCTATGGTATCACTCCGCTTATTGCCCAGCACAATGGCCGGAAGAATTACAAAGAATGCGGTAATTTATTGTCGAATGCGCTGGTTATAAACAGTATTACTGGAATCGGACTTTTTGTTCTTATCAGCATTGGAATGATGAAATTGATCGGCCACCTGGATCAAGCTCCGGCAGTTGTTGAACAGGCACGGCCCTACCTGTTTCTGATGGGCATTTCACTAATGCCGTTGATGCTTTTTAACACATTCAAGCAATTTGCAGAAGGCCTGGGCTTCACTTTGCAAGCCATGGTGATATCCGTCGCGGGAAATGTGTTGAACGTAATCCTGGGTATCATATTCGTAAAAGGTTTGTTTGGCGTAAAGCCGATGGGCGTTGCAGGCGTAGGTTATAGTACGTTGATTGACCGTTGCAGCATGGCAGTTGTAATGGGCATTTATGTTTTCCGGTCGAAGAATTTCAGGATATACCTCAAGGATTTTGCGATTAGGAATGTCGACCGGCTAAGAAGTCTTTCAATCCTAAAAATAGGTGCCCCAGTAGCGCTGCAATATATTTTCGAGATTAGTGCATTTAGTGGGGCCGCAATTTTGATCGGTACCATCGGGCCTGTTCCGCAAGCAGCGCACCAGATAGCGATTAATCTTGCGGCTTTGACATATATGGCTGCAAGCGGTATTTCTGCAGCGTCAGCAATCAAATCAGGCAATTATTTCGGCGCTAAACAGCATCGTGATCTACGATTGTCCGCCGTCTCAAATTATCATATCGTCATTGTTTTCATGTCGATGACTGCTATCTTGTTTGCCTTTGGAAACCATCTTTTACCCTGGATGTATACTTCAGATAGAAGTGTTATAGACATTGCAGCACAATTACTTATTATCGCGGCATTATTTCAGCTGTTTGACGGAACCCAGGTTGTGGGCCTGGGCATTTTACGTGGCATGGGTGATGTAAACATGCCAACACTATTTACGATGATAGCTTATTGGATAGTGGGTTTACCAATCGGCTACCTGCTAGGTATCCAATTTAAAATGGGAGTTACCGGTGTGTGGTACGGGTTGGTGCTAGGGCTACTAACCTCATCCTTGCTGCTCTTTATCCGGTTCCAGATCATCAGCCGTAAGCATCAGTTCAAACAGGAATTGATCATTGCCCGTGATGAGATTTGAATCTAGAAATACAGATCATTTGCCAACCGGTAAGTATTGCAATGCGCATCTACAATATCCCGGATATCTGTAGAATAACCACCTCCCATGCTAACTTGAAGCGGTATTTGATGCTTTTGACACTGCTCCAGCACGTAGCGATCCCGTTCACGGCACCCTTCTTTGGTCATTGCCAGTTTGCCCAACTTATCGGTTTTCAGAATGTCGACTCCGGAAAGGTAAAAGATAAAATCAGGCTTTTGTTGAGCGATCAGTTTTGGCAACGTGTCTTTCAAAATGGCAAGATATTCATCGTCTTCAGTTCCATCGGGTAAGGGAATATCCAAATCCGATCGCTCTTTTCTATAAGGAAAATTGTTCGCCCCATGCATAGAAAAGGTAAAAACCCGCAGTTCATTTTCGAAGATCTGTGCAGTTCCATTGCCTTGGTGTACATCTAAATCAATTATTAAAACAGATGATGATAATTCTTTATGCAGCAAATAATTAGCTGCTATGGATTGATCATTTAACAAACAAAATCCCTCTCCCCAATTGCTGCCGGCGTGATGCGTGCCTCCGGCTACATTGAATGCAATACCATGCTCCAAAGCAAAATGACAGCCATCAATAGTCCCCTTGGCTATACGTATTTCCCGTTCAACCAACTGTGCAGATAGTGGAAAACCAATCCGTCGCGCCTCCTTTGCCGGCAAGGTCAGATCACGAAGTTGAAGCCAATAGTCGTTATCGTGTGTCCAGAGTATGACATCCTCATCCAGCGGATCTGGCGAAAACAGGTTTTCGTGGCCGATAATACCCTCATGTAGCAACTGCGCCGGGATCAGTTCGTACTTCAGCATGGGGAAGCGATGTCCTTCTGGCAAAGGATGGGCATAAATTGGGTCGTAAGCGATCTTTAACATAAAACAAAAGACTCGTCCAAATACTTTGAAGCGCTGTAAACGTCTTTAAGTGTGTTATAGAGCGGCACCGGTGCCAGACGGATAACATCAGGTTCGCGCCAGTCGCCAATCACGCCGTTTTTGGTCAGGTAATCGAATATCTTTTTGCCGTCGCGTTTGCAGATGATGGACAGCTGGCAGCCACGCCATTCAGGATCTTTCGGCGTGATGATCTTGAACAACTCTTCTCCGTGCTTTTGATTGATTTGGCCGATCAGATACTCAAGGTAACCTGTAAGCAAAAGACTTTTCTTGCGAAGCTTATCCAAACCTCCCGCCTGTTCGAAAATATCGAGAGCAGCTTTATGTACGGTCATCAGCAATATCGGGCTTGTGCTTATCTGCCAACCTTCAGCACCCGTTGCGGGAACAAAACCTGAAGTCATCAAAAAGCGCTTACCTACGCCATAGCCCCACCAGCCGTAGAAACGCTTCAGTTCCTTGTTCTCAAAATGCTTTTGATGAACGAATATCCCGCTAATACCACCAGGGCCAGAATTGATGTACTTGTAAGAGCACCAGCACGCGAAATCAACATCCCAATCGTGTAATTGCACCGGAACATTTCCTGCCGCATGGGCCAGGTCAAAGCCAACAAACGCGCCAGCTTTATGTCCGGCGTCAGTGATCGCTTTCATGTCAAACACCTGCCCGGTGTAGTAATTGATTCCCCCAAAAAGAACTAATGTCAATTCATTACTATGCTTTTCGATAGTAGAAAGAATATCTTCTGTACTCAAAGTATACTCGCCCTCGCGTGGAAAAACTTCGATAATCGCCTCTTTTGGGTCGAATCCATGAAATAAAACCTGGCTCTCGATCGCATATTGATCAGAGGGAAAAGCTCCGCCTTCCATTATGATTTTATATCTTTTACTGTTTGGTTTATAAAAGCTTACAAGCAATAAATGAAGATTTACTGTAAGTGAATTCATAACAGTAATCTCATCATCGAGGGTGCCTAGTATCTTGGATAATGTACCTCTAAGCTTTTGATGATAAAGCAGCCAGGGGTCATCGCCATTGAACCAACCCTCAACTGCCAGCTGATGCCAATTACCGAGTTGCCTGCTTAAATAGTCAGCTGCCTTTTTTGGCTGCAATCCGAGTGAATTACCGCACAGGTAAATCGCATCTTTCCCGTCATGCTGCGGAATTAAAAACTCATTGCGGAAATGCTTTAACTCGTCTTCAGTATCGAGACTTTCGGCAAATTCAAGGTTATCCTGGTAAATCATAGATCAATATTACAAATATTGCGATACAGACACGCAAATCTTGCGTCTCTGCATGAATGATTCATTTATTGGGCTTACTCACAAATGAATTGCCTTTTACATAAAAACGATAAGGCAGTAATGCGTCCTGTCCTGCGTAAGCAACTCCAATACGCGGTACAGCGGCAATTTGATCATCAGTAAACTGCAATCCCCTATCTTCAATCCACATGGCATCACCCTGCAGGCTGACGCCATTAAGTTTACGGTCGATACCCAACGCTTTTGCAACCGAACCTGGCCCGGCTGTGATATTAGGCTTCACTTTATCCATCCCACGTCGCAGTAAAATGGTTTCAATTCCTTCGGTTGGTTCAATAGCGCGGATGAGGATTGCCTGTGCGTGCCCTTCAGTTGAGGTTACGATATTCAGCATCTCGTGGATACCATAACACAAGTAGATATAAGCGATACCACCTTCTGCAAACATAACCTCAGTACGCTTGGTTCGGCGGTTTCCATAAGCATGGGAGGCGCGATCCACAGCGCCATTATAGGCTTCTGTTTCAACAATATATCCTCCAGTAAGTGAACCATCGATACAAGTAAACAAATACTTGCCCAATAAGGCTTTGCTGACGGCAACAACGTCGGTGCCCAGATAAAATGATTGCGGTAGTTTCAAAGTGGTAGAATTGTTTTTAGCCAAATATTGATGTCCTCAGCACGGTTCAGGATCATGATGTGCGAACCTCCTTTTACAATGGTTGCATCCTTGATTCGCCGATACGGGAAAACAAGGTCCTTGTCGCCGTGGATATGAGAAACTTTTGGGGGAATAGTTTGATTCTCCCAATACAAGATAGCCCCCAGCGCCCACTTCATAAAATGAGGCGGCGTATTTTCGAGCATGTTCACAAAAAGCCATTGATCCTCTGCCGACATTTTACCGAATGCAAATTTCACAAATACGCCAAGCCTGGAAAACAATTTTGCCGGTACCAGTTTGTAAAGGGGCACCATCCTGTACCATTTGTGGCTTCTAGGCGCTTCTGCTTTCGTTTTGATACTCGATATCAGGATGGTTTTATTTAACTCAAGCTTTTTCGAGATTTCCATCGACAGCATCCCTCCCAACGAATTGCCAACCACGATTGAGCCCGGGGTGATTAGGTAACGATCTATCAATTTTTGGGCATAGGTTACAAGCGTATCTTTTTTATCCGGGTCAATCCAGCTAATATTAATTACCTCATAACCACTAAAATCGAGGTTTTTGTAGATGCGCGCATCGGCGCCCAGCCCAGGTATCAGGAATACTTTGATCAAAAGCGAATAAGTTTTACGATTTGGTCGAGGTAGATCTCGTCAACATAGTCGAAATGATCAAGATGTTCGCTGTCCACGTCCAGTACGCCGGCTACCAGTCCATCGTGAAACAGCGGAATGACAATCTCAGAGCGCGAAGCTGAGCTGCAGGCAATATGTCCTGGGAATGCCTCTACATCGGGTACGATGATCGGCTTGCAATGCTCCCAGGCCCAACCGCATACCCCCTTGCCCTTTGCAATCCGGGTACAGGCCACCGGGCCCTGGAACGGCCCCAACACCAATTCGCCATCTTTTACCATGTAAAATCCAACCCAAAACCAGCCAAATTGTTCTTTAAGTGCCGCGCATACGTTGGCAAGGTTGGCTACCAGGTCTGTTTCGCCTTCTAGCAACGCTTCTATTTGCGGAATCAATGAAAGATATTGTTCTTTTTTATCCGTCGAACGGATGATGGTTAAATCTTCGGCCATACAGCAAAAGTAAGCAGCCTGCGGAGAAAATTAAATAACACAAATCTCATAATTTAGCCCCGATGATCGTCAGCCTCACTATCGTACGTTATCCCAAGATCGGCGTGCCTTTTGCCTTGCTTGCCATGGCCCTGCATCGTTTGCCAATGCACTCTCAAAAAGGTTGCTCTTTTTGGCAGTTGCTGGGAAGCGGCAGAAAAGGCACATTCGATCTATACCCCGACTGGCAGCAATGGGCCGTATTAGCCTGCTGGGATGACCGCAAAAGCTTTGATCGCTTCTACGAACAATCATTCATTAGCAAATGGTGGAAATTTTTCAGAACCGAAAAATGGACAATGCTCTGTGAACCATTGCAAAGTCACGGCACCTGGAACGGACGCGAACCATTTAACGTTCCCGAGCAAGTAGGTTATCAAGGGCCGCTCATTGTCCTGACAAGAGCAACCGTTAAGTTTAAGCGATTGAAAACCTTTTGGGCACACGCAAATATCGTTTCCAATATTTTGAATAATGCGAAAGGTCTTATTGTTTCATTTGGCATTGGCGAAATGCCGGTGTACAAGCAATCGACTTTTTCGATTTGGGAGAATGTCGACGATATGAAGGCTTTCGCCTACCAGTCGCCTGAACATATTGAAGTGGTCCGGAAATCGAAGGAAGAAAGCTGGCACAAGGAAGAGCTCTTTGCCCGATTGAAACCGATAGCAGCCTTCGGCACTCTGCATCATGCCGATCCCTTGAAAGGATTAATTACCTTTGACGAATTATGAGAATCATCGCCGAACTGCCGCACCCCGAATTCAAGATTTCGATTTTTAATATGAATCAGAAGTTCATCGTTAAGATGGAGCAGGGCACGCTGGAGCAGAGCTACAAGATATCTGAAATGGACCTGACCGAGGGCGTCAATAGTGTGTTTGAATTGCTGGATGAAGAATTCCTGAAGACCGTCGCCGCCCGTTTTGCCGAAATGCGCAAGGATTACAAAGATGCCTACTTTCGCTATAATTACTAATTTAAACAAATGGCATAATAACCTAAAAATTAACATTTTACATTTATCTTCAGGAGTAAACAGAATTTAATTTGGCAGATCCCGGCATCTAATAGATTTATTTGAATCCTTTGCTTAATTTAAAACTTTAAGTTATTGACTATAATACATTAATTTAAAGTAACTTATATAAATAAACAAAATATTATTTGGCAGTAAAAACACTCAGTTTTACATGAAAATTTTTGATATTCAAACACCCAACTCGACAATCGCTGAAGCACTACAAACCAAAATAGATCTTAAAACTAAACCACCCGGCGCATTAGGAAAACTTGAATTACTGGCAAACCAGATAGGCACTATCCAGCAAACCTTAACCCCTGCTTTGGGTAATCCAACCATTGTGGTTTTTGCCGGAGACCATGGACTTGTTCATGAAGGGATAACACCATATCCGCAGGAAGTAACTTATCAAATGGTAATGAATTTTTTAAACGGCGGTGCGGCCATTAACGTGTTTGCAAAACAGAATGGCTTAGCGGTTAAGGTGGTCGACGCTGGGGTAAATCATGATTTTGGGCAAATTGAAGGCCTGTTAAATTATAAAGTGAATAAGGGTACCCGAAACTGCCTCAAAGAGCCTGCGATGACGCAAGCTGAATTGGTTGAAAGTATCGAAAAAGGTGCAGCTATTGTTAATGATTTACATGAAGCAGGGTGCAACTGCATTGCATTTGGAGAGATGGGCATTGGAAATACCTCATCAGCATCATTGCTGATGCATTACTTTACAGGTATTGACCTTGCGGCCTGCACCGGACGGGGTACGGGGCTTGATGATACGGGGTTAAACAAAAAGATCAGCATATTGAAAGCTGTTGCGGCACATCACGGTAATTTGGCCGAATGGGAAAAAATCATGACGGCATTTTCGGGCTACGAAATAGCGATGATGACAGGCGCCATGTTACAGGCGGCGGAAAATAAGATGCTTATACTGCTTGATGGTTTTATTGCCAGCACCGCTTACCTGGCAGCTTATGAACTGCACCCTGAAATAAGAAATTATGTTATTGCAAGCCATCAGTCCGACGAAAAAGGGCATCGATTGTTATTGGAACACCTTAACCTCTCCCCGCTTTTGAATTTGGGGATGCGCCTGGGCGAGGGAACCGGTGCTGCAGTCGCATTTCCTTTGGTAAAGGCGGCCGTGAATTTTTTGAACGAAATGGCGAGTTTTGAATCTGCTGGCGTTAGCAACAAAGAATAATGAAACGGGAAATACGAATATTTTTTACCGCATTAATGTATTTTACCAGGATACCCTGCCCTAAATGGGTTGATCATTCGGAAGAGTATCTAAACAAAGCTTCTAAATATTTTCCGGTGGTCGGTATTATTGTTGGAACTGCAAGCGCATTTATTTATTGGTTGGTGCAATTGGCTTTCCCTGCAGAGTTGGCGATTATATTTAGCATGATCACTTCTGTAATCATTACCGGTTCTTTCCATGAGGATGGCTTTGCCGATGTCTGTGATGGCTTCGGGGGCGGCTGGACAAAGGAGAAAATTCTGCTGATCATGAAAGATTCACGGCTCGGCACCTTCGGCGTCATTGGCTTGGGGCTTATTTTGCTTTTAAAATGGTCCACGTTGAAGTATTTTCCTTTAAATACATTGATGATCGCTTTGATAAGCGGGCACGCTATAAGTCGTTTAAATGCGGTTTCATTGATCTTCACTGATGCATATGCCAGGGATGACGATAGCAGCAAATCAAAACCACTGGCTACCAAAATGAGTTTGGGCGAATTGATCTTCGCCTTGTTATTCGGCATTGCGCCTTTGGCTTTATTTGTAAATGTTTATGTATTCCTTGTGTTGCTGCCCTTGTTGTTTGTTCGTTGGTATTTTTCAAGATATTTTAAAAAATGGATCGGTGGTTATACCGGCGATTGTTTAGGCGCAGTGCAACAGGTTTCGGAGGTGGTTTTTTATTTGAGTCTGCTATTAATCTTTAAGTATACTGCCTGATGGAGATCTTTCTGTTGCGTCATACAGCCATTAATAACCCCGATAAATTATGTTACGGCCAATCAGATATCGATCTGGAATCAGACTGGCAAATGCATTTCGCTGCTTTAAAGCAAAAATTGGAGCCAAATTTACACGGATCATTATTTTACTCAAGTCCTTACCAGCGTTGCCAGCAACTAGCCGGCTTTTTATCGGAACAGCAATTTCAGACTGATGTCCGGCTTTCGGAAATGAACTTTGGTGACTGGGAACAGCGTCTGTGGAAAGAGATAGACCAGCCTGTTTTAAATGCATGGATGGCTGATTTTGTAAATTACCAGGTGCCCGGTGGAGAAAGTTTTGTGCTGATGCACCAACGTTGTACTCAATTTTGGGACGAGTTATTGGCCTTACCAGCAGACCGGGTATTTATAGTGACCCATGCAGGGGTGATCCGGTCCCTGCTTGCTTATATTTTAAGTATTCCCCTAGACAAAATCTTCCTGCTTGAGGTTGATTATGGTTCTGTCACTAAAATAACCGTGGCGAAGCAGCACGGCTGCTATCAAACGGTAAATTATATCAACCGGTAGGCAACAGGTCGCAATACCAGAAGCCTGAAACACCTTTCACCGGATCAGATGAAAAACAGGTATCGTTGGTATTTTTGGGTGCGGTATATTCCTTAAAAACCTTTTCGCCGGTTTTATAATCAATGGGAGACGAAAATATAGGGGCTTTAAATACAAAAGTGTGAAACTCACCGTTTTCGCCGCAGACGTCCACATCCGCCGGTAAACTTTGGATGAGATCATGGGTAATTTCCTGTCCAACAAAATCTTTTAGCCTGGCTTGAGTACAGGCGATCACCGTTCCAAATCCCAGACTCAGAAATTCATCGATCAACTCGTGCGAATCACGTTTCCAAAGCGGATAAATCCCGGTCATGCCAACTTCGGCAAGGCGCTCATCGCGGTATTTTTTGAGATCTTCCAGAAAAATATCGCCAAAAATGGCATGTGTTACCCCTTCAAGCTTGAGTTTTTCCATATGAGTCCGCATTGCGTCATCATACTCCGCCATTCCTGGCATTTCGGGTAGCCTTATCTCATACAAGGGAATACCGATTCGTTCTGCCTGCAAAACCAGTAGTTCCTCCCTTACACCGTGCATCGATATACGATTTAGCGCATCGTTTACGGTGGTTACTAGATATTTGATTTCGATGTCGGGGTTTTGTAGACAGTGATATAGCGCCAGGGCGCTATCCTTGCCCCCGCTCCAATTAAAAATGCATTTCAGTTTTCCGGACATTGATCTCAATAAGTATCATTAAAGATTATTTCTTTCATTTCCTTGCGCGACTCCCATTTCAGTATCTCCAATTCGGGTTGCTTAAGAAACTGGCTGGTATAACCCAGGCAAAAATAGCCTACCAGCTTATTCTGCTCGGGCGCTTTCAAAATCTGTTTTACCTTTTCCGGATCGATAATGCTAACCCACCCCATACCAATATTTAGCGCGCGCGCCATTAGCCACATATTTTGAATAGCACATACCACGCTGTAAAGTCCAACTTCAGACATTGAAGTTTGTCCGAGAACCGGTTTCTGAGCCTGGGAGTAAAATATAGCTATGTTCAACGGGGCTTCACAAATTCCTTCCAGTTTTAAACGATTATATTCTTTTTGCTTTTCACCCTCAAACTGATCAGCTCCTTTTTCATTTTCCCGGATAAAGCTCTCTTTTATTTGCTGCTTAATCTCATTACACTTTATCAGGACGAACTCCCACGGCTGCGAAAACCCGACGGATGGCGCATTTACAGCGGCTAAGAGAATTTGCTGAATCTTATCTTCCTCTATCGGCCGGTCCAAAAAGCGGTTCCCTCTCACGTCCCGTCTGTTCACCATGATATCTAATAAAAGATCCGCCTCTTCACGATTAAATAGTCTTTCGCCTTCCATTTCCGCTCTTTTTTATTTTAACAACTCTTCAACCAGCCTCGGTACGCCAATTGCGGCCTTTTCCTCTATTCTTTCCACGGATTCAATACCATAAACAGAAGGTATTTTAGGATCGACGATATATTTTGGCACATCAGCCGGCACAAAATTAATCAAGCCTGCAGCAGGATAAACAGCCAGGGAAGAACCTATCAGCATGAAAATGTCTGCCTGTGAACATATTTGAGCCGCTTTATCTATCATTGGTACCGCCTCGCCAAACCAAACCACATGTGCCCGTAACTGCGAACCTAATTCACATAATTCGCCCATTTTTAATTCCCATCCATCGATCGGATAAGTTAGATTAGGGTTTTTACTGGACTGCGAACGGGTTATGATGCCATGTAAATGCACCACATCGGCCGAGCCGGCCCGTTCGTGTAAATCGTCAATATTTTGTGTGATGACAGTTACCTTATATTTTTCCTCCAGTTTTGCTAAAGCATAGTGCGCTGCATTAGGTTTTGCTTCCAAAACTGATTTCCGGCGCAGATTATAAAACTCCTGCACCAGGTTTGGATTCCATTCCCAGGCTTCAGGTGTAGCCACATCGGCGATGTTGTAACCTTCCCACAAACCATCGCTATCCCTGAAAGTTTTTAAACCACTTTCGGCACTAATACCTGCACCTGTCAAAATAACCAGGTTATCCATCACTTTAAATTTAGAGGTAAGCCTGATACCATAAAAATGGCCCTATCGGCCCTTTGGGCAATATGCTGGTTTATCCATCCTTGCAGGTCGGCAAATTTGCGGCCAATTTCAGTATCGGCATGCATACCCATACCAATTTCATTCGAAATAATAATCCAGGTAGCTTCAATGGCGGCAAGCTTATCAAATTCAGTTTTGATCAGGCTCAATGTTTCGTCGACATTATATTTAGTATCAGAAAAAAAATTGGTAAGCCACAAAGTGACACAATCCAACACAACTACCCTTCCTTGTAAATCAAGGTTTGACGGATATCGTTCTTCTTCAATATTCTGCCAGCGTTCATCACGGTCCTGCTGATGCCTTTTAATGCGTTGCTCAAAATCCTCATCCCATTTACGAGCCGTAGCCAGGTAAACCGGATTGTTACACAAACTTAATGCTAATTGCTGCGCATAGCGACTTTTACCCGACCGTGTACCACCTGTTATATAGTATATCATAAAAATAAACCTATAAAAAAAGCGATCTGCTTTATGCGGATCGCTTTTCTTTTATATACTTTTTGTTTAAACTGCTACTTCTTTGCTGGTACGCAATACGGCAAACCTGCTCTTGGCTAATTCGAAACCACCAAACAAAATTGCGCCGTAAACAATGTTACCTAAAAGCATAGGTTTTTCAAATGGGATGGCTGCTATTAAAGACTCACCATAGCCATAAAAACTTTTTGCATACATAGTTCCTTGCAACCATGGATCGATGTCTGTGATAAGCCAGTGAACCAAAACTGCGGCTAACGAACCTAAAGCGACATTAGTCAGGTTAACATTTTTAATACGTGTGCCGATCAGTACCATAATAGCAAAGGCTATGTAAACTGGCAAAGCACCACTATAAAAAAGCATAAACTTGCCAAAGTAAAGATAATCCAAAGCAATATCACTAATAAACAGGGCGAACAAAGGCACTAAAAAAGCCTTCCATTTATCCGAAAAATAAGCTCCACCAAAAAGGGCCATCGCTCCAACGGGTGTAAAATTGCTCCAACTGTTCAGGTGAGTAAAATTAATTAAACGGCTTGCACCTGCTATTACGATCATTAGGATCAATATGCTGTTTCTGAGGTTTATTTTTTGTAGTGACATGATGATAATTATGAAGTAAAATTACTTATTTATCTTCTTAAATGAAATTTTAAATGATTTGATACTTTAATCCTGCGGTAAAATTAAAGCCGCGGGTATTATAGCCAAGCCAGTCGGTATACTTCGCGTTGAATATATTATTCAGATCGCCGAATAACTGCAGTTTATTGGTAACCTGGTATTGAACGTGGCCATCAACCAAATTATAATGTTTTAAAGTTACCGGGGATGGTGCAAATGTAACGGGGTCAAATTTGGTATCTGTTCTGTCACCGGTGTATTTATAGTTCACGTCAATCGATAATTCTTTTGTTACCTTATAGTTCACATTGGCGCCATAAGTGTTTTGGGGCCGGCGAATCAAACCGTCGGTTCTTACACCGCTTGCGTCAGTTTGCGAACCGGTAACATAGGCTGCATAAGCCGACGCCGAAACCTGATCCAGTTTCAAAGTAAGTGTACTTTCGAATCCTTTGTCATGTTCAAATGCCCCGTTTTCGTATTTTCCAAATGGGAAGGAAGGCAAAGAGTTAAAATAGATTACCTCTTTTGTATCCCGTTTATAAAACAGCGAGTTGAATGATAACGTATTTCCGATGATTTCCCAGTCAAAGCCGGCTTCATACGAATTTGTGGTTTCGGGCTTTAAACCTCCATTACCGTAAAGCGAAGAAAGCTGGTAAAGTGTTGGCGCTTTAAACGCTGAGGCGACCGTGGCAAATAATTTAAGCTGATCGGCCAAAAACAACGAGGGATTTATTGTATAAGTGAAATTGTCGCCATACTTACTGTGATGGTTATACCTGCCACCCAGCTCTATGTGGAAGATATCCGATTTAAAGAATAACGAAGTATATACGCTTGTTATATTATTGCTTACCCTGGGGAGC
>Ga0068856_100003905_pt1 | contig 14948 bp, 13 predicted proteins | sample KBSCornC62_FD_66595 | JGI IMG/M metagenome (GOLD analysis project Ga0068856, IMG submission 66595) | Corn rhizosphere microbial communities from Kellogg Biological Station, Michigan, USA - KBS Corn C6-2 | ecosystem: Host-associated > Plants > Roots > Rhizosphere > Soil ...
GATTAGGGCCTTCTCTGCCGGCATAGTCACCAGTTTGCCGGCGTGTCCGCCACGGCTACAGACGCAAGCGCGGCAAGAAGGACAACGAGAAACATGCTGAAAAAGATGCTTTTTTTCATAGGACTCACCTCGTGAAGATGCGGACCAATGTGCTTCCTTCGCAGACAGCTACGCAACCATCAACAACTACGGCTTGGGCAATGGCGCAGCCAGTCTCTACTTACCTGTGATGCAGGCTATTTCGATTCCGCGACCAGCTCGGCGGCAAGATTGATGTGACCCGCGGACACAGAAACTTTTTTTTGCCAAGACACGAAACCCGCCTTCTTCACCACAACGTCGTGATCACCCGGCACGAGATTGATAGACGACGGCGTGCTGCCAACGAACCTGCCATCGATCTCTATGTCCGCCCCTGGAGGCGTGGACGAGATATCCATGAGAGCACTTGAGGTTGTTACAGGCGCCGAAGCCACGTTGTCAGGCTTTGCGGGCTTGAACTTAGCCTCTTCCAGCCGTGTGTCTCCATTAATGTAAGCAGTGATTTCAGTGCCTTTTGGGATGGTGATGTCCTTACCGTGCATGAACAGGAACAGCGGTGCAGCCGGGAAAAATACGATTGCAGTCCCGACCATGGCTCCAGTCATCGCTCCGGTATGACCGCCACCTTTGACGTCCTTGACGGCGCGCAGTGGCACTTTTTCGCCATCTACTAAACGTACCGAGTCTATGTTGATGTCCAACTTGCCGCCTCGGCCCATGCGCCGTTTGGGCTGCGCATCTGTCACGGTACCCCAAGCAATGCCACCCTTGGGAATGACGAGAGTATCTTTCACTGAAACGTCTTCCAGTACCTCGAAATCCAGGGTGTCCCCGGTGTGCGCGTCCGCAGATGATATGGTTCTCGCAGTCCTTAGTTTGACCGGAATTCCATCTTCCAGACCGAATCCTTGCATCGCTGGCTTCGGCGCCGGCGCCTGCACAGTCTGTGCAGGCTTCATGTCCTGACCAGCTTTATTGTCTTTGGACGGGGCCTGGGAAAGTACAACGGTAGAAGGTATCAATACGATAAGCAGGACAGCAACTGAGTTTCTCAGCATTGTGAGTGTCTCCTTCTGCGCGAAGGACTTTATGAGGCTGTGCGGCATTTAACCGGGGGAAGGAGTCCGGACAAGCCCTGAACGCGACGGCACAATTATGACGTGCCTGACGTAAATGTCAATCAGTGTGACGGCTGTCACAATACAGGGCAGGTACACGAGCTCGACCCGTGCCGTTCGCGATCGAAGGTGATGAGCTTATTCCCATCCGTTACGAGAACTGCTGGTGCACCCAGAATAACTTCGAGTAGGTTACCTACCGGCCCAATAACTTCAGGTTAGCTCGGGAAATGGAAGTGCACGTCCTGGCGCGAACTGATGGCCATGCCGTCGATCATCGCGGGCCGGAAACGCCAATTGCGAAGGGTTGCGATACATTTCTCGTCGATGTCCCGTTTCACCGATTGCAGCAAACGGGTATCCGATACGCCGCCTTTTTCGTCGATGGTGACTTCAACGACCACGTCGCCTTGCACTCCACTGAGCTGCCACGGATAAATCTCGGGATCGGGAAACGCGAGCGGAATGGCGGGAGTTGCTTCAATTCCTTTTGCAGGCCCACTGAACATCGAGCCATTTGGGGATCCCGCGCGCGCCGATTCGACCGGAGCAGGCGGCGCAGGTGCAGGTTTCGGCTTGCGATTCAGTTGCAGCTTGGGATGCTGATTGCTCGCGAGTTCAAGTCGTGGCGGCGCGTAGATGAGAGTGCCAGCCGTGCTTTGCCGTCCCCAGGCTATCGACGATGGTTTTACGAAGATTGGCTGCCGGTGTAGCAGGAAGAACAAAACCGCGGCGTGGGCGAGAAAGGATGCGAACAGCGCCGCATTCGGACGTAAACTGCGCCGTTTAGGAAATTCAAACACGACCTGCTCCCACGAATCTCTCATTTTACGTCCATTTCGCTACTTCGGTTGCGGCAGCATCTAGTTGAGAAATCCCTGATCGATGGCCGTCAACCATTAGACACAGAATATGCGCAGGGACATTCGTCAATAGCCCGCCCGGAGAGCGTGAACGTTGATCTGAGCTCGTTTCAGCCCACAACGATTTTCGCAGTGTGACGAGCTACGGACTTTGCGCGATGGTCTCTTTCGGGGTCACCAGCCGGGTGCGGAAAATTGTCCGCGAAACTGGCTCTTCCCCTACCAGGTCAACGTTGACGACGTAATTGCCTGGGGAGAGCGTATCGCCGAACGGCAACTCCTGATCCCGCGTGTTTTTCTTCAAGGGGAAATGTTGATAGCCAATTGCGGTTGCGCGCCCAATGTCATTCACTGCCAGCACGACAAATGTGAGATCGAAATCGCGGCCGGTAGTATTCGATACCTTTACTGAGCCGTCGATACGGGCTCCGTTCACCTGCGATTTGTTGAGCCAGTCCGCCCTGAGAGGAGGTTCTACGGCCAAAGTAAACTTCTTCGGCTGGCTGCGGGCTCCGGCTCTGTCCGTCACCTGAATGAGAACATCCAGTTCACGCGCCTGGTTAAGGACGCCGCTGATTCGTCCAGAGTCCTGGAGTTCTAACTCGCGCGGCAGCGAGCCGCTCACCACACGCCAGTGGTAGGGCTCAATCCCTCCGTCGGCCTGCAATTGAAAGGTATAGCGGTTCCACAAGGTAGCGATGGGGAGCTCTTTGGTGGTGATAGAGATTGTTGACTTTGAATCCTGCGCGGAAGTTGCAACCGTCGCAAGCATGAGCAGAGCTGGAATGGAGACTAACCTACGCCACCGGGCGAGAAGCGATGCTGCTGGACCAACACTCATAGACATGAATCAATCCAGCTTCAGGCCGCGCAAATACTCCCGCAGGGGTCCGCCCAAGTCTTCCCGCTTGAGAGCGAATTCAACAGTAGCCTTCAGGAAGCCGAGCTTATCGCCAGTATCGTGACGGCGGCCTTCGTAAACGTAGGCATACATCTTTTCCTGCTTGAGCAGGCCGCGCAGGCCGTCTGTCAGTTGCAGCTCGCCACCGGCGCCAGTCCCGGTTTTCGTGAGTACGTCGAAAATCGCTGGCGTGAGAATGTACCTTCCGATAATCGCCAGGTTCGAAGGTGCATCTTCAAACTTTGGCTTCTCGACCATGTTCAGGACTTCATAGAGCCTTCCGCCGAAGTGTCCTTCAGCGGGCTTTACATCGAGCACACCGTAGGCCGAAATCGCAGCACCCTCCACGATTTGAGTCGCAACCACCGAGCACTGGACCTTTTCGAATACGCGCATCATCTGCTTGAGGACCGGAGTCTCCGCATCGATCACATCATCCGCCAACAAAACAGCAAACGGTTCGTTGCCGACCAACTCTCGAGCCGTCAGCACAGCATGACCGAGTCCGAGCGCCTCCTTCTGGCGTACATAGGCCACGTGAATCATGTCGGAGATCTGGCGAACTACCTTCAGCAGGTCGGTTTTTTTCTTTTCTTCAAGAATCTTCTCGAGCTCAAAACTGGTATCGAAATGGTCTTCAATCGCGGTCTTGCCACGCCCGGTCACCATGATGATCTGGTCGCAACCGGCAGCCAGAGCCTCTTCAACGCCGTACTGGATGATTGGCTTGTCGACCAGCGGAAGCATTTCCTTGGGCTGGGCCTTAGTCGCAGGCAGAAAACGCGTGCCCAATCCCGCAGCTGGAAATACCGCTTTGCATACTTTCATTCGCGAACTCGCTTTCAACGGTGCTCGACTTGGATGTCTCAGTCGGCCAGGCAGAAAGACAGAAAACCTTGGATGCAGCTACACCGGATGCACGCTGCCCCAACAAGCTAACACAGAAGGTGTTTGGATTGGGAATAACGCGATGCGCGCTATTCGATCTGAACCAGCCCGCCCGCCGCATTGCCGGTGGGAGCGGGAGCGGGCCGCTGCGGAGCGCGCCAGAAATCAAAGATCGAAACCTGGTGCACGCACGAAACGGTGCAATGTGGAGCGCATGACTTTTCGGTCAGATACTCGCGGCGGATGTCATCGACTGTGTATTTCTCCAGTGGGATCCCCGGATAGCCGCGCTGCTGCGAGCAGTAGTGCACGAGGCCGTCTTCGCAGATGTAGAGATAGCGCGCGCCGGCGCGACAACGCCACTGGTTGGGGCGGCCTAGCGCAATATTGTCCTGGAAGGAATTGATCCGCGAGAAGCTGCGCTTCTCCAGGTTCTTCATCTCGTGATAGACGCGGCGCTCTTCGTCTGCGAGCGGCTGCAGCTGACCGTCACCGTCGTGAATGATTCCAATAGTGGAGCTGAATCCCAGCTCCATGGCACGCTTGCCGATCACCAGCGCGTCGCCGGGATTGTGCACGCCTCCGCCAACCACCGAATTGATGTTGACGTGGAACGTGGCGTACTCCGCCAGCATCTGCAGCTTCTTGTCGAGGACCTTCAGGCTCTTCTTCGAAACGTCATCGGGATTCACGTTGTCGATGGAAATCTGCAGCCATTCCAGCCCGGCGCGGTTCAGCCGCTCGATGCGATCGGGAACAAGTAGATAGCCGTTCGTGATCATTCCCGCCACCGCGCCATTCTGGCGAATGCGGCGGATGATCTGGTCCAGCTCCGGGTGCAGCAGCGGTTCGCCGCCGCTGATTGTGATCACCGACGTGCCGAACTCGCCCAGCTTGTCCACGCGCCGGAACATGACCTCGGTCGGCACGGGCTTGGAGACGTCGTCGTACTCGTTGCAGTATTTGCAGGCGAGATTGCAGCGCCGCATCGGGATGATGTGCGCGAGCAGCGGGTGCTGGGAGGAGAGAAATCCCCCGGCGATCTTGCCCCAGCCATGGATTCCGCGCGTGAGGTCGGCCCATTGGCGGCGCAATTTGGACGGCTTAGACGGCATGCTGGATTGTGTTATTTAACCACATACGAGGGCTAAGTGCATCCTGATCAACAGCGTATGGGGAATTTGGACAGGCGAACGGCGAACTTCACCCTCTTTTTCCACGGATGCACGCGGATGAACGCGGATTTTAGAAATGCCTGTTTGCGCGGTCGGGATATGTGCTTGTGGAGAAACAGAGTAGGCGGACAAAAGCTCTGCTCTGAGGTGATGCGGGATGGCACGACTTCAGCGTGCCGTAAAGCCTCTCTTGACGAGGTTACGGTGCGGCTGGAGCCGCACCCTTTCAAAGCACGCCCAGAATTTGTCGGCAGCAGCAGAACTCCAGATCGTGCTGCTTTTTCATGATCCGCGTTCATCCGCGTGAATCCGCGGAAATTGAAGTTCTTCTCTGTGCCTCTGTGTCCCTGTGGTGAATAGGCTTTACTTCCGAGCGGCGGATGCGTCCAGCAGATCGAGGAACGCGACTTTCTTTTCCGCCGGGAGAAACGACGCCTCAAACGAGTTCCGCGCCAGTTCGCGCAGGTGCTCGTCGGTGAAGCCAAATTCCCTCTGTGCCAGCTCATATTCCTGATTGAGCGTAGACCCGAACATCGCCGGATCGTCGCTGTTCAAAGTAATCATCAGTCCCTGGTCGAAGTAGCGTCGCACCGGATGGTCCTGCAAGTTGGTACAGCACCCGGTGCGCAAATTACTGGTCAGGCAAATTTCGATAGGAATTTGCCGGGTCGCGAGCTCCTCCATCAATTCTTGGTCTTCGATTGCCGTCAACCCGTGCCCGATTCGCTCCGCTCCCAGGTTCAGCGCGCCCCAGATCGATTCCGGCCCATCCGATTCTCCGGCATGCGCAGTTAAGCGCAGACCGTGCTCCGCCGCGTATGCATATTGGTTGCGAAACAGCTCCGCAGGGCCTTTTTTCTCGTCGCCGCCGATTCCTATGCCAACCACGTTGCGATCGCGATATTTCACCGCCAGTTCAAACACCTTGTGCGCAGCCTCAGCGCCGAATTGCCGGACCGCGTCGAAAATCCAAAGCAGCGATACGCCGAAATCGCGCTCGCCCCGTTCACGCCCGCGCTCAAGCCCTTCGAAGATTTCGTCGAACTTCTGCTTGCGCCATAAGCAAACGCCCACCGAGACGTATACTTCCGCGTGGAGCACGTTCTCCGCTTTCAACTGCTCCATCATTCGATAGGTGATCAGCTCGTAGTCTTCCGGTGTTTGCAGGTCTTCTGTCAGCGTTTTGAAGGCCATCAGAAAGCCGAGGAAGTCCTTGTACTGATACAGAGCCTGCACTTCAGGCAGCGTGCTCGCCTTCCCATGACGCTGCCGCAGTTCCACCAGCGTCTCCGGTGTCACCGATCCTTCGAGGTGAAGGTGCAACTCGGCCTTGGGCAGCGCCATGATGAAACTCGACGGCATACCCCCAAATTGTAGATGGATTTGGGGACATAGCCTTAATGACTGTATGGCGATTATCGTCAACTGTTTTTACCTATAATGCGAGGACATGCCAGAGCAATACCTGCATACGCTCATCCCGACAGACGCCACGTTTGTTCCGAGACCCGAGCAGATTGTTCAGTTTCTCGATGGAATTTTTGCGCTGGGCGCAGAACCTCTGAAATGGAATCTTTTGTTGGCAAAGCCATCAGGCCGCGTGCGAGAAGTCAAGAATCCACTGACAGGCGAGGCGAACCAGATACCGCTCAATGACCGAGTCCCAATTGAGAATCCCTCTGACCTTCCATCACATATAGCTGACCTCGAAGAATATTATGTCGCCTTAGCTGGCGAGGGACCGCCGAGGACACCTCCTTTCCCCGTCTACTACGAGGATTCCCCGTTTACAAAAACATACAGCTTCGCAGTTCGGTGTTTTTTGAAGCCTCGACCCGTATCGATGTCCGATCTAGGTGACGAGCGAATCGGTGAAGAAATGCCCTTTTTCGGACAGCGATCGTCGCGGCGAGATGCACTATTCCGTCACCCAGTTTCCGGCGAATTGATTGAGGTCTCGAACGCTGGCTCCGCTCGATTCTGGGTAGAGTTTGAATTTGGGAAGTGGCTGCTGCCGAAGATCACTGATTCACTCAATATTCTCGACCCCTCCATCGCCGCAATGGCGGATCAGGCATTCTCGGTATTCTTCAGGCAAGGGTTCCATACCTTCTAGAAAACGCGTCATGCCCAAGTGGTGTTTTCGGTGTAATGGCCACTTCAACAGCCACCTTTGCGAGGCAATTCCTTCTCCCATTTGTCTAGGCGTTTCTGCGCATAGGAGGCGATGATGCGATCTTCACACGTAGCGATGCGCATAAGAGCCTCTCGTGCTTCCTGGGTACCTATATCGGCCAGAGCCCAAGTGCATTTGCGTGCAAGCGCATAGTTGTGGTCGTAGGCTAGGTAGTGATGCTTTGAAAACGTCACTCGCTCAAGTGCACTGACCGCATCGGGGTCGCGAAGCTCCTGTAAACCGCGAACCACATCTTCGTGACACTGGTGCCAAGGTGCTTCCGCCAACTGTATCAAGGCTGGCACATGTATCTGGTGCAGCACTGAAAACGCCTGAATGACAGCCGATTCCGCTGATTTCGGATTCCGCGAGTGGATAGCAGATTCCAGCGACCTGGCTGCTCGGAGTTGTTCTTCCGTTCGCCCTGGACCATCGGTTTGTCGGTTCGCAGCAACGTGATTCTCGTGGGCAGGAAGCATCTCCGTCCGAACCCACTCATTCCAACTCGTGAATAACTTAGTTGATGGCCAGCGCGGATCAGCTTCTTTTCGCCAACTCAGATGGACCATAGCGAGTGGCGCACTACCCTTAGCGATCCCGAACAATACATCGTCACGATCAATGCGACGTGCAATCGCGGTGGCTTTCACTCCGAACAACACGTGATGTGGGGACAGTTCTGACGACAACTCTGCAGATAGGCGTTGCGCTTCGTCTGGCAAATCGCAGAGCTTACGCCAAGGTAGCAAGATTTCTAACCCATCGGGAAGCGACATGTTTCGTGCCAACTATTATTCAGAAATGGTGGCAGGTGGTGCAACCAGGCAGTTACACTCAAAACACCCTCAAATTTACATAAAGAAGCCGGAGCTTTGCGCCCCGGCTTCTGAGTCCTGCCCTACCGACTTACTACTTCTTCTTCACCGGCGCTCTCTTCTTTGCCGGAGGCCTCTTGCCCGTGGCCGGCTTCTCCCTGCCGCCAATCAGCGTCAATGAATCCGCGGCGTTGAACGGGAACTGGCGGACTGATTCCTGTCCCGTGGTGCTGAGGGTGACATCGACGCGGCGATTGCTGGCCAGGATGATCGTCCTCTCGTTCTTGAGGATTCTCGCCTTCTCGCCTGGCGTGAGCTCGGGGTTCTGCTCGACGGAACTCTTCACCTGGTCGGCAGTCAGTTGCTGTTGCGCGCCGAATGCCTTGGTCTCAATGTTGGCCGCAGGAACTCCCTGTTCGATTAGGAAGCTCTTGGTGCGGTCCACGCGGCGTTCGGAGAGGGCCTGGTTGTAGTCGGCAGCGCCGCGAACATCGGCATGGCCTTCGAGCACCAGCTTCGCATCCGGCTTTGACTCCAGGTACTTCTTGAAGTCTGCGGCCAGAGTGGTCAGAGTCGCTTGCTGGCTTTTCACCAGACCTCCGCTCGGATTCGCCTTGGTAGGCTGGGCCGTCGGGAAGTAGACACTATGCAGCGCAAGGCGCTGCTCCAACGCTTTCACTTCCGGTGAAACCGGCGGTGGTGGCGGCGGTGGGGGAGTCTCGATCGCGACCTCTGTCGTTGCCGGTGTATTCAGACCGCGCTGATCACTGCAGCTGGCGTTCACTGTGATCTTGCCGGGGCTGGCGCCAGTCGTATTCAAAGTGGCGGTGTTGCCGCTGCCGGTGATCGATCCCCCGGTTGCGGAGTAATTGCTTACGGTGACCGGCACATTATCCGGGCTGCTGCAGGTGCAACTCACCGTGACATTCGCTCCCGCCTGCACGCTGGTGGGCGAAGTGGTGCAGGAGATTGTTGGCGGATTCTTCGGCGGCTCCTTCACCGTGAAGTTGCTCGATGCGGTTGCCACATTGTTCTTCTTGGCTTTGGGATCGGTGACCTTCACGGTTGCAGTGCAGTTCCCGCCTGGAATTCCGTTTGTGTCGATGCTTGCAGTCGTTCCGTTTCCGGTGATCTTGCCGCACGTGCTGGACCAGTCGTAGCTCAGCGTGTGTTTCGGATTAAAATTGCTCGCTGTCGCCGTGGCCGTGAGTGGCTCACCAACCATAGCCTCATTGGGCTGAACGGTGGCACTCGCACTGACGGGCTGAGCTTCGGCTCCGCCCAAGTTGAACACCACGCCCGTCCGGAGGCGCACAGCATTCAGGAACGGGGTCCCGTACGGGGTACCGATGAATTGGTCGTAATGGTGCCAGGTCGGCATCCAGTCGGCTTCAAACACGCGCCATGAGACGGTTCGGAACAATTTCAAATCAAACCCGCCGCCGAGGATCAATCCCGCTCGGTTACTGGTAGGCAGGCCTTGCACATCGAGGCGGTTATAACCGACGAGGCCGTGCATAAAGAGCGCGGCATCTTCCATGCGGAAGATCAGTCGGGGACCCGCGGACACGGTGGTGAGGTTATTGCCAGAACCGGCATTGACGCCCACATCGCCTTCCAATCCCAAATGCCGCGTGAAGTTATAAGTAATGCTTCCGCCGCCGCCCTTGGGCAGATCGGGGAGTTTCTGGCCGAGTGGATTCGCTGGTGTGTAGTTCGGAGCAGCTACGGTGATACCGGGATGGACCCATTGATAGCCAAGAAAAATGTCGTACTTGGGAGTCGAGTCGTCTTGTGCCGCCGCAGTTGAGTTTATGAAAAGGACTGCGCAACAGACGCAAAGGGAAATAAGCAACAGTTTACTGGAACGTTCTGACATTGGATCCTCCGTCTTGTTCCTTAACGGGCACTCGTGCGAAGTGACACGGGGAATTTCGAGAGAGCCGTCCGGTAGGGAAAGTAGGAACACCGAATCTTACAAGTGATGCTGAGGGCAAACAAGTATCGTGGCGGTTGCGTTCCGAATGTAGAACTAACGTAAAAGTACTACGTGGGAAAGCAGCGCCGAGAGAGCCCCGGCGACAACAATTGCGACCAGGCAAGCGACGAGCAATCGATGAGTCATCTCGCTCGCTGCAGCCTCAGCGTCAGATAATGGATAGGCTAGCCTCACTGCACCACCCAAGACCGGTACCGCGACAAAGAGCACCTGCGCTCCATTGTGACTGCGTATCTCGACGCCTCTTGAGCCGTGGAGTGCGGTGACAAATTCAGGCTGTTTACCCTCGTCGTGCAAAGAAGAAATAGGGACCTCGGAGTCGGCCACGATCTGGCCGTTTGTGTCGATGACCGTGGCCCGCGCTCCCGCCGCCTGACCCTCTTGCGAAGAAATGACGTCGAGCCCGTGGGCATGGTCTGCATTCACGCGATTGGCGAGCATTTGCGCTTTTTGCGTCAAGTTGCGCGTGATCTCAGCTTGCACCGCCTTTTCAACGTTTGCGCGCAGCGAGTAGCCCACCGTGCCAGCTACAATCGCAATCATGCTCAGGAGCGCGATGTAGGTGATCGCAAATATCTTCCAGTACCGACGCCGTGGACGTCCGGACGCAAGCTGGTCTTCACGGGGTCTGAAGGTTTCAGTGGCCATTGGTGGTCAACGCCAGAGCGAGCAGTGCCTTTTGCTCGACATCGTGGGCTTTCGCAGAACCAGTAGCAGGGCTTGGGCTGGCAGATCGTTTCACTGAGAGCACCGGCCGGTCTCCGGCAATGTGGCGCAACCGTGGAAGCATGTAATTGAGCGCACCCATGTTTGCCGGTTCTTCCTGCACCCATACGATGTCTCGCGCATTGGGATGACACTGCAACTCCGCGACGAGTTCTTGTTCAGGGAAGGGATACATTTGATCGACGAAGGTAATTGCGATGTCCGTTATCTGCTTTTTCTTGCGCTCGGTGCGCAACTCATGGCCAATCTTCCCACTGCACAGCAAAATGCGGCGCGCGTCAGTGACGTCAACATCATGCCGAACGCGTTGGAAGGACGAGGTCGATAGTTCTGATACTGGCGACGACGCGTCCGGATGTCGCAACATACTCTTCGGCGTAAACACCACCAACGGCTTGCGCCACGAGCGCAGCGCCTGCCTGCGCAGTAAGTGAAAATACTGCGCCGCGGTCGATGGCTGGCAGATCTGGAAATTGTCCATGGCTGCAAGTTGCAGAAAGCGCTCAATGCGCGCGCTGGAGTGTTCAGGACCCTGGCCTTCGTAGCCGTGAGGCAACAGCATCACCAGGCCGGACAGTAGATTCCACTTGGCTTCCCCCGCGACGACAAATTGATCCACTATTGCCTGCGCGACGTTTGCGAAGTCCCCGAACTGTGCTTCCCACAAAACCAGCGTCTCGGGAAAGTCACGGCTGTAGCCGTATTCAAAGCCAAGTACGCCGGCTTCCGATAATGTCGAGTTGTAAATCCTGCAGTGTGCCTGGCCTTCAGCAATGTGCTCGAGCGGGACGTATTCCTGCTCGGTTTCGATATCGAGTAGCACCGAGTGGCGCTGATTGAAGGTGCCTCGGCGGCAGTCTTGCCCGCTGAGGCGGACGGGCGTTCCCGCTTTCACCAGGCTCGCAAACGCCAGCGCTTCTGCCATTCCGTAATCAAGCGCGCGCTTCCCGTGTCCCATTTCCGCGCGTTGCTCCAGAAGCTTCTTCACCTTCGGATGAATGTGAAAGCCCGGTGGATACGTAGTGAGCCGCTGTGCCAATGATGCGATCTCTTCCGGCGCAACCGCGGTTGCAACCTCGTACTGCGGCTTATGGCGCCCGCCCACGTACTTATCCCAGTACCGCGGCAAATCGCGCATCAACGGCTTCTTGCGGATATGGCCGGCGTGCTTCTGCGCATTTTCAAATTCCGCTTTGATCGCGTCGGCTTTTGCCTTTGCATCCTCCGCGCCGATGTCCTCCGCATAAATTTCCCAAAGCCGTGGATGTTCCTGGATCGCTTTGTACAGCAGTGGTTGCGTGATTGTGGGATCATCCACTTCGCTGTGACCATGCCGGCGATAACCGATCATGTCGACCACAACATCGCTGCGGAATTTGTAGCGGTACTCCAGCGCGATTCGGCCGACGCGAATGACAGCGTCCACATCTTCCGCATTCACGTGGAAAATTGGAATGCTCTGCCGCCGTGCCAGCTGCGCCGCAAATCGCGACGAGTGCAGTTCTTGCGATACCGTCGTAAATCCAATGAGGTTATTGACGATTACATGCAGCGTTCCGCCCACGCTGTAGGCGGGAATATCGGCGAGGTTCAGGGTTTCGGCAAATACGCCTTGTCCGGCGAATGCACCGTCACCGTGGACGAGCAGCGGCAAGAACTTTTCGTTCCCGCCCTCGCCCGTACGGTCCTGCTTGGCGCGAGTGCGCCCCACCGTGACCGGATCAACCGCCTCAAGATGGCTGGGATTGGAAACCAGGTGAATGTGAATCTTTGCGCCGTCGCGCGTGACGTACTCACCGGTTGCGCCCATGTGATACTTCACATCGCCGCCGCCGAGAACGCTGCGCGGATCGACGTCTTCAAATCCGGCGAAAACTTCTTCCGGCTGGCGCTTGGCCACATGCACGATCGCGTTCAGCCGTCCGCGATGGCTCATGCCAAACACAAGTTCCACCGCACCGTGCTTGCCTGCACCATTCAGAATTTCATCGACCAACGGCAGGAGCGCCGTCACTCCCTCGAGCGAGAACCGCTTCGTTCCCAGATATCTCTGCTGCAGCACTAGTTCAAACAACTCTCCTCGCGTGAGGAGGTCTAAGGCTCGCTGTTGATCGACGGGTGCTGGCGTCGTTTCCAACTGGTCTTGAATCCATCGGCGACAAGCCGGGTCCGGAATGTGCATGAACTCAGCACCGATCGTCCCGCAATAAATGCGGCGCGCCTCTTCAGCGTACTCACCTTCGATCTTCAGGTCAGGATGCGGGACGGGCTGCAAAAACCCGAGGGGATCGAGGTCGGCTTCAAGGTATCCCCACTGGCGGAAGGCATCGAACACACGTTCGCGCTCGCCATTCCCATTTTCGGCTAATGCGGTTGTACTTGAATTTGCAGGCTTCGACTGTCGGCTGGCCATATCTACATCTATAGGATAAAGGATGCGGCAGGAAGGCTGCTCGATTCGAAGGTAACCGCGTTCCTGGAGCGAACGAGAGACCTTGGGCAGGGTGTTCGTTGCTTGCTTTGTCATGATTGCGGGGAAGACCCGGAAGGCAAGAAACGTAAAGTTTGCAAAGACAAACCGATAGCGTGGATCAGCTTTAAAAACAGAAAAGGCGGCCGTCGCTGGTTGGCGGCTGCCAGCTTGGCTACAGGGCCCAGATCTATACAGTTAAAGCTGTATTCTCCATAGCAGGGGGTTCAGTTCACTATGTAAGGTGCTGGATCTCGCGCTGCAGCATGCCTCAGCGCGAGCCACCCTATTCCCAACATTTCCGAACCGTGTTCCAGGTCGCGAGAGGTTGAGGTCCGCATTGGTAGGAGCTACTAATGGTTCATGCTGAGCAGCCGATTCATTTTGCTAATGCGACGCTTGGAACCGAGCGTCACATTTGTGCGTTCTTTCACTCCTCGGATGAAGAGTATCGGGTACTCCTCCCGTTTATTCGTGAAGGAATCGAACGCGGCGAGAAGGCCTTTCACATCGTCGACCCGCGCACCATGGAAGACCATTTCCGCCGCTTGCGAGAGGCAGGAATCGATACCGAAGCGGCGGGACAGCGGGGACAGTTAGTGGTCAAACGGTGGCAAGACGCTTATTTGCGCGACGGTCATTTCAATCAAGACCGGATGTTGTCCCTCATCGAAGAAGTATTGTCTGGCGGGCCGGGGGAGGGCTATCCGCTAACTCGTCTTGTCGCCCATATGGACTGGGCGCTGGAAGACTTTCCCGGTGTCAATGATCTAGTTGAATACGAAACACGACTAAATTTCATCTTGCCCAAGTACAAAGACCCGGTCATATGAACGTACGACTGCGCCAAGTTTGGCGCCGGCATCGCGATGGATATTCTGAGGACGCACCCGATGGTAATCCTGGGTGGCGTGCTTCAGAAGAACCCGTTCTTCGTTCCTCCAGCAGAGTTTCTGGCGGAATTGCGCGAACGTGGAGCATACGGTTCACGCTCGACAGCAGCATAAATTGATGGGAAAAGATGAGAAGGAAATCCGAGAACTCCGGCGTCTCCTTCGCGACCTGGTAGCGTTAGCCACAACGCCTGCTGTGTGGGTTGGACGCGATCGAGCGCAGATCGCCGAAGGTGTTGCTGATGTCCTCCTGCACACCTTAAGAGCTGACGCGGTATACGTCTGCCTTCAGTCGCCGAGCGAAATCGAGACGGTTCGGAGTCCTCAGTATCCTGGATTCAGCGATGAAGTCAGGCGAGTTTGGCGGCAAGCGTCCACAGGTACCCTGTACGTTGACACCATTGCCGCACCCAAGTGGCCGACTTCTGTCAGGGTCGCGATCCAACCGATTGGGGTTTCGGGGGACGAAGGGTTCATTGCCGTCGGCTGTCCTGGTTCCGAGTTCCCGAATGAATCAGAGAGCCTCCTGCTATCCGTCGCGGCGAACCAAACTGCGGTCGCGCTCCAGTCTGCTCGCCTCCGAATGGAAGCAGATTTGGAGCGGCATCGCTTGCGTGACGTGCTGGCACAGGCACCCGCAGCTATAGGGCTGCTAGCGGGGCCGGAGCATCGGTGGGTTTACGTCAACGAAAACTATGTTCGCGTCACAGGCCGGAATAGCGCCTCCGAGTTTGTCGGCAGGACCTTGCGTGAGAGCTTGCCCGAGATTGAGACCCAGCCGTTTATTCGAATCCTGGATGAGGTTTATCGCACGGGACAGCCTTACCTCGGGCGTGAAATGAAAGCCCATCTGAACCGTGCTCATAGCGGCCAGCCGGAAGA
>Ga0068856_100003908_pt1 | contig 14938 bp, 6 predicted proteins | sample KBSCornC62_FD_66595 | JGI IMG/M metagenome (GOLD analysis project Ga0068856, IMG submission 66595) | Corn rhizosphere microbial communities from Kellogg Biological Station, Michigan, USA - KBS Corn C6-2 | ecosystem: Host-associated > Plants > Roots > Rhizosphere > Soil ...
AAGCTACTGTCGATCGCGTGGCCGATCTTCATTGAGCAAGCACTCCGCATGCTCATCGGAACGGTGGATACGTTCATGGTGAGCCACGTTTCCGATGGCGCAGTGGCCGCGTTAGGCGTGGCCACACAACTGATTTTTTTCTTCATCATCATTTTCAACTTCATCGGCATCGGTTCGAGCGTGGTCATCACCCATCACCTCGGCGCGGGCGATCAGCCGGGAGCTCGACTGATCACGAAAACGTCCATCGCGGTGAACACGTGGCTCGGGATGATCGCAAGCTTGGTGGTTTGCTCCGCGGCCGGACCGTTGCTGCGCATGATGCAGCTTCCGAGCGAGTTGATGCCTTATGCGCTGCCTTTTCTGACGCTGATGGGCGGAACGCTGTTTCTCGAATCGATGGGCATGTCGATCGCGGCGACGCTGCGCGCCAACAAGTTTACCCGCGATGCTATGTACGTCGCGCTCGGGCAGAATTTGGTCAACGTGACTGGCAACTGCATCACGCTTTTCGGTCTCTTTGGTTGCCCCAAAATGGGCGTGCTCGGCGTGGCGCTTTCTAGCGTGGTGAGCCGCTGCCTCTCCTGCACCGCCCTATGGATTTTGTTGAAATATCGCACCGGCGTGAAGATGCGGTTTTCGGATTTCTTCCATATCGCGACGGCAAAGGTCGGACGCATCTTGCGCATCGGTCTGCCCGCCGCGGGCGAGAATATGTGTTATTGGACCGCCTTCATGTTGGTCACCACCTTCGTGGCAAAGCTCGGGGCGGACAGTTTGGCGACGCAGTCTTACACGATGCAGCTTCAGCGTTTAGTGATGCTATTCAGTATCGCGATCGGGCTCGGTACTGAAATCCTCATCGGTCACTTGGTCGGCGCGGGCGATCTGGAAGCCGCTTACAAAGAGCTTCTGCGCAGTTTGCGGACGGGCCTCGCGATCGCGACGGGGGCGATCCTGGTTCTGGCCTTGTGCGCTCCGTACGCGATTCGTTGCTTCACGGACAATCCGACCATCATTGCAGCCGCCGTCGTGCTCTTGCGCATCGCCATCATTCAAGAACCGGGCCGAGTCTTCAACTTGGTCGTGATCAACTCCCTGCGCGCGACGGGAGATGTCTATTTTCCAATCCAGATGGCGGTGCTATCGATGTGGTTCATCTGGGTCCCCCTCGCCTACCTTCTTGGCATCAAACTCGGCTGGGGTCTGCCAGGAGTTTGGATCGCGATGACGATCGACGAGTGGACCCGAGGCGTCCTGATGCAGCGTCGTTGGCGCAGTCGCAAGTGGATCAAACATGCCGAACGCGCCCGCAGCCACATCGCCCCAGAGTCGGAGTACCTCGCTTCGCCAGAGTCTATATGAAAAGGGCTGAAAGCTGAAGGGCTGAAGGCTGAAGTTCGATCCGGTAGGACCCACTTTTCTCCTTCTGACCTTACTCCTTCTGCCTTCAGCCTTCGGCTCACGCAGTTTTTTAGTCCTTCAGTCTTTCAGCCCTTCGCCTTATCAGGGTTTATATGAAAAGGGCTGAAAGGCTGAAGGACTGAAGGCTGAACCTCGATCCGGTAGGGCCCACTTTTCTCCTTCCGAGCTGACCTCCTTCTGCCTTCAGCCTTCGGCTCACGCAGTTTTTCAGTCTTTCAGCCCTTCAGCCCTTCAGCCTTCGCCTTATCAGGGTTTGCCGGACAGAAATTCCGGGGAACGGTGAAGGGATTGGGCGCTGAACGCAGTTGAAACTAAGCGAGTCTGTCAAAGAATCGTCAAAGTCCAGTATGCGCCCAGCCCCTGCCAAGTCATCACCTTGGGTTTTTGCGTGCGCTGCAGCCGGCCTCTTGGCCGTGCTGTGGTGGTTTCAACGCGCCCAGCACCCTTTCGCCACCAGCGAGTCCCGCGATATCTGGCTCCATCGGCAGCAGCCCGCGATCGAGCCGCAACCCGCGAACGGGCCTTACGCCGGCCACCTCAGTGCGATCGAAAAGCCGAACATCTCTCCCTCTCGCGTCGACGCCTGCGCCGGAAATCCCGCCAGCTTCGCCGTGCAAGTCGAGCTGAGCCAGCTCGCGGCCCTGCATCAAATTTCCCTCACGCCGGAAGAACTGAAAGCTTTTGCCGCCATCACGACCGCGGCTCAGTCCGCTCGGCATCGTTACGAAGCCAGTATCGCCCAGGTGCTGCCACGCCATTCCGATCGTTTGGAAATGGTCGTACCGATGTATTCGGAAGTTGGTGACGATCTACGCACCGTTTACTATCAAGCCTTGCGGACGCAGCTCGGTGAAAGCCTGGCCGCCCAAATTCAGCAGGTACTCGGCGCTGATTTAGAAACGATGTTCGGCGACTTCGGCGCATCCGAACAAGGCCTCGAAGTTGCGGTGGATCACACCTCCGCCGGCCCCGCCTACACGGTTAACAGCACCGCCGTTTTTTGGGTCGCACCGACTCCGACGCCGACCCCGGCCGGGGTGACGAACACGTTGTTTGCCGTCCACCGCGAGACTCATCTACTCCCGATCGAAGATCCCTCCGGCACGACCTGGGGCGACTTCGTCCGACTCTTCGCGAGTCAGAGTTGAAGCGTGAGGCTTGCCCTCGGCGCGTTCTGGATGGAACGACGCGCCCGCGGAAAATCACGAGCGAGCTCCGATATGGAGTACGGCGACTCGTCGCCGCCTTGGACGGGCAGATTCATCTGCCCGCAATTTTCGCGATGCCACGTTTGCAGAAGGCGAAATGAATTTCGCCTTTGAAGGCGGCGACGAGTCGCCGCACTCCATGTCGGAAGCGGCCCACTTGCGGAAAGCACTGGCGCCTATCACCCCTCACTAATCCGCGCGCAGCGCTTCCAGCGGATCCATCCGCGCGGCGCGATGCGCCGGCAGCCAACACGCAAGCAACGCCGCCAATCCCACGGTTCCGCTCGCGAGGACGAGCGGCCATGCCGTGATCCCAGTCATCCCGTAAACCAACGTCTTCAGCATCGTCGATACCGCGACGCTTCCGGCCAATCCGAACACGACGCCCAGCGCGATCCATCGTCCGCCTTGCTCAAAGACGAGGCGAAAAATATCCCGTTTCATCGCACCAATCGCCACCCGCACGCCGATCTCTCGCGTCCGCTGCTGCACATGATAAGACAGGGTTCCGTATAACCCAACCGCAACCAACCCGAGCGCAATCGCCATAAAAAAGTTAACCAACCCCGCGACGGCGCGCTGACTTTGCGTCGAATTTTCTACGATTTGCCGCATTGTATAGATATCGCGAAACGCGAGCTCCGGATCGACCTTCGCGAGCTCGCTCCGCAGCATCGGCATGAGTTGACCAACAGGCAATGATGTCCGAACCACGAGCGACGCGTTGTTGCCCCAATGGCCCTCCGGGGTCGTGTACATTTCCGGCTGCACCGGCGCATCGGCGCCCCATTGCTTCACGTTTTCCACCACCCCAACCACGCGCACCGTGTACCAAGGTTTCCCCGGATTGTTTCCCCGCATGATTTGGCCTAACGGATCTTTATTCGGCCATGAGCGCTGCCCCATTTCCTGATTCACGACCACGCCGCGAATCTCACCCTCGCGGTCTTCGGGCCCGAGATTCCGCCCCTGCAGCAAACGCAGGCCCATCGTCCTAAAATAATCTTCCGTGACCGAAGAACGTTCGACCTGCACGCGGCGAATCGTCGGATCAAACGTTTCGTCGTTGATCAACGCGTTCGTGTTGCTTCCACCGCCCAACGGAAGCTTCGACGCGATCGCCGCCGCGGTCACGCCCGACAGTCCCTGGACGCGCTGAACGAAGTCATACCAAAAGCGCACGCGCGCCGGATTCTCCTCGTATCGCGAACCGGACAAAGCAACCCGCGCAGAAATCACGTGGTCCGTTGCCAGCAATTGATTTTCTTCCATCAGCTTCAAGTATCCCCGCGCAAACAAGACCGCGCCATTCGCGAGCACGAACGCGACTGCCACTTGCGCGATGATCAATCCGCGCAGCATCCGATGGCGGTCCTGCGATCCCACCGAGCCGCGTGCATCCGCGCGCATCACCCCGGCGAGCGAGGTGTGCATGGCGGCAAACGCCGGCGATAGACCGGCCAACAAGGCAGTTAATCCAGCCGCGGCCGCCGCGAAACCAAGAGCGCCGGCGTCCAGCGCGATCGCGGCCTTCCGCGCTTCGCTCACCGGGGAAATCGCACGAAGAATCTCCACGCCCCCAAAAGCGAAGGCGACGCCGAGCAGGCACCCCATCACCGCGAGCACCGCGCTTTCGGTCAGCACGAGCCGCATCAGTTGAGCGCGGGAAGCGCCCAGAGCAATTCGCACCGCGAACTCGCCTTGGCGTTTCGCACTCCGCGCGAGCATCATGCTCGCCACGTTCGCACACGCGACGAGCAGCACGAGCCCGACCGCAGCAAAAAGCAGCCAGACTTGTTTAACCAAATCCTTCGTCATCTCGACGTAAAGCGAACGAACCAGGAATGGTTTTCCTGTATTGGTATCCGGATACGTTTTAGAAAGACGCTTCGCGATCCCTTTGATCTCAGCGTCGGCCGCACCCACGCTGACACCAGGCCGCAACCGAGCGATGCCGAGGAGAAAATGGCTGTCTCTCGTTGTTTTTGTTTTTTCGTCGAACGACAGCGGAAGCCAGAGCTGGCAGTCGTCCTTGCGCAGCCATGGGCAGACGAATTCGAAGGACTTCGGCATCACCCCCACGACCGTCGCCTCACCACCGTCGACGTGCATCTTCCGCCCGATCGCCGTTGGATCACCGGCAAAGTGATCTTGCCAGAACGCGTGACTCAAAATGACCACCGGAGGCGCGCCCACGGCGTCGTCGTTGACATCAAAAAACCGTCCGTAAATCGGCGGAACCCCAAAGACGCGGAGAACATCCGCTGTTCCTCGCACCGCGACGTACGACTGCGCATTTTCTCGACCAACGTTGACCGTTGCCGGTTGATAAATGCCAAAGGCGCTGAAGCTCTTCGATTCGGCCCGCAGATCCAAACTGTCCGCGGGAGAAAGCGGCCAACTATCATCCGACCAGACGTGAACGAGCTGATCGGATTGGGGGTAATGAAATGGCTCGATCACCAAAGCGCGCAGCGCGCTGAAGATCGCCGTGGTCGATCCGATTCCGACGGCGAGCGTGAGAACCGCGACGATCGCAAAGCCGCGCGATTTTCCGAGCGAACGCAACGCCAGCCGTACATTCGTGAGCATGGTATTTCCGGAATACCCCGATCAGTGAAGAAAGTTACGTGTGCTTTCTATTCGGAAAGTCCTCAGTTCACCGACTCCGAGCGCGACATTCATTTCGCCTTCGAAAGGCAGCGTTCGCTCCGGACAGAAAATCCGCCGTCAGCGCTGGCGTCGAATCGCTCAGCTCAATGCGATCCTACCCCTCACCATGGCTTGCGCTCGTTCAGCGCTTTAACCAGAGCGCGCTTCACCGCGAGCGGATCGATGCTGCCGGTTTCTTCGTAGATCACTTTGCCTTCGGGATTGATGATCACCGTGTACGGAACAACACCCTGCCAGTCGGGATTGAACGCGTTGATCAAGGGATCGCGATCAGCCGAAGCGAAAATCAAATTCCGCTGGGATGCCTGCTTCTTCTGCAGAAAGCCGAGCACACTCGCCTGCTCATCGGGCCGATTGAGCGCAACCGTGACCATTTCAAAATCACGCACGCGAAAGGTGCGATTAATCGCCACGAGTTCGTCGAACTCCGCCACGCAGGGCGCACACCACGTCGCCCAAAAGTTTACTAAACGAAATTTTCCCGAATCGTTTTGGCGGAGTTTTTTTAACCCATCCGCATCCACGGGATCCAGTTTCACCGGCTCAGCCGCAAGCTTCGCCATATATTCTTCCGTCACCGACTCCTTCGTCGCCCACTTGATCGAGCATCCAATCACTTTGGTCTGAGCCACCGCGGGTTCTTTTCCGGCCAGCAATGCATCGAGCGCATCGCGCAGATAGTGCCTCGTCGCGTGCTCGATTCGCTCGGAATTATCGATGGCGCCGACAAAGCGTAGCTTCCGCTCCTGATCGAAAACGAAAGCGTGCGGTGTCACCAGTGGACCGTAGGCCTTGGACACCGACTCGGTCTCGCCATCGTAAAGATAAGGGAAATTGAAATGCCGTTCTTGCGCGCGGATTTTCATTTCGCGAAATGTGTCGCCGACGTCCGTGTACGCCATTTCGTCGAGTCGAACGGACTTCGGATCATTCGGCATAATTGCCACCACCCGCACGCCCTTACCCTCGTAATCTCGAGCGATGTCCTTGATGCGCTCTTCATAATACTGCGCCGTCGGGCAGTGGTCGCAGGTAAAGATCACCACCAACACCTTTGCGTCGGAGAAGTCTTTCAACGAGTAGGTTTTCCCATCCGTTGCCGGAAGTTGGAAATCCGGCGCGGGCGAACCCAGCTTCAGCGTCGGCGGAAGTGGATCAGCGCGAAGGCAGGCCGTGAACACAAGAACGAGCGGGAGGATAACTCGAAGAAAGCGCTTCATGCCGCGGACTTAATTCCGGTGGTCAGGCGGAGCAAGTGGCTTCCCCTTTCTCCTCCACACACTGATTAGAGTGAACCAATTACGTCGCGGCCGCTTCTCCGGTCCGATTTCCATTTGCCACGAAGGGCCCACAATCTACTTTTTTCCGATGCCGTTGTCCTCTCCGTCCGCCTCGGATTCCCGCTTCGCCGAGGCCGCTGCTGAATTAGATCCGCGCGCGCCGCTCGACACCTTTGCGCGCCGCCACAACAGCCCTCGCGCCGTCGAAATCACTGAGATGCTCGACCTGCTCGATTTCCCGTCGCTCGACACCTTGGTCGACGCCGCGGTACCCGCGAAAATTCGTTTGGGAAAAGCCCTCAACCTTCCGGCCGCCGCCAGCGAAAGCACGGCGTTAGCCGAGCTACGCGCGATCGCTTCGCGCAACGATGTTTTTCGCAACTTCATTGGCTTGGGTTACTATGACACCCTCACGCCCGGCGTGATTCAGCGAAATATTTTGGAAAACCCGGCCTGGTACACCGCCTACACGCCTTACCAAGCGGAAATTTCGCAAGGCCGGCTCGAAGCCCTGCTCAATTATCAGACGATGGTGTGCGAGCTCACCGGCCTGGAGATCGCAAACGCATCGATGCTCGACGAAGCCACGGCGGCCGCTGAGGCGATGGGCCTTTGCCATCGCGCCCAATCGGATGCCGGCAAAGACAAATTTTTCGTTTCCGACCTCTGTCATCCGCAGACGATCGACGTCATCCGCACGCGCGCGACGCCGCTCGGCCTCGAGGTGGTCGTCGGCGATCATCGGCAAATCAAGCTGGATGCTGGCTACTGCGGCGTGCTCGTGCAGTACCCCGACACGCTCGGTGGATTACACCCCTACGAAACTTTCTTCGCGGACGCCCACACGCACAGTGCGCTCGCGGTGGTCGCGACCGATCTGCTCGCGCTCACACTCTTGCGTGCTCCTGGCGAATTCGGCGCTGATGTTGCGGTCGGCTCTTCCCAGCGCTTCGGGGTTCCTCTGGGTTTTGGCGGACCGCATGCCGGTTTCCTCGCAACGAAAGATGCGTACAAACGGCAAATGCCGGGCCGACTGGTCGGTGTTTCCAAAGATGCCCAAGGCGATCCGGCCATGCGTCTGGCGCTCGGCACCCGCGAACAACACATTCGCCGCGACAAAGCCACGTCCAACATCTGCACCGCGCAGGTGCTCCTCGCGGTCATGGCTTCGATGTATGCGGTTTATCACGGCCCACGCGGCTTAAAGCGCATCGCGAATCGCGTGCATGGGCTGACACGTTTGCTGCAGGACGCGTTGACCCAAGCCGGCATCGAAACAAACGCCGAACCTTTCTTTGACACGCTCTGTATTCGAAACGTGGATGCAGCCGCGATCCGATCCCGCGCGACGTCCCAGAAAATCAATCTGCGCACAATCGATGCTCGCACTCTCGGGATCGCGCTCTCCGAAACCACGACCGAACAAGATCTCCACGATCTTGCCGGACTTTTTGGCGCCCAGATTTCCGCGGAAAATCCAAAGGTTGAATACGCTTCCCATTTCGCGCGTGAAAGCCGTTTCCTCGACCACCCGGTTTTCAACACTTACCACACCGAGCACGAAATGCTGCGGTACATCAAGCGGCTGGAAACACGCGACCTTTCGCTCGTTCACTCGATGATTTCGCTCGGCTCGTGCACGATGAAACTGAACGCGACCAGCGAAATGTTTCCGGTGACGTGGCCGGAATTTGGTCGGCTGCATCCCTTCGCACCCGCCGATCAAACTCGCGGTTATCAGAAGCTATTCACCGATCTCGAAACCTGGTTGGCCGAGATCACCGGCTTCGCCGCCGTGTCGCTCCAACCGAACGCCGGCTCGCAAGGAGAATACGCCGGGTTGCTCACCATCCGCGCGTATCACGAATCGCGAGGCGAGGCGCATCGGCGGATCTGCCTGATCCCAACCAGCGCGCACGGGACCAATCCGGCGACGGCCACCATGTGCGGCTTGACCGTCGTTCCAGTCGCGTGCGACGCACAGGGCAATATCGATTTGAACGATCTTCGGGCAAAGGCCGATCAGCACGCGGCCGAGTTAGCCGCATTGATGATCACCTATCCGTCGACTCACGGTGTGTTCGAAACGTCGATTCGAGACATTTGCCAACTGATCCACGAACGCGGCGGACAGGTTTACATGGACGGCGCGAACATGAACGCGCAAGTGGGCTTAACCTCGCCGGGTTTTATTGGCGCCGACGTTTGTCATCTCAACCTTCACAAAACATTTTGCATTCCCCATGGCGGCGGTGGCCCGGGCGTTGGCCCGATCGGCGTGGCCAAGCACTTGATCCCGTTTTTGCCTGGGCACGTTGTCAGCAATCGTGAAAACGGCACGCCGCTGCGCAGCTCCGGCGCGGTGAGCGCGGCGCCGTACGGTTCGGCGAGCATTCTGGTTATTTCCTGGATGTACATTCGGATGATGGGAGCCGACGGCCTGACCGCGGCGACCAAGCTGGCGATTCTCAACGCGAACTACGTGGCGAAGCAGCTCGAGCCGCATTATCCGGTGTTATATAAGGGCGTTTCGGGCTTAGTAGCTCACGAGTGCATCATCGACTGTCGCGGTTTCAAAAAAGCAGGTATCGAAGTCGAGGACATCGCGAAGCGCCTCCAGGATTACAACTATCACGCGCCAACCATGAGCTGGCCCGTGGCGGGTACGCTGATGATTGAACCCACGGAAAGTGAAGGTAAGGCCGAGCTCGACCGTTTCTGTGACGCACTCATCGCGATTGCCGGGGAAATCCAAATGGTCGCTGCCGGTGAAGCCGACAAAAGCAACAATGTCCTTAAAAATGCGCCTCATACCGCCAAGGTCGTCTGTGCGGACAAATGGGAGCGTCCGTACTCACGCGAACTGGCGGCCTTTCCCACAGCGTGGGTGCGAGAGCATAAATTTTGGCCGGCGGTCGGTCGCGTGGATAACGTTTACGGGGATCGAAACCTCGTCTGTTCCTGCGCAGGGATGGAAGCGTACGGTCATTCGCTTAATTAAAAGCAATTTTCCTGCAACATGATGTAAGGGAAACCCCGAGTGGACAAACCGGGGCATGAAGGTGGCTGCACACTTGCCGTGAGCACCGTACTTGCTACGTAGACGATAAGCAGAAATGTAACGTGCTAGGGTCAATCCCCCGGCGCGGTAGGTTACCTGCGTTAGGTTAGTTATACTTGCATCACATCATATATGAACATGACAACATCGGTTAAGCTCTCGATGGCGGCTCTGCTTGCCTCTGCGCTGGCCTCAATCGCCAGTGCTCAGATCACGACGCCATTCCCGACGACCAACGTGTTTGCGGATCCGGGTCCTCCGAACGCAGCACAGTTTCAAGCAGATCTTGGCGATCTGTATTTCAACTCCTCCGCTGACGTTCCGAGCTCGATTCAATCGTGGAATCCAGGTCCGGTTGACTTCTCGGCCGCTCTCGGCGGCGACCCGTTCTTGGCTGAAGGCGGCACGGTGAATGTAACCTACATCGGCAAAACCGCCGGTTGGAACAACACCCTCCTCTACACCCAAAGCGACGCTCCGACGGTTTATCACCCCTTGGTGACGCAAATCGGCGCGGCAACTACGAATCTCCATAGCGGCTACCAGACGGAAGTCAGCTATGCTGCCGGCACAGAACTCGAGTTCTGGCTGAACAGCGGCGGCGACGCCACCCAAGGCGGTCTCTTCTCCGCTTTCGGTGCAGCTAACCTGTTCGCCGGTGCCGATACCACGAGCCATGTTCGCTGGTCGACGCGCGACGTTACCACGACCTACTTCGACGGTTCGTCTTGGGTTACGAATGAAGTTCCGACGCTCTTGATCGGTTTCGAAGACACCCGCAAGGGCGTGTCTTTCTACGACGGTGATTTCAACGATCTCGTCTTGGCCTTCCAATTCTTGCCCAATCAGTCGGTTCCGGTTCCGGAAGCTTCGACCTATGGCTTGATTGGTGCAGCCGGTCTTATCGGTTTGGCTAGCCTGCGCCGCTTCAAGCGCAAGGCCGCCTAACCTTTCCGCTTCGCCTTTCCAGCGAGCGAGCTGAAATACTTGGTAAAACCTCCGCGCCCGGCGCGGAGGTTTTTTTGTGCCCGGGCGGTAGATTTTGCCTGTGCCCGCGCCGTGGATACGATCGGCGTTCGAAAGCCTTTGGGAGTCCGTCGTGAGATGTCGGATATGTTTTTCAGCCGACTTGGCTAGAACGATGAAAGCGTGAGCTTCGCTCACTCTGGACCGTTGGCGGACAGGATGTCCGCGCTCCCGTTCGCAAGGCATCGTTTCGTTTAAGCGAGTTCGTGCTGGGAACGACAGAGATATCCCCGTTTCGACTGGAAGGCGGGCGGCTTTGCTCAACGAAATGCTTTAATTCCCTTGATCGGAAACCTCGACGTAGCCTTTTTTCAGTTTCGATTGCGCTAAAATTTCCGCGTTCTTTTTCGCCTCGGTCGCGCTGCTAAACGTCTTTTTCTGCGTCTGGCCGGCGGTGCCGATTCGGCCGAAACGGATGGTTAGCATGTCATCATCGACCGTCACCTCCCAGAACTTCGCTGAGGTTTGATCGCGAAATTCCAGATAGCGCGTGTTGGCGGGCCGGGCCTTTTCGGCAGCAGGACCGTGCACAGCGATTTCAGCGGGCGCTCGTGGCGAGGACACCTCCGGTGCGACGGGCAGGTTAGCGGCAGCGGCTTGCGCAGCTTCCTCCTCGACCATCGTGGCCGAATCGATCGGGTCGGTCTCTTCATTGGCCAGCGCACGCTCGAGTCGGTCCAAGACGATCTCGGGTTGATGCAGCCAATCCTTGGTCAACACCATCGCCACTTTCCAGCCAAACGCTTTCAGAATCGATGGCCGGATGAGGTAGCGATCCAGCAAGTTTGCATTCGCATAAAATGGGTCGGTGTCCACGAGGATCCCGAGCGCGTATTCGGTTTGTGATGACGCTTTGATCGCCAGGTCGCAACGGAAACGAGACTGACCAACGTGGAGATCGACCTCGTGCCCTCGCGCTCGAAGGGCAGCGGCCAATTTTTCAACGACCTGATCGCGCGCGACCTTCGCGCCGAGACTGCCGCGGTTGATCGGATTGAGATTTTCGAGCACGCTCCGAGCGGTCGTGGTGTCGCCACGCGATTGATTCTCCGCATAGCGCAGGAAATCCTTCAGTGCTTTCGCACCGTCATTGTAATCATTCGTGATTGCTTCGTGTTGGATCGAAGTGATGACCGCCATGTGGTGGCGTGCGCGGGAGAAAATCACGTTGAGCCGCTTTTCGCCGCCCCGCTGATTGATCGGCCCGAAGTTCATCAGCATGCGTTTATCGCGGTCGTACCCGTAGCAAATACTGAGCAGGATAATGTCCCGCTCGTCCCCTTGCACATTCTCGAGATTTTTGACGAAGAGTCCGCAGAACTGGTCGTTTTCCTCGCGATTGTATTCCGCTTCGAGACGCGCGCCAAAAACCTCGTCCTCGTTGGCCAAGTGTGTGAGAGCCCGCTCGATCTCGCCTTGTTGTGCTTCGGAGAACGCAACGATGCCGATGCTGAGTTTTGTCTCACGCCGCAGCAGCTCCCGGACGATCTCTGCGATGTAAGCGGCTTCTGGGATGTTACGTCGCTGTTCGTAAAGCCCGTTTTCAAGCAGATGTAAACTGATACTGCGCTTGAGCAACGCATCCGTAAAACCCACGGCATCACTCGCATTTTTTATCCGCAACTCGCCGTGATCCCCATGAGTGATCTGGCGATCGGGAATCGTGAACAAGTTGCCACTATAAAAAGCCGCGTTGGAAAAGCTGATCAACGCCTCCGAGCGACTGCGGTAGTGCCAAGCGAGCAGGGTCGACGAAAGGTTGCGCCCTGCTTGAGCGAGAAAACTCTCTGCGTCCAAATCCACCTCGATCTGTTCGCCGTCGATCTCCACTTCGAGTGCGTCCCCCTGCTCTCGACCCGAAGCAAAGAATGTCGTGGGTGGAAGCTGCATCTCGTCGCCGACCACGATCACCTGTTTGGCACGGTAGGCGGCGGGGACGGCTTCTTCGACGGGGATCTGACTCGCTTCATCAAAAATGACCACGTCGAACGCTTCGGAATCCAGCGGAAGTGTGTCCGAGACACTCAGCGGGCTCATCAACCACACCGGTTTCAAATCGCGAATCACTTCGCCCGTCGCACCCGCGGCAAGATCACGGATGGAACGATAACGCATCGTTTTTCCGAACTCGTGCTCCAAGTCGCGACGGCCTGACGCGTAGGTTTTCTTCAACGTTTTCTGCTCTTCGGAAAGTTGCGCCGCGAGCTGATTGGAAATTCGCACGTGCTCTCGGAAACGCTTGCGCACTTCAGAGCGAATCGCCGCGGAATTTGATTTCAGAAAGGCCGCGTGATTGTTCTCCAATCGTGACCGGTAAAAATCGAAAAGGCCGCCGTCGAAGCGGTTGAAGGCCGGATCGCCGCGATAAACGTGACGAAGCGTCTTGCTTGCGGTGGCTGCAGGGAATTTTTCCAGCGGCAAATCCGCGTCGCAAAGTGCGTCGCGGAGAATCGCGGGAGCGGCGGCGATTTCCGACAACGCCGGGATAAGATCAGGTAACGTTTTCGCGTTTGCCCGGAGGTTGTCCAACACAGTCGCGAGGGTGTCGAGGCTCAGCTCTTGGTAGTAACGGAGCAGGGTTTCGAGCGAGCGAGTCAGCCCGGAGAAAACCTCGGAGAGTTCGGCGAGCGAGTTAACCAACTGGTCTGCGCCTTTTGTATTCAGGATCCAACGACGGAATTTCGCCGCTGCGGATGATAATGGAGTCTCGGTCCCGCGCAGCTTCGCCAGCTTCGCGCTGAAGTCCGTCTGCGCGAGGCCGTAGTCGCGCTGAAAAGTCTCTGTGGCTTGGTGCAACGCCGTTTGAGCCCGATACTCGTCGAACAGGTTGCTGAGTACGCGGGAGAGGCTCGGTTCCACGGCGTGGCTGCTGAAATCGTAGCGGGCGCGAATGGATTTCCTGAGTTTCCAGAAACCGGGTTGCAGGAATCGCCAGACGGAGTGCTCCCATTTTTTTGCATTCTCCAATGCGATCGATGTATCCGTTTCACTGAGACGATCACGCCAGCCCTTGGTCTCCTCCTGGGCCGCCGTAAACTTTTTCTGGAGGGCCGACAGTTCTGCCGCGGCCTTTTCCAGTTGGACCGATCCCGGGCTTTGGGGATCGAGCAAGAAGAGTTGAGTGCGGCGAGCAAGCGCCTGTGCGGCGCTCGCGTAACCCAAAACCGAACCGAGGTCGGCGAACGTTGCGATCAATGCGGGATCAACTCCGCTGAGCTCGAGTCCATTGACCAAGGCTTCGAGCTGCGGATCGATTTCGTCGAGGAGGCGCTCGAGCATTTCCAATGGCCGGGGCGCAAGCACCACGCTCTGGTTGAGCCAACGCAACGGGTGCTTCGAAAAAGTCGTCGCATGTCCGAGCATCGTCAGGGTTTGTGCCAAACGCTCGCCAATCGACGCATGCGCGGACCAAAGGGCGTAATGAGGCAACTGCTCCTCCACGGCCGGCGCAAGGTTGAGGCAGGGATCGGCAGCTTCGGCGAGTCGATGCATCAACTGCCGATTGGAAACGCCCGCCTCCGCCGTCACGCGCGTGATCGCGTCGGAAAATTTATGGAGGACACTGAGATCGTTCTCGAGCGCGTTGATGGTTTGCCGACGCACGTGTCCCGCGTTTTCATCGAGCGGCTCAGCCAGCCATTGCTCGTAGGTTTGCTTCAGGTTTTGAATGTACGCCTTCTTGTCGGACTGCGAGTCGTGGATCAGGCAGCACAGTTCATCGAGGCCTCGTTGCCGCAGGCGGTGAAACACGACGTCGATCGCAGCACGTTTGGCGCAGACGAAGAGCACGCGTTTGCCGCGCGCGATGTAATCTGCGATGAGGTTAGTGATCGTCTGAGATTTGCCGGTGCCGGGCGGCCCTTGAATGATGAAGCTCGTGCCTTCACGCGCGCGGGCGACGGCGGCAGCTTGAGCGGCGTCGCAAGCAATGACCGGAAACTGCTCCTGCAGGGGCGTCGCGGCGGCAGCGTCATTTTCGTTTTTGCGCGGCTCCAGGGAAAAGATCGCTTCGAACGCAGGATTCGTCGCCTCGGTTTCCGCCAGGTGGCTGTAATCGCGCACCAGCGTCATTTTCCGATAGTGGAAATTTCCCAGCGTGAGGCTGCAGAGATCGAAACCCCAACGGTAAGGATTTCCGGATTGTTCTTCACCGCCGTGAAGCGAGAATTTTTCCTGCGCATGCTCAATCGTCGGCGGGCCATTGGTCGAGGCATCTCCGCCGGCGGAGTCTTCGCTCAAATTTTTCCATGGACGAGGAGATGCGA
>Ga0068856_100003910_pt1 | contig 14932 bp, 15 predicted proteins | sample KBSCornC62_FD_66595 | JGI IMG/M metagenome (GOLD analysis project Ga0068856, IMG submission 66595) | Corn rhizosphere microbial communities from Kellogg Biological Station, Michigan, USA - KBS Corn C6-2 | ecosystem: Host-associated > Plants > Roots > Rhizosphere > Soil ...
ACCTGGCTGACCGTGCCGGGCGCGCCCTCGATCAGGTCCGAATGCATCGTCTGGATCGAATCCACCACCAGCAAAGCGGGCGGGGCGCCGGTGTCGAGCGTGGTGAGGATGTCGCGCACCGATGTGGCGGTCGCGAGCTGGACGGGTGCGTTGCCGAGGCCCATGCGCCGCGCGCGCAGGCGGACCTGGTCGGCGGCTTCCTCGCCCGAAATATAGGTGACGCGCGATCCTCGTTCCGCCAGCCGTGCCGCGGCCTGGAGCAGAAGCGTGGATTTACCGACCCCCGGATCGCCGCCGATCAAGGTTGCCGATCCGGCGACCAGCCCGCCGCCGAGCGCGCGATCGAGCTCGGCCATGCCGGTCACCAGCCGGTCGGGCAGAGCCACGTCGGCATCGAGCCCGCTGATCGCGATCGTGCGACCGCCCGAGCGCAGATCATGCTTGGCCGCGAAGGGTGTGACCACACCGCCGCCGGCCTCCTCGACCATCGTGTTCCATTCGCCACAATCGACGCACTGGCCCTGCCACTTGGTCGATACGCTGCCGCACAATTGGCAGACGTAGCGGCGCTGCAGCTTGGCCATTCAGGAATCTCCGAAAAGTCGAACGAAGCAAGAACATAATCGCGCGCGAACGATCTGGCAATCGCGGCGCTGGCCATGCTCCGTTTTAGCTTCTAATCTCGATCCCATGGCTTTCCTGCGCACGCTCTTCTGGATCGCCGTCACGGTGATCGTGGTGGTGTTCTCGGTCCGCAACTGGGTGCCGGTACCGGTCAATCTGTTTGGTGACACGGTGGTCGAGACCAAGCTGCCGATGCTGCTGCTGATCGGTTTCCTGATCGGGTTCGTGCCGCTCTACGTCTGGCATCGCGCCATCCGGTGGCGGCATAATCGCAGGCTTTCGCAGATGGAACGCAATCCGCCGGTGGTGACTCCGCCGCCGGCTTCGGGCTACACGCCGCCTTCAACCCCGGTTGCGGATCCCTTCCAGGACGATTGATGTCGAGCCCGATTTTCGTTGCGATCGATACCCCCGACCTTGCCCGCGCGGTGGCACTGGCGGAAAAGGTCAAGAACCATGTCGGCGGGCTCAAGCTCGGCCTCGAATTCTTTTCCGCCCATGGCCATCATGGCGTGCGCGAACTGGGCCAGATCGGGCTGCCGATCTTCCTCGACCTCAAGCTGCACGACATCCCCAATACGGTCGCGAGCGCGATCCAGGCGTTGCATGGGCTCGCGCCTTCGATCCTGACGATCCACACCGCGGGCGGCCGCGCGATGATGGAGGATGCCAAGGCCGCCGCGCCCGAGACGACGCGGGTGGTGGGCGTAACCGTGCTGACCAGCCTGGACGGCGACGATCTCGCCTCGATCGGCGTCCCGGGCGGCGAGCATGCCCAGGTCGAGCGGCTGACCGGCCTGGCGAGGGAGGCGGGGCTCGACGGCGTCGTCTGCTCGGGGTTCGAAGTGGCGGCGGCGCGCAAGATCTGGCGTGACGGCTTCTTCGTCGTGCCCGGCGTGCGCCCGGCGGGCGGTGCGGTCGGCGACCAGAAACGCGTGATGACTCCGCGCCAGGCGCTCGACAATGGCGCGTCGATCCTGGTGATAGGCCGCCCGATCACGCGCGCCGAGGATCCGGACGCCGCCGCGCGCGCGATCGGCGCCACGCTCTGATCCGCTTCACAGGCCGCCATCAAGGCGATTTAAGACCTTCAACCTGATTGCGATGTCATCAAGCGCTGCTAAACGGCGTTTTGATAGACAAAAATAGCCTTGAAGGGATGCGGGCATGAAAATTTCAAAGATGCTGGCAACGGCAGCCATTATCGCGCTGGCGGCGCCGGCGACGATGGCCGCGACCGGCGCCAATCCGCTCGCGTGGCAGAACAAGGCCTTGTCCGCCGATGCGCGCGCCAATCTGCTGGTCGGGGCGATGACGCTCGACGAGAAACTGACGGTCGTGACCAGCTATTATGGCACGCAGGCCGAGTGGAACAAGTATCGCGACCCGCAAGCGCGCCGCCAGTCGGCGGGCTTCGTGCCGGGCGTGCCGCGGCTCCATTTCACCCCACAATGGCAGACCGATGCGGGCAGCGGCGTCGCCACGCAGGGCGTGGCGGTGCCCGACCTGCAGCGCACCGCGCTCCCAGCCGGTATCCTGACCGCGTCGACCTGGGATCCGGAAATGGCGGTTCGCGGCGGCGCGATGATCGGCGCCGAAGCGCGCGCCTCGGGCTTCAACACGATGTTGGCGGGCGGCGTCGACCTGCTGCGTGAGCCGGGCAATGGCCGCAATTTCGAATATGGCGGCGAGGATCCCTTGCTCGCCGGCACGATGGTGGGCGCGATCGTGCGCGGTATCCAATCCAACCACATCATCACGACCGTGAAACATTATGCCTTCAACGATCAGGAGACCAAGCGCACCACGGTCAACATCCTGGTCGATCCGGCGGCGGCGCGCATGTCCGACCTGCTCGCCTTCCAGATCGCGATCGAGAAGGGCAATCCCGGCGCGGTGATGTGCAGCTACAACCTGGTGAACGGGGAATGGGCGTGCCAGAACGACTGGCTGCTCAACAAGGTGCTGAAGGGCGACTGGGGCTATAAGGGCTTCGTCATGTCCGACTGGGGCGCGATGCACGACACGGTCAAGAACGCGCTCAACGGGCTCGACCAGGAAGCGGGCGTCCAGAATCCCAAGGATTACGTCTACAAGGACAAATTGAAGGCCGCGATCCAGGACGGCCGCGTGCCGATGCGCGTGCTGGACGACAAGGTGCGCCGCATCGCGCGTTCGCTGATCGCGAGCGGCGCGATCGACAATCCGCCGACGCCCGACAATCCGATCGACTTTGCGGCGCACGAAGCGGTCTCGCAGACCGATGCGGAGAACGGCATCGTCCTGCTCAAGAATGACGGCCATATCCTTCCGCTCGCCGGTTCGGCGAAGAAGATCGCGATCATCGGCGGGCATGCCGATGTGGGCGTGCTGACCGGCGGCGGATCGGCACAAGTCTATCCGCGCGGCGGATCGGCGGTGCATGGCGAGGGGCCGAGCCACTGGCCCGGACCCTATGTCTATGCGCCGTCTTCGCCGATGAAGGCGCTGCAGGCCGAGCGGCCCGATGCGGCGGTCAGTTTCGCGAGCGGCAAGGATCTCGACCAGGCGGCGGCGACCGCGAAGGACGCCGATGTCGCGATCGTGTTCGTGACGCAATGGACCGCGGAGGGCATGGATTTCCCGCTGACCCTGCCTGAAAACCAGGATGCCGTGGTCGACGCGGTCGCGCGCGCCAATCCCAATACGATCGTCGTGCTCGAAACCGGCGGGCCGGTGACGATGCCCTGGGTCGACCGGGTGAAGGGTGCGGTCGAGGCCTGGTATCCGGGCAGCAAGGGCGGCGAGGCGATCGCGCGCATCCTGACCGGCAAGGTCAATCCGTCGGGCCATCTGCCCGCGACGTTCGGCGTGGCCGCGACCGACTGGCCGCGTGCGTCGATCGACGGCGCTGAGCATGGCGAAGAGACGTTCGATGTCCGGTTCAGCGAGGGTGCCGCGGTTGGTTACAAATGGTTCGACAAGAACGGCATCAAGCCGCTGTTCGCGTTCGGCCATGGCCTATCCTACACCAGCTTCACGCAGGGCGGCCTCAAGGCGGCGGCGAAGGGCATGACCATCACCGCCAGCTTCGCGATCAAGAATGTCGGCAGCGTCGCGGGCAAGCAGGTCGCGCAGATCTATGTGTCGCCGGTTGGCGGCGGTTGGGAGGCCCCCAAGCGCCTCGGCGGATTCGCCAAGGTCGAGCTTGCGCCCGGCCAGACCAAGACCGCGACGGTCGTCGTCGATCCGCGCCTGCTGGCGATGTGGGACAGCGCGCATCCGGGCTGGAAGATCAAGGCGGGCAAATATCGCGTAACGCTCGCCACCTCGGCCACCGACAAGGGCAGCAGTGTTGAAGTGACCCTTCCTGCCGCGCACCTGCCCGCCGGACGCGGCGTCGCGAAATGAGGATCAAGCGCCGCGCACTGTTCGGGTTCGCGGCGCTGTTCCTGGCCGGTGCGGCAGCCGCCGCGCCGGTCGCGCATACCCGACTGGGCGACCTCGCCGGTATCGCGCAGGGCAAGACCAATGCCTTCCTCGGCATCCGCTATGCCGCGCCGCCGACCGGCGACCTACGCTGGCGTTCGCCTCAGCCGCTCAAAGGTTGGAAGGGCGTACGGGCGGCGAAGGCGTTCGGGCATAGTTGCTGGCAGGCGGTGACGCCCGGAGGCTTCGGCCCCTGGACGCACGAATATGTGACCCAGGGCGACATCAGCGAGGATTGCCTGTTCCTCAATGTCTGGGCACCCGCCAAAGCTGCGGGCAAGCGGCCCGTGCTCGTCTGGATCTATGGCGGCGGGTTCAATTCGGGATCGGGTGCGATCCCGATCTATGACGGGCGCGCGCTCGCCGCGCGCGGCATCGTCGTGGTCAATCTCAACTATCGCGTGGGGGTGTTCGGCTTCCTCGCCCATCCCGACCTGACCGGGGAGGCGGGCGGCGGCCCCAATTCCAATTTCGGCCTGCAGGACATGATCGCCGCGCTCAAATGGGTGCGCGCCAATATCGCGGCTTTCCACGGCGACCCTGCCAAGGTGACGATCGCGGGCCAGTCGGCGGGGTCGATGGCGGTGCATGACCTGGTCGCCTCGCCATTGGCCAAGGGGCTGTTCGCGCGCGCGATCGGCGAGAGCGGGCTGCCCGATCCCGAGCGAGCGTCCAGCCTGGGCGCAGCCGAGAAGGACGGCGTCGCTTTCGCCCAATCCAAAGGCGCGATGTCGATCGCCCAGCTTCGCGCCCTGCCGGCCGAGCAACTGGCCGCGAGCAAGGGCGGCAATGCGATCCGCTTCGCGCCCGTGTTTGACGGCGTGCTGCTGCCGAGCTTCGGACCGGTCAGTCATGTGCCGATGCTGGTCGGCTTCACCGCCGACGAAGGCAGCGCGATAGGGCAGGATTATGGATCCTCCGACCCGGAGGTGCTGCGTGGTCTGCTTCGTGCGAGCTTCGGTGCGGCGGACGCGCGCTTCGCGGCTTTCTATCCTGCCGCTACCGATGCCGAGAGATCGGAATCCAACCGCCAGATAGGGCGGGATCGCGCGGCGGGTGCCTTGCTCGCCTGGGCCGGGCTTCACGCGTCCGAGCCGACCTACGCTTACCTCTGGACGCATGTGGAGCCTGGGCCGCAGGCCGACCATTGGCGCGCCTTCCATTCGTCCGAAATCCCGTACGTCTTCCAGACGTTCGGCGCCTCGCCCGAGCGGAATTTCACCACCGCCGATCGGCTATTGTCGGACCGCATCTCGGCCTATTGGCTGAACTTCGTGCGGACCGGCGATCCGAACGGTGCGGGCCTGCCGCACTGGCCGAAATTCGACCTCGCGCATCCGCAAGTTCAGGCGATCGGGGACATGATCCGGAGCCAGCCCTTGCTTCCCTCCGGCAAATTGGCTGAGATGCGAAAGTTCATCGCCGATGGCGGGCGGCCCAGCCTGTTCTAGCGGAGATTTGTCATGCGCGCGCCGTACTGCACTGCTAGCCTGCCGCGATGGCGACGATAGCAGTCTATTCCTCGAAGGGCGGCGTCGGGAAGACGACGCTCGCGGTCAACATCGCCTGGGCGGCGGCGAGCCTTTCCAGCCGCCGGACTCTGCTGTGGGACCTCGATGCGCAGGGCGGCGCGAGCTTCATCCTCGCGCCCGATCGCAAGAAGGGCGACGAAGCGCGCGCGGTGATCGAGCGCGATCTATCCCCGCGCAAGCTGATCGTGCCGACCGCGATTCCCAATCTCGACCTGCTGCCCGCCGATACTTCGTTGCGCACGCTCGACGTCCTTTTCTCGGAGATCGACAGCAAGAAAAGACTGCTCAAGATCAGCGAGGCGCTCGACAAGGATTATGACCGGATCGTCATCGATTGCCCGCCGGGGCTGGGCATCACCGCCGATCAGGTGATCCGCGGCGCGGACCTGATCCTGGTTCCACTGATCCCTTCGGCCTTGTCCGGGCGGGCGGCGGAAGAGCTGACGGCACATCTGGAGCATAAAAAGGATGCGCCCCCCGTCTTGCCGGTGTTCAACCTCGTGGATCGCCGCCGTATCGCCCACAAGGCAGCGTTGCAGGCGGCGCCGAATCGGCACGCTTTGCCGATGGCGAGCCTGGTCGAGCAGATGGCGGATCGCCACGCTCCGATCGGCGTATATGCGCCCCGCGCGCCGATCACGGCTGCGATCGCGGCCTTGTGGCGGGATGTCGAGCGACGGCTGGCAAAAAAATCCTGACGCGATACGCATCCGACTTTTTCGAAAACCACCGCGAATTGAAGAGGTTGGCCGCCAGAATATACGGAGCGGCAGCTTCGACCCCGTAAGATTACGGGGGCGTCCAATCATGCGCCCTTAATGCGAAGGTCCAATGTGGACCTAACTAAGTTCTCAAATGGGACAGCGGGGGGTCCGCAGATTCCGACGAGGCGAGCTTGGGGGTGTCCGTGTTGAGCTGGTTCGAAAAGCATGCGCCGATCAGGGCGAAATTCCGTTTTCTTCTCGTTGTATATTCGCTTCTGGGAATCGTAGCGGCGACCAGCGGTTGCTATGCGGCGGTCCATGCGACGGGGATCAACGCAAGCCTCGTCATCGGCACCCTCATCGGAACCGTCTTCCTGCTTGCGGGCGTCACGATGCTCGCCTCCAAGCTGATCTGCACGCCCTATGTGAATACCGTGCTGCGCATGGAGGCATTGGCCGCCGGCGATCTGAACAGCCCGATCGCCCATGCCGACAACCGGGATTGCGTGGGCCGGATGACCAAGGCGATGGAGGTCTTCCGCCAGAATATGGAAAAGGTCTCGCTCGTCACGCGGGAACAGGCACAGGTCCAGGAAGCGCTGGCGACAGGTCTCGATCGCCTTGCCGATGGCGACTTGACCCACCGGGTCACGACCAAATTCGCCGACGAATATGAGCCGCTGCGGCGCGACTTCAACAACGCCCTGGACCAGCTCGCCGCAACGCTGGGCGCGGTTTCGCAGGCGGGGGGCGGGGTCCATACCGGCGCGAGAGAGGTAAGCCAGGCGTCGAACGATCTGTCACGCCGGACCGAGCAGCAGGCGGCGAGCCTGGAAGAGACCGCGGCGGCGATGGACCAGATCACCACCACGGTGCGCGAAGCCGCCGCGAGTGCAGCGCGCGCCACCAAGGCGGTGATGCAGGCGCGCGGCGAAGCCGAGCATAGCGGCGAGGTGGTTACCCGCGCGATCGAGGCGATGGCCGGGATCGAGCGGGCAGCTTCCGAGATTTCGGAGATCATCACGGTGATCGACGGGATCGCGTTCCAGACCAATTTGCTGGCGCTGAATGCGGGCGTCGAGGCGGCACGCGCGGGCGATGCGGGCAAGGGCTTCGCGGTGGTCGCCTCCGAGGTGCGCGCGCTCGCGCAGCGTTCGGCCGACGCGGCCAAGGACGTGAAGGCGCGGATCACCGCCAGCTCCGAGCAGGTCGATGCGGGCGTGTCGCTAGTGAGCGAGACCGGTTCGGCGCTCGAACGGATCATCGCCGCGATTACCGAGGTCGACGGGCTGGTGGCGGATATCGCAACCTCGGCCGAGCAGCAGGCGACCGGCCTGCAGCAGGTCAATACCGCGGTCGCGGAAATGGATGGCGTGACCCAGCAGAATGCCGCGATGGTGGAGGAAGCAACCGCCGCCGCACGCAGCCTGGCCGCCGAAGCCGACGCGCTTGCCAACCATATCGGGCGCTTCAACCTCGGCGAAATTGCCGAGGTTGCTCCGGCGCAGTCCTCAAATCCGGTGCATCAGCTGCAAACGCGCGCCAGCCGTGTGCAGCGCGCGCCGCGAAGCATCGGCAATAATGCCGTCGCCGCCAGCGAAGACTGGTCCGAATTCTAAGGGAGCGATCAATGCCGCACGAATTCATCACCTTCGAAATCGGTGACCGTCGCCTGGGCATCGACGTCATGGCGATCCGCGAAATCCGCGCCTGGTCGCCCGCGACGCCGCTGCCCAACACACCGGCCTATGTGCGCGGTGTCGTCAATCTGCGCGGGGTTGTCCTGCCGGTGCTGGATCTCAGCCAGCGCCTCGGCTGGGGTGCGACCGAACCGAGCGGACGGCACGTCATCATCGTGGTACGCGTTGCCGAGCAGCTTCAGGGCATCATCGTGGATGCGGTAAGCGACATCGTCATGCTGAATCAGACGGATATCCAGCCGGTGCCCGACGTCGGGCAAAGCGCCGCCGCGGCTTTCCTGGAGGGGATTGCGACGATCGATGGCAAGCTGATCATGATCCTCGGCCTCGATCGGATCACGGAACCGCAGCTGACGCTCCCCGAAGCCGCCTGAGGCGGGCCGGATTCCGCACCGATGCCCGCTCACGATCAAGGTTGTGAGCGGCATCAGCCTCTTCGTTTGCTGGTTGGCGCGTGGAAGTCGGGATCCTTGTTCGCTATCCATTTGAGGAAGGCGGCGATGTCGTCGCGTGCCTTCACCGCCTCCAGCGTCGGGAAGAGACGTGCCAATTCCTTGTTGCTGAAATTGGCATGGATGGCGCGATGGCAGATCGGATGCAGCGCCACCGTTTCGCGGCCGCCCTGGCTCTTCGGAACGACATGATGCCATTCGATTCGGCGGCCGAGCGGGCGCCCGCATAAGGCGCATTCAGGCCGGGTGTCGGTCACCGCAAGGCGGGCGCAAGATCGCCTTTGTCGATGATCGTCACGCCATCGAGGCCGAGCCAGGTCGCCATCAGCGCCAGCTCGGCCTTCAGCCGCTCCGCCGTTCCGGATGGCGCATGTTCTTCGCGATGCGCGCTTTGCACGATCAACTTGCCCGCCTGGCGATCGGCCTTGAGGTCGACGCGGGCGACAAGTCGGCCGTCCATCAGGAAGGGCAGGACATAATAACCGTGCACGCGCTTTTCGGCGGGTACGTAGATCTCGATCCGGTAGCGTGTGTCGAACATCCGCTCGGTGCGCGTTCGTTCCCAGATCAAGGGGTCGAACGGGCAGAGCAAGGCTTGCCCTGTGCTCCTGCGGGGAATTTTGGCGTCGCGGTGGAGATAGGCCTGCTGTTTCCAGCCGCGCACATGGACCGGTAGCAAGACGCCGTCCTCGACCAATTCGTCGATGCGGGGAAGGGCATCGCCCGGCTTCAACCGGAAATAGTCCCTGAGATCGCCCGCGGTGCCGATGCCAAGTGCCTGGGCGGAGCGGGCCAGCAAGGCGCGCCGCGCATCGACCTCGCTGGGCGTGGGCATGTCGATGACCGCGCGCGGCAGCACGCGTTCGGGTAGGTCGTAGACGCGTTCGAAGCTGGTGCGCCGCGTCTTTGTCGTGATCTGGCCCGACCAGAAAAGATATTCGAGCGCTTGCTTGGTCTCGCTCCAGCCCCACCAGCCGCCTTTTCCGCGGCTTTCAGCGATGTCGGAGGCGGCGAGCGGGCCTTCGTCGGCGATGCGCCTGAGCAGTATGTCTGCTTCGGCGCGTTTCTCGCCCGCGAACGGTTTCACATTGCTCCATACGCCGATGCCGCGCTCGGCGCGCGCCATCCGCCAGCGCAGCAGAGGCTGCAGGTCGAGCGGCAGCAAAGAGGCTTCGTGCGCCCAATATTCGAACAGCCGGCGCTTCGACTTCGGGCCCCAGGCGACGAGGTCGAGCGCCTCGCGCGGATAGGCGCCGAGCCGCGAGAAGAGCGGCATATAATGCGCGCGCACCAGCACGTTGACGCTGTCGATCTGATGGAGCGCGAGCCGTTCGATCACGCGGCGCAGATGCGCCTGGCTGATCGGGCCGGTGGGCCGCGCCTGGCCGAAGCCCTGCGCCGCGAGCGCGATCCGCCGCGCCTCGGCCGAAGACAGGATATCCTTCAGTCCTGCTCGTCCGCTTCTTGCTCGGCCAGTTCCATGAAGCTGCGCGCTGCGTCGCGATCGGCCTCGTCCTTGAAGGCGACGTCGAGATCGGGCGCCGCGCCGAGCATGTGGAGCAAGGCCCACATCGCGAAGCGCCGCCCGCGATCCTTCTGCAGCCCGAACTCGACGCGCAACCGCTCGGTCCCGGCGGCGAGTGCCGCGGGTGGGATCGCGGCGATGTCGTCCGTGCCGAAATAATGGCGGAGTTGGTCGTCGAGGAGCATGGCGCTTTCCTAGGCCGGCGCGCCCGCCACGCAAGCCGCTATTCGAAGATGCGATTAAGATGCTGGTACATCGGGCCGCCGCCGTCGCGCCGAACGAGGGCGATATAGAGCGAGCAGAACAGCGCCAAGTCGAATGCCGTCCTGACCGAGTCGATCATACTGACGACGAAAAAGGGGGCGGGCGAAAACGGATAGACAAGACCCTTCGCACCAACCCCGAACAGAGCCTCGCCTATCCGATGCGCAATCCAAGAATAGGCACCGCCGCCGGCGCCGCTGATCAGCATCAAACCGAAAAGGCGCGCCAATATGTTGTCAGTAAGAGCCTGACTGCGGCGAAAGGTCTCAACCACACCGGTTCCTTCTGCAACCGCGACGGGGCCGGCCACCGACCACATCAGGGATAGCATGATGCCCGGTATTATCAGGCATATGAGGCCCAACATGATGCCGAAATTCCCGATCAACGCGATCGAGAGAAGCATTGGCGCGCGCCGTATCGCCGCCGACAAGGTTTCTAGGAAGCCGGCCTTCCTCTCTTCGTTCCTGGCACGTGCCGCGGTGATCAGGGCGCCCTGACCGAACACCTGCATAATGCCGGCGATCAGCCCGCTGGTAATGCCGCCAAAGGCGAACCCGACAGCATAGGACGTGATATTCAACTGGGCTGCCAGTGTTGGGAGCACGATTAGCCAAAGCCGCGTCGGCAGTGAGATGAGGAGCGCCACGCCGAACACCGCGATGGGCCGATCGCGCATCAAGCCGAACGTATCGCCCAGCACCGTCGCGATCTCGAATGACGGAGCCAGCTCCGCCGCGCTGCCGTTGTCCATCGTCTGCCAACCGTTCCCGCGAGAAATGGAAAACCTACCCGAAAATCTCATCCAGCCGGCGAGTGGCGGGGCCGTCTTTCCATTCACGGAGCTCCACATAGAGTGCGGTCTGTACCGTTGAAGAAAATGTCGCGACGATCGTGCCGATGACGAAATTGAAGATCATGAGGCTTGGGCTGAACGGATCCATACCCGGATGGGAGAGCGTGATCGCGGCAACGCCCGCCACAGCCTCGATCAGCCAGATCAGCACCAACACCAGCAACGCCAAGCCGAAGATCTTCCAGCGCGCGCCACGCGTCAGCACGCTCGCGCGGCCGAAGGCCTCGATCACGCCCACGCGCTCTTCGACCACTACCGGCGCCACAACTGCGCAAGTGATAGCGAAAATGATGCCAGGTACGATCAGAAGGACGAGCCCGACCGCGAAGCCGAGGAAGAATAGCAAGGATACGCCGATGAGCGGCAAGGCGCGCGATGCGGCCACGCCGAGGCATTCGGCGAGCCCGGCTTTGCGTCCTTCGCTGTCTGCGATCGTCGCGCGGACCAGGCAACCTTGCACCAGCGCCCGCAGGAAAAGGCCGATCCCGAAGAGAATGATACCCGATCCGATCACGCCTATCACCGTGTTGCGGTCACGCATGTCGAGATTCAGCTGCGCCAAACCGTAGGTAATCAAGATGGACGGAAGCGCAGAGAGCAAAGCCGCGACACCAAACGCCACTAGCGGATTGCGCCCCATCACGCCGAAGGCGCGACTGAAAATCCTTCCAATGGAAAAGGATCGATCATCCGCTTCGGCCATGGCTGCATTCCCCTATGCGCCGTCGCCCCCGACGGTCCGGACCGGCAGCATGACCCGACTGCAAGCTGCTGTCCAGCTTAGGGAATACCTCCGTTTTGGCTGGCATCTTCCGATATTTTTGACCGTTGCGGGCGGCCTCTCATGCGATACACAAGCAAAGAGGATCGGGGGTTTCGTCATAGCGGATCAGGCTCAGAGCGCTGCCGAACGCTTCGCTGCTGCGCATCGTGCGCTGCGGGCCAATTCCGATATCCAATTCGATCTTCGGCGCCGGGCACCGCCGGTCAGGCCGCCAGCCTGGTTGCGGGCCTTCGGGGAATGGCTGCGCAGCATCTTCCGGCCGATCGGGCGCTTTATCGACTGGCTGGGCAGTTTTATCCCGGATGCGCCTTATGCGCGCATCCTGCTCTGGTCGGTGCTGGCGGTGGGGGTGGCAGCGCTTTGCTGGATGATCTGGACCCGCGCGCAGGAAGGCCAGTGGCGCATGCCGCGCTGGCGCCGGCGTCGCCTGCCCGAACTATTGGAGGCCGAAGAGGAATGGCAGCCCGAGGCCGCGCCGGTGCGTGCCTGGCTGGAGGAGGCCGACGCGCTGGCAGGTGAGGGGTGCTATGCCGAGGCTGCGCATCATTTGCTGCTGCGTAGCGTCGAGGATATCGGCCGGCGCCGGCCGGGGCTGGTCCAGCCCGCGATCACCAGCCGCGACCTCGCAAGCGCGCCGGCGATGCCGCAGCGCGCGCGCCAGCTTTTCTCCGGCATCGCAGCGGTGGTCGAGCGCAGCCTGTTCGGCGGCCGCGCGGTCGATGCCGGCGATTGGGCGGAATGCCGCGCCGCTTATGCCGATTTCGCCAAGACCGCCGCCTGGAAGGCCGCATGAGCGATCTGTCGATCAATCCGCGCAAGACGGCACGCAGCGACGTCTTCCGGGTCCGTACGGTCGCGCTGATGCTGGTGATCGGCATCATGGGTTTTGTCGGCACGCTCGTGATCGGCGCCTTCGCGCCCGATCTGCGCACCGGCCACAATGGCGGCACGCATGCTTTGTCCAACGCCGCAGTCGGCTTCAGCGGGATCGTCCAGCTCGCCGAGGCGACCGGGCGTAACCCGCAGATCATCCGCAGTGCGCACCTTTTCGATACCGAGGACCTGCTGGTGGTCACGCCCGATACGGGCTTCGCCAATATCACCGCGATCCTCGACGCGCGCAAATCCAGGCCGACTTTGTTCGTGCTGCCCAAATGGACGACGGTCGAAGACCCCGACCATAAAGGCTGGGTCCGAATCGCGGGTGTCACGTTCGCGGAGGATCCGGGGAGCCTGTTCTCGCCCCAGACCGAGCTCATAATCCATCGTCGGCGAAGCGGCGGTGGCCCGCTGGTCGCGAACCCAGATTTCGACCCTAAGATCCAGTTCGCGGCGCCGCGCGTGCTGCAGGTGATCACCGCAAAGAAAACGGGCAAGGGCGCGGAGCGGCAGAAAGTCGTACCCCTGCTGACCGACGACAAAGGCGGTGCGGTGCTTGTGCGGATCGGCGACGGTCCGACCTATGTGCTGGCCGATCCCGATCTGATGTCCAACGCCGGCATCAAGAGTGCGCACCAGGCCGCGGCGGCGCTGGCCTTGCTCGACTGGCTGAATTCGACCGGCGCGACCTCGATCAATTTCGATGTGACCTTGAATGGTTTCGGTCATTCGCAAAGTCCGCTCAAGCTGGCCTTCACGCCGCCTTTCCTGGCGATGACGCTGGCGCTGACCGTGGTTCTGTTCCTCGTCGGCTGGCATGCGCTCGGACGGTTCGGGCCGATCCGCCCTCGCGCCCGCGCGATCGGCTTCGGCAAGGCGGCTCTGGTCGAGAACAGCGCCAAATTGATCCGCCGCGCGGGGCGTGAGACGCGGCTGGGCGGACGCTATGCGCAGATGATCCGCGAGCGTGCGGTGGCGACCTTCGGCGTACCCGCGCGGCTCAAGGATGCCGCACTCGACGCTTATCTCGACAAGCTTGGCGCGTGGCGCGGGCATCGCTTCAGCGAGCTCGCGCGGACCGCGGAAACGACACAGGACCGGGACGCATTGGTGGCCGCAGCCCAAGCGCTCCACCAATGGCAGAGGGAGAAAAAGGCGTGAAGGTGGAAGAGGTTCAGGCGCTCGGCCAGGCAATCAGGGCCGAGGTCGCCAAGGCCGTGGTCGGGCAGGACGAGACGCTCGATTTCATGCTGGTCGCCTTGTTCGCGGGTGGGCACGTCTTGCTCGAAGGCCCGCCGGGGACGGCCAAGACTTTGCTCGCGCACAGCTTCGCGCGCGCGGTCGGGCTACAGTTCGGCCGCATCCAGTTCACGCCCGATCTGATGCCGGGCGACATCATCGGCGCCAATCTGTTCAACTTCCAAACCTCGACCTTCACGCTCACGCGCGGGCCAATCTTTACCGATCTGCTGTTGGCGGACGAGATCAACCGCACGCCGCCCAAGACGCAGGCGGCCTTGCTGGAGGCGATGCAGGAGCGCACCGTGACGATCGACGGGCAGAGCCTGTCGCTTGGCGATCATTTCATGGTGATCGCGACGCAGAATCCGATCGAGCAGCAGGGCGTCTATCCGTTACCCGAGGCGCAGCTCGACCGCTTCCTGTTCAAGCAGCGCGTCGATTATCCGACCGCGGAGGAAGAGCGTCGCATCATCGCCACGCACGGCGCGCGCCAGGATGCGATGTCGCCCGAGGATTGGGGCGTCGAGCGCAAGGCCGACGCCAAGACGATCGCCAAGGCGATCGCCGCGGTGCACGAGGTCAAGCTCGTCGACGAGGTGGTCGATTATATCGCGTCGCTGATCCGGGGCACGCGCACGGTCGCCGATCTCGAAAGCGGCGCTTCCCCGCGCGCGGGTGCGATGCTGGCGGGCGCGGCGCGGGCGCGGGCGGCGATGGACGGACGCGACTTCGTTATCCCCGACGATGTGAAGGCGCTGAGCCGCGCGCTTCTGCGCCACCGCCTGATCCTGTCGCCCGCCGCCGAGATTGACGGGCGCACGGTCGAGGAGGTCGTTACCGGGATCATCGAGAGTATCGAGGCGCCGCGTTGATATCGCCGACCCGCCTCGGCATCTGGGCGA
>Ga0068856_100003916_pt1 | contig 14928 bp, 14 predicted proteins | sample KBSCornC62_FD_66595 | JGI IMG/M metagenome (GOLD analysis project Ga0068856, IMG submission 66595) | Corn rhizosphere microbial communities from Kellogg Biological Station, Michigan, USA - KBS Corn C6-2 | ecosystem: Host-associated > Plants > Roots > Rhizosphere > Soil ...
GGCGCTATTAAGCCGCTAACTACAGATGGCGAAAAGAAACTGATCAACGGCACCTTCGATTGGGCCTATGAAGAAGAGTTTGACTGCAGAGACGGCTTCCGCTGGTCGCCGGATAGTAAATCAATTGCTTACTGGCAGATCGATGCCCGTAAGATCAAAAATTACCTGATGCTGAACACTACGGACTCGATCTACCCATATACCATCCCGGTTGAATATCCGGTAGCTGGCGAAGATCCGAGTTCATGTAAAGTAGGCGTAGTTGATATAAATACCGCCAAAACTACCTGGATCGATGTACCCGGTGACAATATACAGCACTATATCCCACGCATGGAGTGGACCACCAACTCCAACGAAATCATACTGGAGCAATTGAACCGCGCTCAAAACGAAAGCAAAATCTTCGTGGGCAATGCAAGCAATGGAACAACCCACCAGATACACGATGAAAAATCTGATACCTGGATTGATGGCAAGGCCCGCTGGAACAACGGGAACCCTGTGGGATGGGATTGGTTAAAGGACGGCAAATCATTCATTTGGATAAGTGAGAAAGATGGCTGGAGGCATATTTATCGCATTAACATCGATGGTAAAGAAACATTGATTACTAAGGGTAATTACGACGTGATTAATCTTGGCTGTGTGAATGAAGCGGATGGCTTTGTGTTTTTTACAGCTTCGCCAGACAATGCAACACAGGCTTACCTGTATCGCGTAAAATTAAATGGTTCGAGCAAAACCCCTCAGAGATTAACGCCTAATGATCTCCCCGGCACACACAGCTATACGGTTTCGCCAAACGGAAGGATAGCGATGCATTCTTTTTCAAATAGTTACACGCCGCCACAGAACGAAGTGGTGAGCCTGCCTGACAGCAAGCATATCAGCGGCACGCAAATGATGGTGAAAAAGGATGCAAAATTCAAACCTACTTTCTTTAAAGTAAAAACCGCAGACGGTATAGAAATGGACGGATGGATGGTTAAGCCCACCCATTTCGATTCGACAAAGAAATACCCTGTTGTATTCTCGGTGTATGCGGAACCAGCAGGACAGACCGTTGTTGACCGCTGGGGCGCCGGACGCAATGGCCTTTACGTGGGTAATATGGCTGATGACGGATACATCTATATGGCCATAGAAGGTCGTGGAGCGCCTGCGCCAAAAGGAACTGCATGGCGTCATGCGATCTACAAAAATATCGGTCTTATCAATATCCGCGACCAGGCGATGGGCTGCAAAGAGATACTAAAATGGCCTTTTGTGGATTCGAGCCGGGTGGCAGTACATGGCTGGAGCGGCGGCGGATCTACCACACTTAATTTGCTGTTCCAGTATCCTGAAATCTATAAAACCGGTATAGCTGTGGCCGCAGTGGGCTGGCAGCTATCCTATGACAACATTTACCAGGAGCGCTACATGGGCGTGCCGGTTGATGATGCCAGCCGCGAGCCATTTATTAAAGGTTCACCGGTTACCTACGCCAAAAATCTGCGCGGACACCTGCTTTACATGCATGGCACAGGAGATGATAACGTACATTATCGCAACGCCGAGTTGCTGATCAACGAGCTGATCAAATACAACAGGCAATTTCAGTTGATGTCGTACCCTAACCGCTCACACGGCATATTTGAGGGCGAAGGCACCACATTGTTCCTGCGTACTATGTTTACCAATTACCTGAAGCAATATTGCCCGCCGGGAGCGAGGTAATGGTTTTGAATATCGAACACTGAATGCCGAATATCGAATTTCGAAGGTTTTATACATACTTCATCATTCGAAATTCGGCATTCGATATTCATCATTCAATAAAAAAGCCCCATCCGGGGCTTTCTCTTGTCATAAGGGTTGGGCTTTAAAACGGCATATCGTCTTCACCGTTGCCGTTTAAAAGGTCGTTATCTGCAATGCTCTTGAAACCCTGGCGCGATGGTGCGCCATCCTCGAAATCGCTCTTGCGGCCGAGCATGGTGAAATTTTCGGCTACCACCTCCGTGGTATATTTTTTGATGCCTGCTTTGTCTTCAAAGGAACGTGTTCTCAATTTACCTTCGATGTATACCAATTTGCCTTTTGACAGGTATTTGCTGGCCAGATCGGCCAATCCACGCCACATGACAATATTATGCCATTCCGTTTGTTCAACTTTCTGGCCGTCTTTGTTAAATGTCTCTGAAGTTGCTAACGGGAAACTCGTTACGGATACGCCACCTTCTAAATATCTCAGCTCTGGGTCTTTTCCTAAGTGACCTATCAGGATCACCTTATTTATTCCGGACATAGTTTTAAAAATACATAAAAATTATCTTACAAATTAAAAAAATGATTTAGAAATAAAAAAATGATTTTCGGGAGCGCTAAATTCTCAAGTTCGCTTATGCTCTTGTAAAAATATTTTTGTTTTAATTTAATTTCAGACGGAATTGCAATCTGGATAAACTGAGCGTGAATACGCTGATGCGTGAGGACATGTTTCTTAAAAGGAAAAGATTTTATTGTAACAGTATTGTTACCAAACAATTCCCGGGTTGCGGGTATTGCCATCACCTCTTGTGCTGATAAAAAAGAGGCCGATTCGATCATTGGTAAATCGTACATATTGGCCCAGATGTCTTTGTCATCACGTTTGTTCACCCACAAGCCATCACCATCGGTAATCAGAAAGTAATTGAAATAACGATCACGAACCCGTACTGTTTTAAGTTTTTTGGGTAATTCGGCCACCTTGTTGTGTTGATGCGCATAACAGCCCACGCTAACCGGGCATTTCACGCAGTCCGGATTCTTAGGTCTGCACAACATCGCCCCAAATTCCATCACCGCCTGGTTGTGTAGCCCGGCATGATCATGGTTCAATATCTCATCAGCAAGCTGTTGGAAAAGCTTCTTTCCTTTGGTAGAATTGATGGGCTCATTGATACCGAAATACCGTGCCAGCACTCTATAAACATTGCCATCTACTACCGCTTTAGCCTCGTTTGACGAGAAGGACGCGATGGCGGCCGCGGTATATTCGCCTATGCCCTTTAGCTTGATCAACTTCTCGTATTTAGTCGGAAAATCGCCTTTATAAAGTTCCGCTACCTGCGTGGCGGTTTTTAACATATTTCTGCCACGCGAGTAGTATCCCAGCCCCTGCCAAAGCTTCAAGATCTCGTCCTCACTGGCCGCAGCGAACGCTTTTACATCGGGATATTTTTCAAGGAAGCGGTAAAAATAGGGCATTCCTTGTTCCACACGTGTCTGTTGCAGAATGATTTCCGAAAGCCATATAATGTAAGCATCGGTAGTGTCTCGCCAGGGCAGCGCGCGTTTATTAACATGGTACCATTTGGTCAGCTCATCAGAAAAATTCATCTGCCAAATGTAACTTGATGATAGTCAATTGTACTAAGAAATGTAACGTTTACGTTTAAATTGCATTCGGGCCAAAAAAATTGTGTTAATAATTTCAATTATTCCCAATAAACCAATACTTTTGCAACCCCAAAACAGTTAAGTATTTACAAATTTTATAAAAGAAAATCTGATATGACTAAGGCAGAAATTATAGCTGAAATCTCATCTAAAACCGGCATCGAGAAGGTTGACGTTCAGGAAACTGTAGAGGCGTTCTTCAAAGTCGTTAAATCATCGATGGTTAGCGGAGAGAATGTCTATGTAAGAGGCTTCGGAAGCTTCGTAGTTAAAAAGAGAGCGAAGAAAACAGCGCGTAACATTTCTAAAAATACGGCTATAATTATTCCTGAACATTTTGTTCCAAGCTTTAAGCCTGCCAAAACTTTCGTTGAAAAGGTTAAATCTGGAGCAAAAAAAGCTGCAAAATAATTTTTCGGGCATGAACGGAAAGCAAATAATCGTAATAGCAGTTGTACTCGTTATCTCCGGTTATTTGTATTTCCAGCCCGTAAAAGGGCTGACAAAGCCACAAACAGCCAAACAAACATCGCAGATGGCTGCCGCAGGCGCGAGCCGGGCAACCGCAAAAGTAACCGTCGACCAGGTATCGGCGCCCGCGAAAGCGGCGATAGGGGCAGCTTTGACTGCTACGATAACCGACCTGGAGACGCAGTTAAAAAATGCCTCGTCTGATGCCGATAAGCTAGGCCTTCAGAAAAAGCTTGCCAAACAATGGTTCGACGACAATCAACCGGCGCCGGCAGCCTTTTATTACATGGAGGTGGCAAAAAAGGAAAACTCCTTTGACGATTGGATGAATGCGGGTAACCGCTTCAACGAAGCTTACAAAGGCACTCAGGATACCGCGGTACAACCAGCTTTTGTAGCCAATGCCATCGCTTCGTTCAAAAATGCAGTTAAGCTGCAGCCCGAAAACCTGGATGCGAAAACAGGGCTCGGTGTGGCTTACGTAAACGAAACGGCGTCGGGAATAACCGATCCGGATGGCGGCTCGCCGATGCAGGGTATCATGCTGCTGCTGGAGGTGGTGAAGAAAGATCCGAAAAATTTTAAGGCAAACTTAAATTTGGGTTTGTTTGCCTTTCAGTCGAGACAGTATGACAAGGCTATAAGCAGGCTTAAAACAGCGATAGCGCTTGCACCGAAAGAAGAATTGATTGAACCATACTTTTTCCTGGCCGAGAGCTACAAGCAGCTTGGTGAGAAAAAGGAAGCGATAGAGGCCTACCAGAAGTGCAGGCAGATGATAGCAGACCCCGTTGTCGATCAAAAGATCGATCAATATATAAAGGAGCTAAAAAATTAAAATTTACATTTAAAAACTTATTATTATGCCAAGCGGTAAAAAAAGAAAAAGACACAAAATGGCTACTCACAAACGCAAAAAACGTTTGAGAAAAAACAGGCACAAGAAGAAATAGTGTTAGTTGATTGAGTTGGACCAAGTTGATTAAGTTGTTGGTTACTATAATAACTTAATCAACCCTTTCAACCTAATCAACTATTAACTATGCTTCCATCGTTTTACCACCTAATGAGCGGCGGTTTGCTGCTGCTTATAGAAATGGAGTAGCAGTTGATAAAAGAATTAATTATCGATTCGACCCCGAACGGGGCTACCATTGCGTTATTACAGGACAAACAACTTGTAGAACTTCACAAAGAGCAAGTCACCAATAATTACACGGTTGGTGATATTTACCTTGGCCGTATCAAAAAGATCATGCCCGGGCTTAATGCTGCTTTTGTGGACGTTGGCTACGAGAAGGATGCCTTTTTGCATTACCTTGATCTCGGTCCGCAGGTACAAAGCCTGCTTAAGCTGACCAAGATGGTGCGCAGTGGGGGCTATCAATCCAAATTGCTCGATAATTTTAAACTGGAAGCTGATATCAATAAATCGGGAAAGATATCTGAGGTCTTCACCAAAGGTCAGCTTGTTCCGGTTCAAATCGCCAAGGAGCCTATTTCTACTAAAGGGCCGCGTCTCAGCTCGGATCTGTCAATAGCAGGCCGCTATGTGGTGCTTGTTCCTTTTTCGGAGACGATTTCGATCTCCAAGAAGATCAAAAGTAATACCGAGCGCACCCGTTTGCGAAAGATCGTCGAGAGCATTAAACCCAAACATTTTGGGGTTATTATCCGCACCGTGTCGGAAGGCAAAGGTGTTACTGAAATGCAGTCGGACCTGCTCGACCTGATCTCTAAGTGGGAGACGTTTGTTACCCGTTTACCTTCGGTTGAGCCGGCAAAAAAAGCTTTGGGAGAGATCGATCGTACGTCCACCCTGCTTCGCGATATATTGAATCCGGATTTCCAGCACATCTACGTTAACGATAATGCTATCTACGAGGAGATACGCTCGTATGTGCACCAGATATCGCCCGATCTGGAGAACATCGTTCGCCTGCACAAACACAAGGACCCGATCTTTGAATACTACGGTGTAGAAAAGCAGATCAAAGGCGCATTCGGCAAAACAGTGAATCTGGCCGGCGGAGCATACCTGGTAATAGAACATACCGAAGCGCTGCACGTTATCGACGTAAACAGCGGCAACCGCACTGCTAATAAAGAGAACCAGGAAGAGAACGCTTTCCAGGTAAACAAGGAAGCAGCCCGCGAAATAGCCCGCCAGCTGCGCCTGCGCGATATGGGCGGCATCGTCGTGATCGATTTTATCGACATGCACAAGCCTACTAACCGCAAAGAGCTGTTCGACCACCTGCGCACTGAAATGTCGCACGACAGGGCCAAACATACCATCCTGCCGCCAAGTAAATTCGGCCTGGTACAGATCACCCGTCAGCGTGTTCGTCCGGAGATGAACATCGTAACGAGCGAGGTTTGTCCAACCTGCCATGGCACAGGTACTATCCGGCCATCTATCCTGCTGCTGGACGATATTGAGAACAACTTCAACTATATCCTGGTTGAGCAGAACGAAAAGAATATCACCCTTGCTGTTCATCCATACCTCGAAGCGTTCATCAAAAAAGGCCTGTTCAACCGGCAATGGAAATGGTATTTCAAATATGGCCAATGGATCAAGGTAAAGAGCAACCCTGCTTACCAGATCACCGAGTTCCATTTCTTCTCATCGAAAGATGAGGAAATTAAGCTGTAACTTGATGTGCAGATGCGTGGCTGTGCGGATGTGCAAATGATTTTAAAACATTCAGCCGCTGTCATCCTCTTAAGATGCACCGTAGGTGCAAAATGTCGGTAGAAAAACCATATTTGAGACATATAGCATGCCGTAGGTATGCAACAGAGGTACCTTACCTATGGCACGGACTGCCGGTTTATATTTAGTGCGACCGACATTTGACCCCGATGGGGTCTGAAGGTTTCTCATCGACGGCTAAGGAAATTAATTTTTAATGCGACCTTAGAATTCAAATTTTCAAAATATGTGAACATGTAGGCATGCAATTGTCTACTTCTAATTTAAATTCAATATAAACTTTTTAAATTTCCTTTTCGCCATTCCTGTATAGTAGTACTTGCATCCCCGCCATATACTCCTTTAGTAGATGCGATATCATTCAGCACCATTAAAGCCTCATTTTCACACAACGGTAGCAGGTATGTGGCAGCCCAACCTCTGACCGACAAATTTGAATCATTCAGGAATTGACGTAAAAGCTCTCGTTCACCTATTTCTTTTAGATAATTCCTCGCTGCTGCAATTTTCTTATAGTTTTTGTTTCCTAACTTATAATTTCCATTTTCGGTGCATTCGCCATGAATGATCGCGGCTTCTTTGAACGTTTTTAGCGCTTCCCCAGCATCTTTAAATTTCATTTTCAAACTTTTGTTGATCGATCTAAAGATACTATTTCACCTTCAGCAACTGGCTCAGCTGCTCCGGATCCATTTTTCTAACCAGGTTATCATTTACGGTGACTTTTAGCTCGCGGTCCTTATACTCGTATTTGGCCAGCTGATCTTTGGCGTTGATCTGGTTCACGATATCACACAACACAGCATCAAATTCTAATCGCTTAAGGGCGTCTATTGTAAATTCCATATCTTGATGAATGACGAGCAATAATACTAAATTTTTTAGTATTTCATATTGCTGATTGAAAAATTAATCTGCACATTTGCACATCTGAAATCCGCACATCTAAACACCATGGCCAAAACTAAAGTCGCTTATTTCTGCCAGAGCTGTGGCTTCGAATCGCCGAAATGGCTGGGCAAATGCCCTTCATGCCAGCAATGGAACACTTTTGCCGAAGAAATTATTGAAAAGCAGAATAACGCTATACCAAACTGGAAAGCTACATCAAGCTCATCGCAGCGGGCGAATAAGCCCGTTCAGGTCTCGGAGATCAGTTTCCAGGAAGAGCATCGAACGCTAACGCCGGACAAAGAGTTTAACCGTGTTCTGGGCGGCGGAATTGTTGCAGGATCGTTGGTGCTGATAGGCGGCGAACCAGGCATCGGTAAATCCACCCTGATGCTCCAACTGGCGCTGAATATGCCCGCCATGAAAGTGTTATACGTTTCGGGCGAGGAAAGCGACAGGCAGATTAAGATGAGGGCGGAGCGCTTATCGACGACGTCGGAAGTCGGAGGTCAGAAGTCAGAGATCGGAAGCGAATGTTATATTTTAACGGAGACGTCGACTCAAAACATTTTTAAACAGATTGAGATCCTGGAACCCAATATGGTGGTGATTGATTCAATTCAAACGCTCTATTCGGCCCACATTGAATCAACGCCCGGGAGCGTATCGCAGGTTCGGGAATGCACAGCTGAATTGCTGCGTTTCGCTAAGGAATCGTCCACACCGGTATTTCTGATTGGCCACATCACGAAAGATGGCATGATAGCCGGCCCAAAGATATTGGAGCATATGGTGGATACCGTTTTGCAATTTGAAGGCGACAGGCATCACGTTTACCGTATCCTGCGCTGTATCAAGAACCGCTTTGGATCAGCATCCGAACTTGGAATTTATGAAATGATGGGTGAAGGCCTGAGCGAAGTTTCCAACCCTTCCGAGATTCTGCTCTCACAACGCGATGAGCCCTTGAGCGGCATTACCATTTCTGCAACTTTAGAAGGCATGCGCCCGATGCTGATCGAAACGCAAGCCTTGGTGAGTCCTTCGCCTTATGGAACGCCCCAGCGTACCGCCACAGGCTTTGATACCAAACGAATGAATATGCTGTTGGCCGTGCTCGAAAAACGCTGTGGCTTCAGGCTTGGCGATAAAGACGTCTTTCTGAATATCACTGGAGGTATCAGCGTCGAGGATCCTGCTATCGATCTTGGACTTGCTGCGGCTATTATTTCATCTCACGAGGATATCCCGATTCCTTTCAAGACATGCTTCGCTGGAGAAATTGGCCTATCTGGTGAAGTAAGAGCAGTGAACCGTATCGAACAACGCATAGCTGAAGCAGAAAAACTTGGCTTCGGTCAGATATTCATCTCCAAATACAACCTGGAATCGGGCGGTCAGCATAAAAAACGTATCGACCTTTCCCGATACAAAATCGAAGTCAAAACTGTTGCCAGCATTGAAGAAGTGTTCAGCGCCCTTTTTGGCTGATTATAACAATTAATTATTTTGCTGAATTACCACTTTGCGTATCCGGTTATTGTTGTAGTCGGCTACAAAGAGGCTGCCACTAGCATCAACCACAATGCCCTGAGGCTGATTGAATAAAGCTGCTGTTCCGGTTGCATCCGCATAGCCGGCTTTTTGTGCAGTACCTGCCAGATCATAAAGCGTCCTGGCGGCAGTCAATTCAATTACCCTTCCTGATTCATCCGTAATGAACATGTTGCCCTGAGCATCCATACACAAACCAGAAGGCAAACCAACCAGTGCCGTTTGTTCCGGGCCACCTGCAACGGTTGAGATAACACCAGCAGGAGTAATCATTCGTATGGCGTTATTTCCGCGGTCGGCAACATATAGATTACCATCAGGTCCCTCGGTAATTGCGCATGGTTGCTTGAAAGCTCCCCACGATGCTTTGGCACTATCGACAGTGATATTTAAATAACCTGCCGTGGTTGTGCCTGCCACGAGGCTTACACCACCGGTAGGTGTTATTTTACGAATCATGTTGTTATTCTGATCAGCAACAAATAAGTTGCCTTTGGCATCCAGCGCCACGCCCGCCGGCCCGTTGAATGCTGCAACATTAATAGCAGCTCCATCAACAAAAGCAGCGTAACCATTGCCTGCATAGGTACTTACTTTCCCGTCGGGAGTAATCTTACGTATCACATTGTTACCATAATCCGCTACGAAAATATTGCCTTGTGCATCCACCGTTAATCCAGCGGGAGCGTAGAACTCTGCATTGGCAGCTACGTCGTCGTCAACATATCCAGGAGTACCGTTTCCGGCAATTGTGGTAACCGTACCATCCGGCGCCATTTTTCGGATACGATTGTTAAAAGTATCGGCGATGTAAATATTGCCCTGAGCATCTATGGCCATCCCTCCCGGGTTGTTGAATTGCGCACCGGTTCCAATGCCGTCACCGAATGCGGCGGAGCCATTGCCGGCGAAAGTAGTAACAACGCCCTGTACAGAGGATATGGTAGAGGTGGTTGTAAACTTAATAACAGCACCGTAACCAGTTCCAAATCCATTGGATGCGTAAGCACGCAGGTAGTAGGTGGTGTTGGCAGTTAAACCTGTAAGATTCGTTACAAAAGAATTGGTGGTTGAAATAATGGCCGATGTAACTTTCGTATCGCTTATCGTCGGGGTTTGGTTGGAAGTACTGTAGCAAACTCCGTTTTCGGTCAAAAGTCCGCCCCCGCTTGTTGTAATGGTGCCGCCGCTTTGCGCCGTTGTCGTCGTAACATCCAGCATCACATCCTGGGTTACCACAGCAGGCACGCTTGTATCCGTTTTGGTTTTTTTACAGCCGCTGGCAATTACCAGGACAAATAGTGAGAAGAATATAACCGTAAGTAGGTTTTTTTTCATTTAGCAATTATGTTTATTGTATCGCACTCAGCAGCATCAACTATATCTCTGCCCCACAGCGATCCCATTTTAAAATTTTCCGCAAACTTAACCAAATCAGGCCAATTTTTAACGGTTTTCAATAGTAGTTTAAAATTGTCACTTACTCAACCCATTTAACAAATATTAACAATATTCTAATGTGGTTAAAACCATCAAAAACATGCACTGTTGTTCTATACAACAATACGATGAAAAACACCTTTTTATTACTCGCACTGTTATTTTCAATTCCTGTTTTTGCGCAAAAACAGAAAGCCCCTGTGCATGGCACCGTTTACGGCGCTAAGCCCGATACAACCGGCGTCATGGACGCCTCCAAAGTTGAAGGCTTCATGGATAAAAAAGCGCGCGTGAGCGTCGCCGTTCGCGGTAAGATTATCAAGGTAATTAAACCCCAGGGCGGATGGTTCACAATTGATGCGGGCAATGGGCGGACCATTGCGGCCCACTTCAAAAACGTTGGTGTAAATATTCCCAGGATACTGGCGGGCCGCACTGTAGTTATGGATTGCGTTGCCGCAAGGCAATTTATTGCAGACGATCAGCAACACCTTGCCGGCGATACAGTTAATGGCAAGCAACAATCGCATGTTAACGCTGATCCAAAACGAAGATTGATCTTCGAGGTAAGAGGGATGGTGGTGGATAGATGAGGTGAAAGGATAAAGGTCAAAGGTTTTATCCGTTTGCAGTCCGTCTAAGCACTGCCGGCTCGAGGTTGAGATCATTGCTGAAAAGCTCGATTACTTTTTGCTCGATCTCATTTCTATTTACCGAATTATCTCGCTTGGCTTTCAATTTGGTTTCCCTGGAAAGTTTATTGGCCAGTTCACCTACAGTTTTGAGTTGCATTTCTTTCCCAAATTTCCCCGCCAGTTTCAACCCGGCAACTGATGCCAGAATTCCGGCCGCTCCTGCAAGCCAGTTGTAGAAAAGCGTTGTAACCGATACGATCAATACAATTGAAAATAAAACGATAACCCATTGTTTGGCTTGAAGCAAATCTACTTCGAAGCCCAGATCTTCTTCTATTTGCTGTATGGCATTAATGCGGTTAGCTCTAGGAAACAACTTTGCCAGCTTAGTTTGGGGGGTGATACTGCATTTATCTATTCCTGTGGCATTTGCGATGGCGTTACGCAGCAAGTAAAAGGCGTGCTGGGTACTACACGCGTCTGAGTTTTCGTAATTGATCTTATTAGCGATCGCATCCGAAAGCTTTCTTACTGTTGTGGCTTCCTGCAAAACTTCGTGATCGAGCCGTATATTAAACGAACTCTCAATCTTTGTCATTACGTGGTGTGCATCAAGGGGATTGATGGCGCCAGGTTTAATCAATTTCTTACTCATACTCCCAAGTGCCAATAATACGACACTTTTTATGCCAATGTTTAGATTCTTTTCAGCAATAGGTCTCTGCACTAAAGGATAAAGGCGAAAAAAACGTTTCGCCTTTATCCTTTAACCTTTTATCTTATTTACTTAAGTACATCGATTTTTCCTTATACAGATGCCTGAAGTACGGATCTTCGATATTTGGTATGAAGCGAATCGCTTCGCCGGTTGATTTCATCTCGGGGCCAAGCTCTTTGTTCACCTCAGGGAATTTGTCAAATGAGAATACTGGTTCTTTTATAGCAAAGCCTTCAAGCTTGCGTACAATGTTAAAGTCCTTCAGTTTATTTACACCCAGCATTACTTTAGCCGCGATGTTGATATAAGGTACATCATAAGCTTTAGCAATGAATGGCACGGTGCGCGATGCACGCGGATTGGCTTCGATCACGTAAACCTTCTCGTCTTTAATTGCGAACTGGATGTTCAGCAATCCGCGCACGTCCAGAGCTCTCGCAATTTTCTCCGTATGCTGTTCCATTTGGCGAATCACATTCTCGGATAAATTGAACGGAGGCAACACCGCGCTTGAGTCGCCTGAGTGGATACCTGCCGGCTCGATATGTTCCATCAAACCGATAATATGTACGTCCTCACCATCATAGATAGAATCGGATTCGGCCTCTTCGGCACGATCCAGAAAGTGATCGATCAGCACACGATTACCCGGCAAATTGCGCAGCAGGCTAACTACCGCTTTCTCCAGGTCCTCATCGTTTATCACGATGCTCATGCCCTGGCCACCCAATACGTAGCTTGGGCGAACAAGCACAGGGTAACCCACTTTATGAGCTACTTCGATAGCTTCTTCAGCGCTTTCGGCAACACCGTATTTTGGATATGGAATATCTAAGTCTTTTAACAGATCGGAGAAGCGGCCGCGATCCTCGGCAATGTCCATATTATTGAACGAAGTACCAATGATCTTGATACCATGTTCGTTCAGTTTCTCGGCCATCTTCAATGCCGTTTGGCCACCTAATTGTACGATAACACCTTCCGGTTTCTCCAGTTCGATAATCTCGCGCACATGCTCCCAGAACACCGGCTCAAAGTAAAGCTTATCGGCCATGTTGAAGTCGGTCGATACCGTCTCTGGGTTACAGTTAACCATGATAGCCTCGAAGCCGGCTTCTTTGGCTGCCAGCAAACCGTGCACACAGCTATAGTCGAACTCGATGCCCTGCCCGATACGGTTAGGGCCCGAGCCTAATACGATGATCTTCTTTTTGTCAGATACCTTTGATTCATTCTCACCTTCGTAGGTCGAGTAGAAGTAAGGCGTTTTGGCCGGAAACTCTGCAGCACATGTGTCAACCATTTTATAAACCCGGCGGATGCCCAGGCTTACGCGACGCTGGTAAACTTCTTCTTCGGTTACATTAACCAGTATATGTGCTATTTGTGCATCCGAGAATCCTTTTTGTTTTAAGGTAAAGAAAAACTCGGTTGGAATATTGTTCAATGAATAGCGGCGAAGCTCGATCTCAAGGTTCACTATTTCCTGTATCTGGTTCAGGAACCAGCGATCGATTTTGGTTGCCTTACGAATAGATTCGATTGGCACACCCAGGCTCATAGCGTCATAGATGTGGAACAACCTGTCCCAGCTTGGGTTTTCAAGACTGGCCATGATCTCGTCCAGGTTGCGGCTCTGGCGGCCATCGGCTCCCAAACCTAAGCGGCCTATCTCCAAACTCTGACAGGCTTTCTGCAATGCCTCGATAAAGCTGCGACCAATGGCCATCACTTCACCTACCGACTTCATTTGCAGGCCCAGGTATTTGTTGGCGCCTTTGAATTTATCAAAGTTCCAGCGAGGAACTTTTACGATCACGTAGTCCAGCGTCGGCTCAAAGTATGCCGAAGTGGTTTTGGTGATCTGGTTTTCTAATTCGTCGAGGTTATAACCTATAGCCAGTTTTGCAGCGATCTTTGCAATCGGGTAGCCGGTTGCTTTTGACGCCAGCGCTGATGAACGCGACACCCGTGGGTTGATCTCGATCGCTATGATCTGCTCGTCGGCAGGGTTCACAGCAAACTGTACGTTACAACCACCGGCGAAATTGCCTATGGCGCGCATCATTTTGATGGCCTGGTTACGCATATTCTGATAGCAGCGATCGCTCAGCGTCATCATAGGCGCAACAGTTATAGAATCGCCGGTATGGATACCCATTGGATCAAAGTTCTCAATGGAGCAGATGATGATCACATTATCGCGACTGTCGCGCAGCAACTCCAGCTCATATTCCTTCCAGCCTAATACTGCCTGTTCCACCAAAACCTCGTGGGTTGGCGACGCCTGCAGCCCGCGGCTCAATGCCTGGTCAAAGTCCTCTTTTTTGTGTACGAAAGCTGCACCTTTTCCGCCCAGCGTATAGCTTGGGCGAATAACCAGCGGAAAGCCTATCTCCTGTGCACCTTCTTTACCTTCCAGGAACGAATTGGCGATCTTCGACTTGGCCACATCAACGCCGATATCTACCATCAGCTGGCGAAAAGCCTCACGGTTCTCGGTCTTCTCAATAGCAGCGGTATCCACACCGATTACGCGAACATTGTAATTCTCCCACAATCCGCGTTCTTCAGCTTCAATACAAAGATTCAGCGCTGTTTGTCCACCCATGGTAGGCAGTACGGCGTCGATCTTCTGTTCCTGAAGTATTTGCTCGATACTATCACAGTTCAAAGGCAACAGGTATACGTGATCTGCGATTACCTTATCCGTCATGATGGTAGCAGGATTGCTGTTGATGATCGAAACTTCGATCCCTTCCTCTTTCAGAGAAAGCGCAGCCTGCGAACCTGAATAATCGAACTCACATGCCTGGCCAATAATAATAGGACCAGAACCAATAATTAAAACGGATTTGATGGATGTGTTTTTGGGCATAGTCTTTTTAAGTGTTAAAAAATTGCGTCCTGGGCCTCGGGTCGTCACTGACTATCGACTTTGGACATGTAAAACTATGCGCTGAGGGGCGAAAATCCGACTTCAGCGTCGGGATGCAAAGGTATGACTTCCTGATGAATTCCGGACCGATTTTTTTAAAATAATATTTAGCATTTGTGGACATCTTTAAACT
>Ga0068856_100003917_pt1 | contig 14924 bp, 11 predicted proteins | sample KBSCornC62_FD_66595 | JGI IMG/M metagenome (GOLD analysis project Ga0068856, IMG submission 66595) | Corn rhizosphere microbial communities from Kellogg Biological Station, Michigan, USA - KBS Corn C6-2 | ecosystem: Host-associated > Plants > Roots > Rhizosphere > Soil ...
TATCGCGTCTCGTTATGTTTGTCCAAGTTCATTCCGAAAACGTCTCTGATGAAATGCACAAGTTCGCTCATAACTGGACTGATCTTGGGATGCCTTCTTGCGGCATGCGGGCGCAACTTCCAAACGCCGTCCGTTGACGACTCAGGGACCGAATCGGGAACCGAAATTCAGGCCCCCGAGCGTGAGCCGGCCTCAACGCAAGCCACGCGCTCACTGTCTTTGGACCAAGCGACGAATGTTCGCAAACTCGTGAACGGCGTGCTTGAATTCGTCGCCGAGCTTCCGCCAGGTACGAAGATCAGCGTTCCTGTGGATTACGTGATTTCGCAGCCGGATTTGCGCAACTCTGCCGGTGGGATTGAACGCTCCTCGACAGGCTTCGTCGGGTCGGTGCAGATTCTCTCGACTCCGGACGGAAGCGGCCACCTGACCAATGCCCAGATCGCCTCTTTTAATAAGTTGGGCCTCTATGTTTCGGCTTCAATTGTCGCCGGAACTGAAGGAGTCACTGGCGTTTTCAAAGTGATCGCAGGAAGCGCAAACGGAGCTGGTTTTCTCACTCATTATTCAGCGTCGGGAAAACCGAAATTCAATTACACCGCTAGTGTTACGAAGCGCTTTGGATCAAAGCTCAATCATGGACTCGATGTCGAAGCCGCCGCAGCGGAAAAGTACAAAAAAATCTTTGCGGAATTGGCTCGAGCCGCCGATCGTAAAGCGGCCACGCGAAAAAGTTTGATCTTGATCGACCGCGAAGCCGCGCATCGCTTTTCACTCGCTTACGAGACAAACGGAACCGTCGCACCCAACGGCGCCTGGACGATCGCGGTCACATCGACTGCGGTTCGCCACGGTTTTGAAAACGTGCCGTGCGCAGAGTTCATGTCGGAGACGATTCGTGAGGCGTACCAACGCGCGGGCTATTCGGTCGCGTCGGATTTCGGCGCGAAAAATCCTTTGATTTGGTCAAAGACAGCTTCCGTCCAGGGTCTCTCAACCGCGCTTTACACGGCCGGCTGGGTCGCTTGGGAGCCTTCGAAGTATCGCCCGCCGACGGGCGCCATCTTAATGCACGGAGCGGGAACGTCTCCGGGTCACACTTATTTGGCTGCCGGTGACGATGGCCGCATCGTTGTCGATAACGGCTCTCCGCAAGGTCGCGATTTGCGAACGACGTCGGAGTCGACGGTGCGGATGATGTACCGAACAGGAGTGTTTTTCCTTCCGCCAGGAATCACTCCAAAAGCCTGGTAAAGTCGTGTAACTTCCAGGCGCATGCAACGTGGCTTCAGTTACGGTGTTCGTCATTGTGAGGTGACGAGACCTTCATCGCTAGTCGATTTTGTCTCGCGTGAAATTTTGCGTGAAGAGCTCGCGATGACCGCGCTTGAGCTAATCGAGCTCGGCTCGGTGTATGTCAACGACGAGCGCTCGCTCTCACCTTCGCGCCCACTCCTAGTGGGCGACCGCGTTCGGATTCACACAAAACCACGGCGTTATCCACAGCCGATCGATTTATTGTCCCGCATAGTCTCAGAAGATTCTAACGTCGTGATCGTCGATAAACCCGCGGGTCTACCCGTTCACGCGTTGGTTGATAACATCAAGGAAAACTTAATTTCGTATCTCGAAGATCTGCGCGGCGGAACACTTTTCATCACGCACCGGCTTGATGTTGAAACTTCGGGACTGGTTTTACTTGCGAAAAACGCTGAGACACAAGCGCGGTTAAATCGCGCGTTCGCTGAAGGCACCGTTAAGCGCACGTATGCGGCGTATGTCACCTCTCCGGTCGCTCCGGGAACTTACGTTCACTTTATGGAACCATCGCCGACGGCGCCGAAAAAAGTGAGCGCGGAAGCGCGCGAAGGTTGGTCGCGTTGTTCACTTGAAGTTCTAAGTTGCGAAGAACTCTCGGGCGAAACATCCGTGATCAGCGAAGGACGAACCACTTGGTCATTTAACGAACATAAGCTTTCGCAAGTTTTCCGTCTCGAAATCAGTTTGCAAACGGGCCGCCCTCAGCAGATTCGAGCGCAACTAGCAGAGTTAGGTTCACCGATTATCGGCGACGTCTCTTACGGGTTTCCTTGGCCTGTCGTCGATACGGAAAGTTCGCGCCACGCAATTACGCTGCGCGCGATTCGCGTCTCGATTTGAGATTGTCTCGTCTTGATTCAAGAGTGTTAGGTTCACCAGCGCTTTCTTGGAATTAGCCACTAGCTACCGATAAGTCAATGCAGCTAAAGGTGGTTTTTTGATTTCGAGATCGTCGATTCAGATCTTGCTTGTCGTCTTCGCGCTTGTCTTGCCTTGGCAAGCGTGTGCACCGATGCACGGTCCAAGCGATTCGACTTCGTCGGTTGCAGGCCAATCTCCGACAAACGGGATGGGGAACGGCGACGTCTACACCGGTATGCGCTCTCTCATGACGCTCACAAAAGCGCAGTATCAACCGTCAAACACTCCGGTGCCTCTCGAAGGTACAAAATTTTATCGTTTCATCAAAGGCCAGCAGTGTTCGACATCAAGCACGCCGGAACACGCCGGTCTTCTGCAATACATTGCGCAGCAGTGGCACTTGCAACCGAACCAATGTTCGAACACGGATCAGACAGTAGAGCCTGTGACGATGACCGATTACGATCCATCCGTCGTCACTTGGAACGGTGAGATTTTCGGGCAAAGCCTTGAACGTGATGATCTGTTTACGGCTTCGTACCCATGGCTCTGGTGCCGCAGTAGCGAGAGTTTGAACGCCGGCCTCGATATCGTGATCGGTGAAAAGATCATCGATGCATCACTTGCTGGTGACGGATCGTTTACAATCTTGTTCCCTTCAGATTCAGCACCCGTTCCGGCAAACGTTTTGTTCAGTCGCGCAGATTCCGCTCCGGTTGCCACTTACGTTTCGCAATCTCTTGTTCTGACGACAGCACCGAAGGGCGCTCCGCGAATCGAATATGATCCGGTTAGTGGAGATGCGCTGGGCCTTTTGATAGAAGAAGCACGCACGAACTCACTTCTAAATAGTGCATCGCTTGATCGTTGGTCGATCTCAGGTTCGATTGCTGCTAATAATGTCGTTTCGCCGGACGGAACTTCGTCGGCTGAAACGTTAACAGGCACGGCGACGCAATCGGTTTTAGGTGCACAAGGTGATTGGACGTTCTCGGCGTTCATCAAATTGAATTCGGTAACGGTCTCGCTAAACGGAATCTCGGCTTCCTTCGATCCAAGAGCGATGAAAACGACTGCCAGCGACTCGTCAGTGAAGGCGTCGATCACGCCTTCAGTGAAAGGATGGGCCCGGTTGCAGATCACGGCCGCAAGCTTCGTCCCGACATCCGTTTCGATTTCAGCGAGCGGTGCCGCGGTTTGGGGTGCACAACTTGAACAAGGTTCATTTGCCACAAGCTACATCGCCACGACGACGGCACCCGTTTTCCGCGCGGCCGATGCCGTGTCGACAACCGGAACGAAAACGTTCGCCAACGGCGTTGGCTCGATGGAGATTCGCTTCCTCCCGTTGAGCGGTCCGGCGAACGGTTCTATCTTCCATATCCCGGGAAGCCGCTCGCTCAGGGGCGACGCGGTCGCGGGCCAGTTCTCCATGAATCTCCACGACTCAAAGGGCTCAGTCATCGCGACGGCGACACTCGGCTCGGTCGCGGGTTATCCTGATCTGCGAATCGCTTTCACGATTTCGTCGAACACTTTAACCGGTGCGATCTCGGGCGCTCTTCGTGCTGAAAGTGCGCCGTTCGCCGGCATTCAACAAGGTTCATCGATCTTATTTGGTCGAGACGAAAACGGGGCGCAGCTCGCCTCGGGCCATTTGCGCAAGATCATCTATTGGGATCGCGCTTTGTCGGAAGGAACGATGGTCGCGGAATCCGGCGATCCATCCGCGCCGCTTCCGCTTCAAGGTCAAATCACCATCGGTGAGTTTGCGAACATGCAGTATATGCGAAACAACGTGTTTAACTTCCAAGTCGTAAAGAAGCCCGGAACATTAACCTTCTTTACACCTGATTACGACATGACTTTGCAAATTTCGCCGATGGGAACATCTTATTCGGGCGCGATCGATGTCGTCGTCGACAATGTTCGCCATCAAGTTCCGTTAACTTGCGTACTCGAGAAAGCAAACATCCGCTAAGCGGATTTACGGTAACGGGTCTTGGGACCGCTGCCGATTTTCTCTAGGCGACGATTCTCCACTCCCCACTTCAAGGCCTGTCGGGCTGACGTCGGAGAAACTCCTAAAAAGGAGGCGGCTTCTTGGGCGCCGAATTCTCCCTTGAAATTGGCCGCTAACTTTCGACAAAGGAGGTCTTCGTTCGAAAGCGTCGACTTCTCTCCCGTCAAACGAATGCAACAGGCCTTGGTCCACCGGAGGACATACCGGCCGTTCGATTCGTCAATTGAGAGCGGCACGCCAGAATCCTCGAGCCATTTTCTCAGTCGAAAGATCGCCTGATGAACGCGCTTGGGTCCCGATTCAGGATGATAAAATTCGTCTGGGAAAAGATGAGTGAAGACGGCGGCGACCCACATCGGGCGATAGAAGTCGCTTAAAAGCGCAACCAACAGACGATGTAGTATCTGGCCCGACTTAAGTTCTTGATCACCGGCCTTCGCGGTTTCTGAACTCAGCGACAACACGAAAGGCCCTTCTTCGTTCGGGCAATAATCGTAAGTCTCCTCGGCGGATCCGAACTTCAAAAGCCGTTCGCGATATTTTTCCCAAGGCGTTCCAAAATAAACGCGCTGAAAAAGATCTCGGTCTCCGGTTACAAGAGTTTCGTAGTAATCGCACTCCCGAATCGTTTCGTGGTGTTGAAGACGAATGGCGTCGGCACGCACCGATTTGAGGAGTTCACGCGCGTCTCCGCCTGCTTTAATTTCTGAAAGCGTCTCCCACTTTTTGAAAAAGAGAGAGTAGATCGAACTCACGTCAGGAAAAATCTCGCGCCCTTTCGCGATCCATTCGCTTGGGTCGTCGCCTCGCTTGTAAGCGAGTTGCGCGCTGAGTTCGTAGGTATTACCCAAGAGAAGCTTGTGCTCAACGGGATCCAAGTCTCGACGTAATTGCGCAAGTATTGAAGACGCACGCTCGAGATCGTCTTCGACTCCGATCAAGCAACTTGCCAGATTCAAGTGGCCGATGTGCTTTTCATAGGGAGTCAGCTGAAACGTTAGATATTTCTCAAAGCAAACCGTGGCAGCCCGGTAATCCCACGCATTCGTGTAGATCGCAGCGAGATAAAGTTGAATCTTCGGAAGCGGATTTGCGGCGAGCTCACTTAGAATTCGTTCGGCTTCGGCGTGCGCCCCGATTCGATTAAGCGCAAAAGCATACTCCGCCTTTTCTTCGACGCTTGCGGAAATTCCTGCCGAATCCGAGCGTACGATTGGATTTAAAAGGCGAACCGACCAAAACAGCGCGCCCGCCCGGAGTCCGAGATTGGCCATCTTCGCGGCGTGAATGCGTGGAACGTCCGCAAACGAAACAGCGTTGATTTTCTCGCGTGCCTCGTTGAGACGCCCTGAACGAACGTCCTGTTCGAGAGAGGCGATCAGCTCCGTCATATGGCTTTAAAATTATCTCATTTTGAGAATCGCATCCATCGGCTTTTGTAACCTCGACTTTTCACTCAGAAACCTATCCTGACTTTGGAGAACGCACGGGGGTTCAGATGAATGCACTGCAAGCGCAACGAAACAAAAGTCGGGCTTTTATTCTCGCAGGCCTTTCGCTTCTGATTCTTCCTTTTCAAAACTGCTCGCCCGGCTTCTCGACACTCGATTTGTCATCATCGGGTTCAGGCGGCGCATTGGGAATTACGGCTTCTCTCTCAAGCAAGCGCGCGTTCGGACAAACGGGTCTCCGCCGCCTCACTCGCTCAGAGCTCTCGAATTCGCTTCAAGATGTCTTCGGACTCGCACCGGCTTCAGGTCAAACCGATCTCCTTCCCGAAGATCTTGCTTCGACAGTTCCTTTCGATAACGAATATCAAACACAAGCCATCTCGGATTTCGTAGTTCTCGGTTACGACATGTTCGCCGAACAATACTCCGCACAGGTCGCGGCTGACACATCAGTCGTGTCGCGCGTGGCTGGCTGTAAACCGGCGAAAGCGGATGATCTCGCTTGCTTCACGCAGTTCATGAAAAAAGCCGGCCGCCGCATCTTGCGCCGGACGATCACCGATACCGAAGTTAATACTTACGCCGCCGCCCTTTTGCCTTACGCCGCGCAAGATTCGAATTTTGCAACCGCGGTTCAACTCTTGGTGCAAGCGTGGGCGATGAATCCTGAATTCCTTTACCGTGTTGAAGCGGGCGAAACGATTCGTCCTGAGCCCGGTCTCATCCAACTCACCCAATTCGAAGCCGCGAGCCGCATGTCGTATTTAATTTGGGGATCGACTCCAGACGATACGCTTCTAGACGCGGCAGCGGCGGGGCAACTAACTTCGGACACTCAACGTCTCGCTCAGGCTAAGCGGATGTTGGCCGATTCAAAAGCAAAACGCCAATTCGAAAACTTCACGGCGGAGTGGCTCGGTTACAGCACGACTTATCTTGATCCCACGCTCGCATCTGATATGCGAAACGAATCCGCTGCGCTTGTCGACAAAGTCTTCGACGCAAATCACGACGTGCTCGATCTTTTCAACTCGGATCAAACTTACGTCACCCCGGCTTTAGCCTCTCATTACGGCTTCCCTGCGATCACAAAAGCACAGTGGATCACAGGCCACGGTGGCGGCCTTCTTTCACATGCGACCGTCGCAACTCTCGGCGCGAAATTCGGCGACACCTCTCCGACGTTGCGCGGATATGCATTGTTCAAACGCGTGATGTGCCAAAAGACAGGTCCGGTTCCAGCTGGAATCGACATCGACACTCCGCCAGGAAATCCAACTGACTGTAAGCCTGTTCGCTATTCGATGCGAAACAACCAATCCTGCGCAAGCTGTCACGCTCAATTCGACGGAATCGGTTTCGGACTCGAGAACATGGGCCCGGCAGGAGAATGGCGCACGACGGAACCTGCTAATCCGAATTGCGCGATCAGCGGTCAAGGACAGTTCATCGCGCAAACACCCGTCAATTTCAACGGACCAAAAGAACTTGGCGCCGCGTTCGCAAAAGATGACCGCGTCGCTGGCTGTGCAACAACTCAACTCTTCCGGTTCATGTCTGGACGTTTAGAGGATGCAGACGATCAAGCGACGCTTGAAGCGTTGAAAATGCAATACTACCAAACTCCAGGTCTCCAGGATTTGATTCTCTCTCTCGTGCGCTCACCAGGCATGATGAACAAGATTGAGGTGCTCTAATGAAAAAGCCACTTTCTCGACGCGCGTTTCTCCACGGTTCCGGCGGTGTGATCATCGCTCTTCCATTTCTCGACGCCATGATCCCTACGTTCGCACGCGCACAAACAGCGCAACCGAAGCGGTTCATCACCGTCTGGGTAGGAACCTGCACAGGCGGTGGATCATATAGTTTACCTTCGGTTGTCGGATCGTTGCCGAGCATTTTTCCTGCCGCATTTAAGTCCCTGGAGTCGATGCGTCCTTATTTATCTCTCATTTCCAATCTCGATCTACCGACATACAACACCGGATTACCTACCGCGCCGGGATCCGCATTCAATCAAAACCACGGATACACTCTTGCACCCGTGCAAGCCGGGGTGAGCTCTGTTGATGCCATGCCGATTTTAGTGCGTGGTCAAACGATTGACCAATACGCCGCAACTCTCTTGGGAAGCGGTTCGAAATTCGCATCGCTTCAAGTGCGTTGTCAGGCTCTTCCCTACAACGGACAATCAACCGCTGCCACCGGGATCATGTCGGCCAAGATGAATGGCTCAACACTCAACGCTCTTGCGCCGACGCAAAGTCCATTGATGCTTTACAACTTGCTCTTCTCGGGACAGGCGCCGACTTCAACCGCAACTCCTGCGCCAACGGCAACTCCGACGCCGACAGCGACTCCTCGGCCAACTGCAACACCGACACCGACGCCAACCCCGACGGCGACTCCGCGCCCAACCGCCACACCAGCACCGACGCCAACGCCGACTCCTGTTTCAACGGCGCCTTCGCAGCAGCTGCTTCGCAAGAAAAGCGTACTCGACTTAGTTTTAGGTGATGCGCAACGCTTGCAATCGAATCTCGGGAGTGAGGATAAGGCGCGCCTCGAGCAACACTTCGATCAAATTCGAGCGGTCGAACAAAACATCTCGTCGCAACTTCCTTCCTCGAAAAGTCCTCTCGTTTCAATGCCGTCGGGAGGGATGGGCTGCATGATTCCAAGCTCACCGGGTTCAGATCCAGCGTTAGGCCCGAGCGTATTCGGCGGTTGGTCCGATGAAACGACTCGGGGTCAGGTCCAGGCGGATTTGATTTCGTATGCGATGTCCTGCGATCTGACTCGCGTGGCGTCCTGGATGCTTTCGTTCGACCAGTGTTGGTTGAACTCACAGAAGACAAGTGGAAGCATGACCTACAACTCGGCCTTCACATCGTACGACGTTCATAACGATTCACACTTCGCCCCGCTTTCTACCGTAGCCGCGAACGCCGACTGGCATTCATCGATGTACGGTCGCTTGATTACCAATCTCCAAAATATGAAAGATGCCGGCGGATCGCTGCTCGACAATTCGGTCGTCACTTTATTCTTTAGTGAGGGCCCTTCGGCTCACTCAAAAACGAACATGCGCTTTGTGATCGCTGGCTTACCTTCGAAATTAAAAATGGGCCAATACATGGCGAGCGCAGGTCACCCCGCAACCGTGTACATCTCGGCGATGCAGGCGCTGGGCGCCAACTTTTCCAAACTCGGTGAAGTCTCTGGCGCGTACTCGGCGATTCTGAAATGACGTTCGTCTAGGTCTCGTTTCGCGCTGAAATCTGAAGTGCGATCATGGCCAAGGGGGATTCATGATCGCACTACTTTTTTCTCTCGCTATGAACGCGCGGGCCGAAATGCTGCCCATCCACGCCACTTCATTTCAGGGCTCAATTTCTTTTACCAATACGGAAGTTCGCGCGCATCAAGCTGGTTTGGCAAAGCTGATTGACGTCACCCTCGCGGCCACCGAAGCCAAGAAAGTCGAACAAGCCGATTGGTTTAAGCGTTGCGGAATGGGAACGATGTACGGATGGCTTGCTCCCTACTCGAAATTATCGTCAACCGCCCGCCAGGCCTACATCGATGAACACGCAACTTGCTCGGCTCGCCCGACGTTGCCGGATGTACAAGTCACGAGCTGTGAGAACTTCACGAACAAAATGTTGTCGAAAGGTTTTTCGGCGATTGGAACCGCCGCGACTTACAAAAAGATCAACACGTACTTAAACGCGAACGACCGGGATGGATTGGCGTTGGTTTACGCTCTTCGTTTGCTCGGTTGGAAAACTCTGTATTGGAATACCGACATCGGATCAGTTCCACCTCTGCCGAAAATCCGTTCGTATGTAGGCGCGACGCCTGATGACCACGTGTACGATCAAAAACTTGCGTACGCGAAGCACATTTATCATGGCATACCCATTGACGGATTTTTGGTTAACTTCTCACCGAATCCGGGGAGCGCGACTCCGCAAGACCTCTCGGTCATGAACCGATTAAAGCAGGTGCCTTATTTCGTCGGGATCTCTCACGCAGGATTTCATGTTTGGAACGGATCTTACGGCGAGATTACGGAGTCTCATTCGTTCTTCGATCCTGACGATCGGAGAAACATTCAAGTTGGGGAATTTAATCCGCCAAACGCATCGCCCACTTGCCGTGAAATCGGCGGCAAATGTTGGGGCTACTTTTCTGGAATTCTCGCGGTGCCACCGGGACCGTGGCTTTGGTTCTAATTACTTGATGATAAGCTTCGCGTGCATGTTCGGATGAAAATCACACTTGTACGCGACGGTCTTCTTTTGCGTGACCTTATAAGTCCAAGATTGTCCCGCTTCGATCGAGTTTGATTTGAACGACCCATCGTCGGCGGTCACGGTGTGCGGAACTAGATCGTCGTTTTTCCAAGTGACCTTATCACCTGTCTTTACGACTTCATCTTTTGGAAACTGAATATTCGAGATTACGAGAACGTGGTCTTTAGCGAGAGCCGGACTCGAAAAGAGCCCGGCTGCAAGCAACCCACCGAACGCTACAGCTTTAAACTTGGAAGCGATTCGGTGAGCCATCGATTACTTCACCATCGATTGAACGTGTTTCGCGTGCTCAAGGTGAGCAACGAACGCTGGGCGAACTTTTACGAGGAGCGCTTTCAACTCAGGGTTCTGAGCCGAAGGGATCAACGTGTGGTCAACCGCATCGAGAACCGATTGGTGGTACGCGACTTCGTGGTCAACGTAAGCTTTATCGAAAGCTTTGCCAGTGAGACCTTTGAGAGTCGCGAGGTTTGCATCGCCACCGATTTTCAAAGCTTTGCTTGTGTCGTTGTCTTGTGGAGTAACTTTGAGTTTTGTAACGAGGTCGACAGCTTGTTTGTTCACCGAGTTGTGGTCAGTGACCATTTGCTCTGCGAATTTTTTAACTTCTGGATTCGTTGTTTTCGTTTCAGCGAGCTTGCCCGCTTCTACGTCAACTGTGTTTGCAGTGACAACGATCGATGCGATTTGCGCGTCGTTCGGGCCTGCCGCTGGAGCTTTCGCTGCCGGCGCTGCTGCAGTTTTTGTAGTTGTTGTCGTTGTTGTTGTTTTTGCAGTTCCCGCTGCGAGAGCTGCGCTTGCGATAAAGAGTGACGATACGATGATTGCTTTCATGACTTGAGTGTCTCCTATAGACGGAATTCTGAAGTGTGGAAGACGCTTCAGCCAAGGAAATTAAATTGGTTTTATTCGGCGCGCCGTGGCGTAGTCGGTCACTAATACAAAACTTGGCTAAGCAAACGACCGCTGACCTCTCTTACTTTGAGAGAAGCTTTTTGAGAACAAGACCGCCAACTCCCAAGACCGCGATGATCGCAATCACGCGAGCGGCCGTATCGACCGCCTGAGTTTGCGAAATGAAACCACCGATAAAAGCAATGGCCACGCCCATTAAAACTAAAACGGCTACTGCGAGAAGCAATCTCATGATTTTCATAAGTTTATCGTTGCGCAAATTCAGAGACCGATCAACGGATAGGTTGATTAGCCAGCCTTTAGAATGTTAACCCTGGTCAATCTCATCCGGAGCTTTGGCCGAGTGGCTTAAGGCGCACGCCTGGAATGCGTGTGTAGGCTAATACCCTACCGAGAGTTCGAATCTCTCAGGCTCCGCCATTAAAATTCTGAGTTCTGCACACCGCGCTCTTGACGTCTCAATCTTGGAATCGGCCCTGTTAAACGAATGTTGCGTTTCTCAAAGTTTGAGTTAAGGCCCCCGAAGAGTCTTCATTAGCGGGAGTCCACGGAACCATGATGAAGAAGCTTAGCCTCAATGCAAAAATGATCGGTGTTCTTTCTATCTTTGTGATCGCGTGCTTTACGATTTCGGCCGTTGGGATCATCAAGGTTTCAGAGATCAATACGAGCCTCGACTATCTAGTTAACGTGGTTGTTAGAAAAGCCATCCTCGCAAAATCGATGGATGCGACGACCAACGAAATCAAAAACCAAGAAAAGAAATTCATTCTCGAGGAATCCGTCGACGGCATGAATCAAATCGGAAAAGTCATCGACGAAAATGTCGATGACTATTTCGAAAACTCGAAGGAATTGGTGAAACTTGTAACCACAAATAAGCCGTTCGTCGAAGAGGCGGCGGAGAACATGAGAAAGTGGCAAAAGGTCAACGCGGAGATCCGTAAGCTTTCTCTCGCCAACCGTAACAAAGAAGCCTTTGCCTTGGTAAAAAGCGAATCCGTCCCCCTCATCGAAGCAATCGATAAAGCAGGTCAAAAGGTCACCGACAAAGCGTCAGACGATATGAAGCTAGAGACGCAACGAACAGGCGAAATCGTAGCGCGGACACGTCTCTTAATCATCGTCGTCTCATCGGCATCGCTGCTTCTCGGCTGCTTCCTCGCCTTCTTCATTCTTCGCGCCGTTAATAAGGCCATTGATCAGGTGATCACGAGTCTCGACGAGAGTTCACAACAGGTGGCAAGCGCAGCCCACCAAATCGCGGCGACATCCGAAGAGCTCTCACAAGCGACAACCGAACAGGCCGCCTCGCTCGAACAGACCGCGGCATCGGTTGAAGAAATGACGTCAATGGTAACGAAAAACTCGGAGAGTGCACGCACCACATCCGATACGGCAGGACAGAGTCAACAAACGGCAGCCAGAGGCCAAGAAACCGTCGAGCTGATGATTCGGTCAATTTCGGAAATCAACGACGCCAACACGAACATCATGCAACAGATCGAACACAGCAACTCACAGATTAATGAGATTGTTCACGTCATCACTGAAATCGGAAATAAAACGAAGGTGATTAACGAAATCGTTTTCCAGACTAAACTTCTTTCTTTCAACGCCTCCGTTGAGGCCGCAAGAGCGGGAGAATACGGAAAGGGATTTGCCGTTGTTGCCGAAGAAGTAGGTAACTTGGCTGAGATGTCAGGCAACGCGGCTAAAGACATTTCAACGATGTTGGATGCCAGCATCAAAAAGGTCGAAGGAATCGTTCAGGAAACTAGTTCAAGCGTTCAACGCTTAATTTCCCAAGGTAAAGAGAAAGTTGAAACCGGCACCCGCGTTGCCGGCGATTGCGGGAATATTTTGGCCGAGATCGTAAAGAACATCGATAGCGTCACTCACATGGCCACGGAAATTTCAGCCGCGAGCAAAGAACAAGCTCAAGGAATCACCGAAATCAGTAAGGCAATGGCGCAACTCGACCAGGTGACTCAACAAAACTCAGCCTCGTCTGAAGAAGCCGCTAGCGCCGCCGAAGAACTCTCAGCGCAAGCCGAAACTCTGAAAGCCGGCGTCGTTACACTGATTGAAACGATTCGCGGATCTAATGACGGAGCAGCGGCGAGCACACATCAACCGGCCCGCACGGCATCCCCACGAATGACCCAAACTAAAAAGGCAGCGAAGTCGGTGAAGGCGTCCACTTCAGACCGCGCACCCTCTTATCATGATAACCGTTTTGACGCCGCCTGAGGATGCGAATGAACTTGCCCGCACTCCCGGCCGCGGCGTCCTTAAGTTCTGAGGACTTCGCGTTTTTTAGAGAAGCGCTTGAAGCGAATTCCGGAATCAGTCTCTCGCAGACGAAACAAGGACTTTTGATTTCGCGCCTCCGGTCGACTCTTGAAGACTTGGGGCTCGGTTCGTTTGCGGAGTACCGAAAGTTTTTGGAGACCCGCCCGGAGGCAGATTCGGCGTGGACGAACTTCGTCGAAATGATGACGACAAACAAAACTGATTTCTTTCGCGAAGAAAAGCATTTCGATTATTTAGTCAACCACGTCTTGCCGACCTGGTCGCCCGATAAACCCCTCAACGCCTGGTCGGCCGCGTGCTCGACGGGTGAGGAACCTTACACACTGGCGATGGTTTTAGACCGGCATCTTCCGCCCGCTTCCAACTTTCGAATCCTGGCGAGCGACATTGATTCAAATGTCCTACAGGTTGCCGCCGAAGGCGTTTACCCCTCTTCTCGCATTCGCGAGCAGGTGCCCGTCGCTTATCGCGAAGGAGCTATCGATTTCGGCTCGGGCCAAATTGAAAATTGGGCAAGAGTAAAACCCCGTCTAAAAAAGACCGTGACGGTTAAGGTGCACAATTTGGTTGAGGAGTCTTATCCGGGTGAAGAAATCTTTGACCTGATTTTTCTCCGCAACGTTTTGATTTATTTTGCGCCCGAAACGATTCGGTTTGTCGTTGAGAAGCTTTCCAGATCCGCGAAACCGGGAGCACTTTTGTTCATCAGCCATTCTGAATCGCTGAACAACATACCTACGTCTTGGAAGAGCGTAGCGCCTTCAATTTATCGCAAGTAAGCAATCGAAGGCTGCGATCAACATCCTTCGACGGCCGATCCATGCCAGATCATTCTTTTCACGAAGACAACACCCCAAAGAAGAAGCGCAAGCATCCAGATCACCGCCGCATAAACCAAATGCATTGTGTATCCGGGTCCCGTAAATGGTGCCGCTACGCGAGTGGCTGCGGCGGTCAAGATGAGCGCGCCACAAACCCAAAGCGCTGGCGATTGGCTTTCAAAAGCAAGATCGTGGTGGCCGTGCGCAAGAGTGACTCGCGAAGCGACCGTCAACGTCATGAGCCCGAAGCCCGAGACGTAACAAAGATGCATCCAGTGAGTCGCATATGCGGGCTGAAGAACAGACATATAAAGACCGGCACAAACAAGAAATCCCGAAAACCTCATCCCATGAGCTAAGCGCGAAGAAGACTTGGATGCAGAGAACAGACCCCAATCGAAATAGGCCACCCAACTTACAACGGCCAACTTCAGCACGCCTGCGAGCAACGGCTGACCTACGGCCTCACACGCAAATCCAGCCGCTAAGCACAGGGCAAGAACGATGTTTCTGCGGATTAAGCCAGGACGAACCTCGTTCAACGGTCGTTTTGAGATGACTGGAATCAATCGCGAACCGATTCCCAAAACCAAAAACAAAATCATTCCATCAAAATAAAGCTTTTTACCGAAGATGAGCAGCTCGGGTGGCGGATCGGTCACCAGGGGCAATGCTTGAAGAGCCGAGCCGATCAAGCCCGAAAGAAGTCCGAAGAGAACGTAAGGAAAAAACGGCGGCGGTGGTTTCGACCGGGCAACGAATCGCCGGATGAAAAACAAAATGAGCGACAAAATCGTTAGCGCGCTGACCGAGAAAAACAAGGCCGGCGCTAAATAAGCACTGAGTGTACTGAGAACGATTAGTGCACCCGCACCTAGGATCTCAAAATCATGGGCGG
>Ga0068856_100003918_pt1 | contig 14922 bp, 12 predicted proteins | sample KBSCornC62_FD_66595 | JGI IMG/M metagenome (GOLD analysis project Ga0068856, IMG submission 66595) | Corn rhizosphere microbial communities from Kellogg Biological Station, Michigan, USA - KBS Corn C6-2 | ecosystem: Host-associated > Plants > Roots > Rhizosphere > Soil ...
CGATCGAGGGACGGTCCGGGTACGCGATCTGCGCGGCGATCGCGTAGGGGAGGCCGCACGCCATCGACGCGAGGTTGCCGGAGACGGAGAACATCTGGCCGGCCCGCGCGGGGATGTGCCGCGCGAACCAGCTCGTGTTGGTTCCGGAGTCGCAGGAGACGATCGCGTTCTCCGGCAGCCGCCGCCCCAGCTCTCCGGCCAGCCGCTGCGGCTTCATCGGGCGGTCGGTCCGCTCCTCCTGCTGCGCCAGCAATTGGCGCCACTCCTCCATTCCCTTCTGCGCCTTCTCGAGGAAGCTCCGGTCGTCGCGGCGCGACAGCCGCGCGAGCAGCCCCCGCAGCGTCCGACGGCTGTCCCCGACGAGCCCGGCCTCGACGGGATAGCGCAGGCCGATCCGCGCAGGGTCGGAGTCGATCTGGACCGCGCGCGCGTCGCCGGGCTTCGGGTAGAACTCGATGTAGGGGAACGACGTCCCGACGAGGAGCAGCGTGTCGCACGCTTCGATCGCCTCCTGGCTCGGCCGCGTTCCGAGCAGCCCGATGCCGCCGGTCGTGTACGGCGAGTCGTCCGGCACGGCCGCCTTCCCGAGCAGCGCCTTCACGATCGGCGCGCCGAGCCGCTCCGCCGCCTCCTCGAGCTCGGCGGTCGCGTGGAGCGCACCGCGGCCCGCGAGGATCACGGTCCGCCGGCCCGAGCGCAGGATCTTCGCCGCGAAGTCGAGCTCGTCGTCGGACGGGACGCGGGCCCCGTGCCCCGGCTCCTCGCCGACGTGATGAGGGACGTTGCGCTTCGAGCGCTCGTCCGCCGGCGCCTCCTGGAGGTCTACCGGGAAGTTGAGGTGCGCGACGCCGCGATAGGCGAGCGCCGTCCGGCACGCGAGCGCCGCGGCGTTCTCGACGTGCGCGGCGCCCATGATGCGCGCGCTGTAGACCGCGACGTCGGCGAAGACGCGGTCGAGGTCCACGTCCTGCTGCTGATGCGTGTCGATCAGGTCGTGGTACGCGTGGCCGGTGATCGCGAGGACCGGCGCCCCGTCGAGCTTCGCGTCATAGAGCCCGTTCAGGAGGTGGACGCCGCCGGGGCCCGACGTCGCCAGGCAGACGCCGAGGCGGCCCGTGTACTTGGCGTAGCCGCACGCCATGAACGCGGCCGCCTCCTCGTGCCGCACCTGGATGAAGCGGATCCGCTCCTGCCGCGTGCGAAGGGCCTCCATGATGCCGTTGATCCCGTCGCCGGGAAGGCCGAAGACGACGCTGACGCCCCAGTCGAGGAGCGTCTCGACGAGCAAGTCCGCGCCGGTCGAGGCCATCGCACTCGAGAGCGATGCGATAACGGTGCCAGTGGGCGTTCCGCGGAGCCGGCGGCGCCGGCTAGCCGAGGATCTGCCGCGCGGCCCTCCGTCCGCTCGCGATCGCGGCCGGGACCGTGCCGCTGTCGCCCTCGCCGATCGCCTCGCCCGCGAAGAAGAGCGTGTCCTCGACCGGCCGCATCAGCCGCTGCCCCGCGAGCGCGCCGCCCACGAGCGCATAGCTGTACGCGCCCCGCGTGTACGGGTCGCCCGTCCAGTCGTGGAGGTCCCAGTCGAGCAGCTGCCGCGCGACTCTCGAGCGCGGCACGCCGAGCGCGTCCGCGAAGGTATCGAGGGCGCGGCGCACGATCCGCGGCTTCGGCAGCCGGAGGAGCGCGGCGGCGGCGGTCCCGCCCGACCACGCGGTGACGACGGGCGCCTCGACCGGCGCGCACGTCCACCAGGTGGGAAACGCGGCCCCGGGCAGGTGAAAGAAGTTGGCGTCGCCGCGCCCCGCCCGTTTCAGGAGAGGCGCCTCGCGCCAGAACGGCTCGCGGAAGCGCAGCACGAGCCGGACGACCTCGCCCATCGCGAGGCCCGCGAGCGCCCGGCGCAGCGCGGGCGGGTCGGGATCGAACGCGATCGCGCCGCGGCTCCCGGCGGGGGCGCGCAGGACGCCGATCGGGACCGTGACGAGCACACGCCGGGCGCGGATTTCTCCGCGGCTCGTCGCGACGCGCACCGCTCCGCGGCGCCACGCGATCCGCCGCACCACCGTCGAGCGCAGGAGCCGGGCGCCCGACGCGTCGAGCCGCGCGTGCAGCCAGTCGACGAGCCGCCCGTAGCCCTCGACCGGCCGGAACTGGGCCCGGTCGTCGTCCCCGACCGGAGGCTCTCCCGCCGTCGACAGCGCCTGCGCGCTGGCCCTCTCGATGGGCGAGGCGTCGTAGCCCTCGACCATGGTCGTGAGCAGCCGGCGCTCCGCGGCGGTGAAGGAGCGGCGCCGGCGCCGGAGCTCCTCGGCCACGGAGCGATCCTCATCGCCGCGCCCGAGCCGCCGCGTCATCGCGTCGAACTTCCCCCACAGGTCGGCGAGGGGCCGCGCGCGCGATCCGGCGATCTCGATGTGGTCGTCCGGGAGCCGCACCGCCGAGAGCCCGGCCTCGCCGAGGAGCGCGAAGAACTTTTCGTCGCGCCCGTGGATGAACTCCGGCCCGAGCTCGAGCGGGACCGGCCATCCCTGGGGGCGGCGCGTCCAGATGCGTCCGCCGAGCCGCCGGCGCGCCTCGAGCAGCGCGACCGACGCTCCGGCCCGAGACAGCTCGCCGGCCGCGGCGAGTCCCGCCGCCCCCGCGCCGACGATGGCGATGTCGAATCGTCGCGCAGTCCCGGCCGGCATGGTCATCGCGGGAGCAATTCTCGTTCCTTTTCCGCGCGAGGAACGTGATTTGCAACGCTCGACGGAGGAGGTCTTTGATGAAAGCCGTGGTGTGGAACGGGGTGGGAGACATCGGTCTCGAGGACGTGAAGGAGCCGAAGATCGAGGAGCCGACGGATGCGATCGTCCGGCTGACGGCGAGCGCCATCTGCGGGACGGACCTGCACTTCGTGCGCGGGACCGTCACGGAGATGAAGCCGGGCACGATCCTCGGGCACGAGGGCATCGGGATCGTCGAGGAAGTCGGCAAGCAGGTGCGCAATTTCCAGCCGGGAGACCGCGTGGTGATCCCCTCGACGATCGCCTGCGGGTACTGCTCCTATTGCCGCGCGGGCTATTACGCGCAATGCGACAACGCGAACCCGAAGGGCGAGGGAACGGCGTTCTTCGGCGGACCCGAGTCCTCGGGTCCCTTCGACGGGCTCCAGGCCGAGTTCGCGCGGGTGCCGTTCGCGAACGTGGGCCTCGTCCGGATTCCGGAGGCCGTGTCGGACGAGCAGGCGATCCTGCTTTCGGACATCTTCACGACGGGTTGGTTCGGCGCCTCGCTCGCGGAGATCGTCGACGGCGATCCGGTGGCGGTCTTCGGCTGCGGGCCGGTAGGGCAGTTCGCGATCGCGAGCGCGATGCTTCGAGGCGCGGGCCGCGTCTTCGCGATCGATGCGATTCCGTCGCGCCTCGAGATGGCGAAGAGCCAGGGCGCCGAGACGATCGACTTCAACGCCGAGGATCCCGTCGAGACTCTGAAGGAGCTGACCGGGAAGATCGGCCCCAACCGCGTGATCGACGCCGTGGGAGTCGACGCCGAGACCGCGACGAAGGGACCGGCCGCGAAGCACGACAAGAAGGCGAAGAAGGAGAAGAAGGAGTTCCGCGAGGAGCGCGACCGGGTCGCGCCCGAGAAACATCCGGAGGGCCACAACTGGATCCCGGGCCGCGCGCCCTCGCAGGCGCTGAAGTGAGCGGTCGAGTCCGTCGCGAAGGCGGGGACGATCTCGATCATCGGCGTGTACGCCGAGGACTCGCAGTTCCCGATCGGCAAGGCGATGGAGAAGAACCTGACGGTGAAGGCGGGAAACTGCAATCACAGGCGCTACATCCCGAAGCTGCTCGACCTCGTGCGCTCCGGGCAGTTCGATCCGTCGAAGGTCCTGACGAACAAGGTGGCCCTCGGCGACGCTCTCGAGGCCTACCGTTCGTTCGACGCGCGCGAGGACGGATGGATCAAGGTCGAGCTGATGCCGGCGGCCTAGAGCCGGCACGTTCCTTGAATCTCCAGGAAGGTGGAAGCCGAGCTTCCAAAGGAGGAAACCATGGCGGATCGGGATCGAGACAAGTCCAGTCAGCAGCACCAGGGAAGCGAGCGCAGCGGCCAGGGCTCTCAGAGCTCCCAGGGCGGTCGCGGCGAGAACCAGGAGCGGGACAGCCAGGGGCAGTTCACCGGCGGGAAGAGCACTCAGGGATCTCAGGGGTCCCAGGGTTCTCAAGGCTCTCAGGGTTCGAAGGGTTCCCAGGGCAGGAAGAGCTCCAGCGGTTCGAAGGACGAGGAGGAGTAGCTCCAGCCCTGTTTGTCGGAAAGGCCGGCGGCGCGAGGCCGCCGGCCTCGTTTCGTTCGTGAACAAAGCTCGCGGACACCTTGAATGCACGAGGAGGAGACGTGGCTCGCAAGTACGGAAAGAAGGCTCAGAGCAAGGTCAAACGCGCGATGCACGAGCGCAAGCACGGCACTCTCAAGTCCGGCCGCTCCGGCAAGAAGGTGAAGAGCCGCAAGCAGGCGATCGCCATCGGCCTGTCCGAGGCGCGCGAGGCGGGCGCGAAGGTTCCCAAGAAGAAGTCGAAGTCGAAGGGCGGCTCGAAGAAAGGCGGATCCCGCAAGAAGAAGTAGGAGGCGCGCGCGCCCCGCCGGATGGCGGGAGATTTGCTGTTTCGGTGTGCATGACGACGCGCGACATCGTCGTGATGGGCGCATCCGCCGCATCGCGAGGCCCGATCCGGAAGAGCTCTCCTCCGAGGAGCTCTCCTCCGAGGAGAAGCCCGGCGTCCAGTCGGTCGTCGCCTGCCCAGACTGCCGCGGTGTCCTCTGGGAGATCCAGGAGGGCGATCTCCTGCGCTTCCGCTGCCGGACCGGCCACGCCTATTCCCCCGAGACCCTCCTCGAGGCCGAGAACGGGGGCATCGAGAGGGCGCTGTGGGAGGCCCGCCGGGCCATCGAGGAGCGGGCGTCCCTGCGTCGCCGCCTCATCCGGCAGGCCACGGAGCGGCGCCTGGACTCCCTGGCCCGGCACTTCCAGGCCCGCGCCACGGAGGCCGAGAACGCCGCCGAGTCGCTCCGGAGGCTGCTCCTCCAGCGGGAGAACGCCTGACTAAATTTTTGCCGCAACGTGCCCCGCACCCCCCGCTATAGAGTAGTGAAGTCCCTCAACGAGCCGTCAAAGACTCGGCGTAGATGGGCGGTAGCGTCGAGTCGCGGGGAGTTCGGTGGCACAACGCTCCAAGGGGAAGAGTCGAAGGGTCGCACCTTCTCGCGCCGGTGCGAAGAGTGCGAAGAGCACGAAGAGTGCGACGAGCCCGCGAGGCGGCGGCAAGGCCGCCGCGAGTGAGAGCAAGCTTCCCATCGTCGGCGTGGGCGCATCCGCCGGCGGGCTCGAGGCGTTCGAGAGTCTCCTGACCCATCTCCCCCCGGACACGGGGATGGCCTTCGTCCTGGTCCAGCACCTCGATCCCAAGCACGGCAGCATGCTCAAGGAGATCCTGTCGCGCTCGACGCGCATGCCGATCCAGGAGGCGCGCAAGGGCATGCGGATCGAGCGCGATCACGTGTACGTCATTCCCGCGGGCGCCGACGTCGGCCTGAACGACGGAAGCTTCCGCGTCCAGCCTCGCCCGCCGGGCCGCGGCCGCGAGCAGCCGATCGACCACTTCCTGCGCTCGCTCGCGGATCAGTACAAGTCGCGCGCGGTGGGCGTCGTGCTCTCGGGGACGCTCTCGGACGGCGCCCTCGGGCTGCGGGCGATCAAGGCCGAGGGCGGCGTCACGTTCGCGCAGGACGAGGCGTCCGCCCGGTTCCGCGACATGCCGCGCGCGGCCGTCGCGGCGGGCGCCGTCGACTACGTGCTCCCGCCCGAGCAGATCGCGCGGGAGCTCGCGCGGATGGCGAAGCATCCCTACGTGCGCCCGCCGAAGGCCGCCTCGGACGAGCCCGCGAGGCCCGACGGCCCCGACCACCGCCGCCTGCTGCGGCTCGTGCTGTCGGCGACGGGCGTCGACTTCTCGAACTACCGGCAGACGACGGTCCGCCGCCGGATCGAGCGCCGCATGGTCCTGCGCAAGGTCGACAGCATGGCCAAGTACGTGGAGCTCCTCGTCAAGGAGCCGGCGGAGATCCACGCGCTCCACGACGACATCCTCATCACCGTCACGTCGTTCTTCCGCGATCCGTCGGTTTTCGAGGCGCTCAAGGAGCGCGTCTTCCCCTCCCTCCGCCGCGAGGGGAGCGGGTCGCACGCTTCCCTTCGCGTCTGGGTTCCCGGCTGCGCGACGGGGGAGGAGGTCTACTCGCTGGCGATCGCGCTGTTCGAGTCGCTGGCGGACGCGGGCGGCAGCCCCCCCATGCAGATCTTCGGGACCGACGTGTCGGAGGCCGCGGTCGACAGGGCCCGCGCGGGCGTCTACCTCGACAGCGCGATGGCCGACGTCTCCCCCGAGCGGCTGCGCCGGTTCTTCCTCAAGACGGATCGCGGCTGGCAGATCTCGAAGGCGGTGCGGGACGTCTGCATCTTCGCGCGCCAGAACGTGACGTCGGATCCGCCGTTCTCGGGCCTGGACCTGATCAGCTGCCGCAACCTCCTCATCTACCTCGAGCCCGTTCTCCAGAAGCGCGTCCTGCCGATCTTCCACTACGCGCTGCGGGCGCAGGGCTACCTCCTCCTGGGCAACGCGGAGTCGATCGCGGGCTACGGCGATCTCTTCGCTCCGGTCGATCGCGAGAACCGCATCTTCATCAAGCGTCCCGGGAGCCTCCGGCAGGCGCTCGACTTCGGGCCGCGCCTGCGGGATCCGGAGAGCTCCGCGCCGCAGGCCGCGCTCGACCGGACCTCGCCGCTCGACCTCCAGAGGGAGGCGGACCGGCTGGTGCTCGGCCGCTACGCTCCCCCGAGCGTCCTGATCAACGACCGGTGCGAGATCCTCCAGTTCCGGGGCCGGACGAGCCCCTACCTGGAACCGGCTTCCGGAGCCGCCAGCTACAACGTCCTGAAGATGGCCCGCGAGGGCCTGCTCGTGGAGCTGCGCTCGGCGATCGGGAAGGCCCGGCGCTCGGGTCACGCGGTCCGCCGGGAGGGACTGCATGTCCGGCAGGACGGCCACTTTCGCGACGTCAGCCTGGAGGTCGTTCCGGTCCCGCACGGGGGCGGCGTCCACCACTTCCTCGTGATCTTCGAGGACGCGGAGAAGTCCGGCAAGGCGCCGCGCCGCGAGTCCCAGCCCAAGCGCCGGCTGGCGCGAGAGGGCCGGCTCGCCGAGCACGAGACGATCGTCAAGCTCGAGCAGGAGCTGACCTCGACGAAGGAATACCTCCAGGCGATCATCGAAGAGCAGGAGGCCTCCAACGAGGAGCTCAAGAGCGCGAACGAGGAGATCCTCTCCTCGAACGAGGAGCTCCAGTCGACCAACGAGGAGCTCGAGACCACCAAGGAGGAGCTGCAGTCCACCAACGAGGAGCTCACGACGCTCAACGACGAGCTCCAGAACCGCAACACCGAGCTCACCGACGTCAACAACGACCTCTTGAACTTCCTGACGGGGACCGACGTCGCGATCGTGATGCTGGACCGCGAGGCGCGGCTGCGGCGATTCACGCCCCAGGCCGAGGCGCTCCTCAACATCCTCCCCTCGGACGTCGGCCGGCGGGTCATGGACCTCCGGACGAAGCTGAGGATCTCGGATTTCGGACGGATCGTGGCCGACGTGGTCGCGGGCGCCCCCGTCCAGGAGCGCGAGGTCCAGGACGAGAGCGGCCACTGGTACCTGATGCGCGCCCGCCCCTACCGCACGATGGACAACCGGATCGACGGCGCGGTCATCGGGTTCTTCGACATCGACGTGCTGAAGAACAGCCTCGGTGAGGTCCACCGGGCGCGGGAGTACGCCGAGTCGCTGGTCGAGACCGTGCGCGAGTCCCTGATCGTGCTCGACGGATCGCTGCGCATCCGCGCCGCGAACCAGGCGTTCTACCGGACCTTCCACGCGAGCCCCGCGGCGGCGGAGGGCAAGGACTTCCTGAGTCTGTGGGGGCTCGACGAGGAGGACCCTTACCTGCGCGAGCGCCTCTCCAAGGTCACCCGCGAGACGCCGCTCCACGACTACGAGATCGACCAGGAGATCGAGCCGCTCGGCCACAAGACGCTGCTCCTGAACGCGAGGCGGGTGCGCCTGCCCGGCGAGTCGGGGGAGGCGCAGCCGCTCATCCTGCTCGCGATCGACGACATCACGGAGCGCAAGAGGGCCGAGAACGACCTGCGCGCCTCGGAGTCGCGCTACCGGCGCATCTTCGAAACCGCGCGGGAGGGCATCTGGATCCTGGACGGCGCGACGGGCGAGGTCCTCGACGCGAATCCCTACCTGGTCGAGCTCCTGGGCTACCGGAGAGAGGAGCTGGTCGGGAAGAAGCCGTGGGACTCGGGCCTGTTCGAGAATCCCTCGCTCGCGAAGCAGCGGTTCCGGGCGACCAAGGCGAACGGCTTCTCCTTCGAGCCGGACGTGGCCTTCCGCACGAAGGACGCCCGCCGCGTCGTCGTCGAGGCCATCACCAACACCTACGAGATCAACGGACGGATCGTCATGCAGGGCAACATCCGGGACATCACCGAGAGGGTTCGGCTGCAGGACCAGCTCCGCCAGGTCCAGAAGCTCGACTCGATCGGCCGTCTCGCCGGCGGCATCGCGCACGACTTCAACAACCTCCTCAACATCATCTCCGCGCACCTCGGCCTGCTGCAGCGGCCCGGCGGCGACGAGAAGAAGCGCGGCGAGAGCGCCGACGCGATCCACAAGGCCGTGGAGCGCGGCACGGCGGTCGTTCGCCAGCTCCTGACGTTCGCCCGCAAGGGCGAGGCCTCGTACGGGCCCACGGACGCGAACGAGGTCGTGCGCGAGGTGGCCTCCCTGCTGCGCGAGACCTTTCCCAAGCAGATGCGCGTCGCGACGAAGCTGGCGGAGGAGCTGCCGAAGATCTACGCCGACCCCAACCAGATCCACCAGGCCGTGCTGAACCTGGCCGTCAACGCGCGCGATGCTATGCCCGAGGGAGGAACGCTGACGCTCGGAACCGACGACGTCGAGGGAGACGTGGTGCGCAGGAAGTTCCCGGAGGTCAACGGGAACCGGTACGTCGAGGTCTGCGTCGCGGACACCGGGACCGGCATGGACGAGGACACGCAGCGCCGCATCTTCGAGCCGTTCTTCTCGACGAAGGGCTCGGGCGGCCAGGGCCTCGGCCTCGCGGTCGTGTACGGCATCGTCAACAGCCATCGGGGCGTCATCGACCTCGAGAGCGAGTCCGGCAAGGGCACGACGTTCCGACTGTATCTGCCGGTGACGAACGGCACGGAGCCGAAGAGCGAGGATCCCGACTCGGGCGAGACCCGGCAGGCGCCCGGGCGGGAGGACCAGCGCGCGAGCGGCCGCGTGAGGACCGGCCCCGAGGCCACGGCGCCGACTCTGCTGGTGGTCGAGGACGAGGAGGCCCTGCTCGGCCCCATCCAGACCATCCTCGAGGAAGAGGGCTACGACGTCCTCACCGCGGCGGACGGGGTCGCCGCCGTCGAGACCCACGCCGCGAACGCCGAGAAGATCTCGGCCGTGCTGCTCGACCTCTCGCTGCCGCGCCTCGGCGGCTGGCAGGCCTTCCTGAAGATGCGCGAGCGCGACCCGCAGCTGCGCTGCGTCATCGCGAGCGGCAACATCGGCCCCGAGCAGCGCGCCGAGATGCGCAAGCAGGGCGTCCACGTCTCGATCCGCAAACCCTACGGCTCGGAGGAGATGCTCTCGGCGCTGCGGAGGGTGCTCGCGGACGCCTGAGTCCGCTCGGAGTGACGCCAGGTTAGAATTTCGACCGAGGGCGGTGGAGTCCGCCGAAACCGCCGGCACGGTGAAGCGTTCCGGCCAATGACTCCTACGACACGCGGCGTCGTAGGAGTTTTTTGTTGGTCTCCGACGGCAGCGGCGCGGGAAAGGACGGCGCACGAGATGTGGCGTTTCTTGTGGATCTGCGCGGGAGGCGCCTTCGGCACGGGCGCGCGCTATCTCCTCTCGGGCTGGGCGGCGGCCACGCTGGGCCCGGCGTTCCCCTACGGAACGCTCGCGGTCAACCTGATCGGTTCCTTCTGCGTGGGCCTGCTCATGCAGGTCGGCATCGCGACGCCGATCCTCTCGCCGACGGCGCGGCTGACGCTCACGACCGGCGTCATGGGCGGCTTCACGACGTACTCGACGTTCAATTACGAGACGATCCGCTACGCGCAGGACGGCTCGTGGGGGCTCGCGGCCGCCAACGTCGGCGCGACGCTCGCGGGATGCCTGATCGCGGGGGTCCTCGGCGTCGCCGCCGGCCGCGGGCTCTTCGGCGGGTAGGCGTCAGGAAGACAGGAGGTCTCTCATGCGAGTCCTGGACGGAGAGCAGGTTCTGGCGCGGATCGTCGTCGGCGAGTCCGATCGGTGGCATCACCAGCCGCTGTGGACGGCGCTCCTCGAGCGGCTGCGGCGGGAGGGCTTCGCGGGCGCGACGGTCCTGCGCGGGATCGGCGGGTTCGGCGCGCGGAGCGTGCTGCACACGACGCTCCTCGAGCGGCTGTCGCAGGACCTCCCGCTCGTCATCGAGGTCGTCGACACGGCGGAGCACGTCGAGCGGCTCCTGCCGCTGATCGACGAGATGGTCCCCGAGGGACTCGTGACGATGGAGAAGGTGCGCGTCGTCAAGTACGCGGCCGGCGCCCGCCCCCTCGACGCGAAGCGCTAGCGGGCTGCGGAAAAGGCGTGCGGGCGCCGTGACCTCCGCACGGCGAGGCCGGAATCGTTCCGCGGAGCCCGCGGCGTGAACCTCCGCGCTAAACTCCCCCCCACATGGCGTCCGCCGCCTCGACCTCTCCGTCGCCGCTGATCGTCGCCAGCGACGTTTCGCGGACCTATCACCTCGGGGCCTCGGCCGTGCCGGCCGTGCGCGGCGTCTCGCTGTCGATCGCGCGCGGCGAGTTCGTCGCGCTGCGCGGCCCGAGCGGATCGGGAAAGACGACGCTCCTGAACCTGCTGGGTCTGCTCGACAGCCCGGACCCGGAGTCGGGGCGCGTCATGGTCGAGGGCCGCGACGCCCGCGCGCTTTCGGAGAACCAGCGATCCGACCTGAGGCGGGACCGCTTCGGCTTCGTGTTCCAGACGTTCAACCTGATCCCGGTGCTGACGTCGGAGGAGAACGTGGCCTACCCGATGGCGCTGGCGCAGGTCCCGGCGGCCGAGCGGCGCCGGCGGGCGCGCGCCCTGCTCCAGTCGGTCGGCCTCTCGGGCAAGGAGGGCGTCCGTCCGGACCTGCTCTCCGGCGGCCAGCGCCAGCGCGTCGCGATCGCCCGGGCCCTCGCGAACGAGCCCTCGGTCGTCTTCGCCGACGAGCCGACGGCCAACCTCGACAGCCACACCTCCGAGGAGATCCTGGACCTGATGCGCGAGATCAACGCCGCGCGCGAGGTCGCGTTCCTCTTCGCCACGCACGATCCCCTCGTCGTCAGGCGCGCCCGCCGCGTCGTGACGCTGCACGACGGCGCGGTCGAGTCGGACGTCCCGGCATGATGTCGCGCTTCAAGGTCGCAGCGTGATGGAGATCCTTGCGTGAGCGCGCTCGCGCTCGCCTGGCGCAACCTGGTCCGACAGAGGCGGCGGAGCCTCCTCATGATCGCGGTCGTCGGCTTCGGCTTCGCGTCGTTCGCTCTGGCGGGAGGCTTCATCGCCCAGACCTTCGAGGCGCTCAAGGAGGGCACGATCCGCAGCGTCGGCGACCTCCAAATCGTCGACAAGCGCGCGATCGGCAAGGCCGAGGAGGCGACGCTCGAGTTCGGCATCCCGGACGCGCGGCGCGCGCGGTCAATCGCGGCGAAGGACCCGGACGTCGAGGCCGTGCTGCCGCGGATCGATTTCGTCGGACTCGCGACCAACGGGATCCGGTCGGTGCCGTTCCTGGGCGTCGGCGTGGACCCCGGGCCCGAGGCGGCGGCGACGCTCGCGCCCGAGCTGGTCGTGTCGGGCAAGTACCTGACGGGCGACGGCGGCGAGGGAATCGTGCTCGGCACCGGCCTCGCGTCGGCCCTCGAGGTGAAGCCGGGCGACCGCGTGACGCTCATGGCGACCACGCGGGACGGCTCGCTCAACGCAGTGGACGGCGTCGTCGAGGGGCTCGTGGACGTCAAGATCAAGGAGCTCAACGACCGCTATCTCGCCGGAGGAATCGGCCTCGTCTCGCGGCTGTTGCAGAGCCCGGAGACGGTGTCGAAGCTCGTGATCTTCCTCAAGCCGCATTCGTCCACGCGGGAGAACGAGGCCGCCGCGCGGCTCGCGAAGGAGTTCCAGGCGGCGGGCTTCCCGATCGCGGTGCGGCACTGGAAAGAGCTCGCGGTGTTCTACGGACAGGTCCGGCTCCTCTACATCGGCATCTTCGGCTTCGTCGGCGCGGTGCTCGTCGTCATCGTCGTCCTCTCGGCGGCCATCGTGATGACCATGGCCGTGACCGAGCGGACCCGCGAGATCGGCACGCTGCGCGCGCTCGGCACGCGGCCGGCGGGCATCCTGGGGATGTTCCTCTCCGAGGGAGTCGTGATCGCGGTCGCGGGTTGTCTCGCCGGGATGCTCTTCGCCCTGGTCGTCCGCGCGGGCCTCAACGCCTCCGGGATCATCCTGCCGCCGCCGCCGGGCGCGACGCACGGCATGCCGATCCACGTCAACTTCTACCCGCTGGCCTACGTGGCGGGCCTGGGGGCAATGGTCCTCACGATGTCGATCGCGTCGTTCTTCCCGGCGCGCCGCGCCTCCCGAATCGCGATCGTGGAGGCGCTGGCGCATGTGTAGGGCTTCCGGCTTCCGGCTCACGGCCCTCGGCTTCCTGCTCCTGACCCGCCTCGCGTTGGCGGCACCGCCGCAGCCCGGTTCGACCGACGTCCAGGGCTGGCTGCAGGCGGTCGACGACGCGCGCAACGCGTTCGGCGAGGCGTTTCTCAAGGCGCGCGCGACGCAGCTCGAGCAGGGCAACCCCACGGGAAGCGCCGACTTCGACATCTACGTCAAGGGACGCGACAAGGCGCTGATCGTCTTCCGCGGCGGCAAGAACGACGGCCGCAAGGCCCTGACGGTGGGGGAGAAGATGTGGCTGATCGTGCCCGGCGCGCAGAACGCCGTGCCGATCACGGCGAACCAGCGGCTCCTCGGCGGCGCGTCGTTCGGGGACGTCGCGCGCCTCCGTTTCGCCGAGGACTTCACCGCGGAGCTCCGCCCGGGAACGGAGGACGTCGGCGGCCGCTCTTGCCACGTGCTCGACCTGGCCGCGAAGTCTCCGAACGCGCCGTTCCCGAAGGTCACGCTGTGGGTCGACGCGGAGGGACCGCCGCTGCCGCGCAAGCTCGTGTTCGTCCTGCCGTCGGGGAAGCCCGCGCGGCAGGTTCTCTTCACGCAGTTCAAGAAGGTCCAGGGCAAGACGTGCGTGTCGGAGATGGAGGTCCAGGACCTGATCGGGCCGCAGACGAAGTCCGTCACGAAGATCGAGTACCTCGACATCAAGCCCGCCCAGCTCGACGATCGGATCTTCACGCCGGACGGGGCGCGGGCGCTCTCCTGAGCGCGGGCCGTCAGGCGCCGGCCGTCAGCCTTCCGATCGCGAACCGCATCAGGCGCGGGCCGACGAGCCGAGCTGCCAGGGCGCCGCTCGCGGGGCTCAGCATCAGCCGCCGGAGCGCGGCGCTCCAGGAGAACCGCCGCTCGAAGCGTTCCCTCCAGGCTTCCGCGTAGAGCCGCGCGGCCTCGGACGGCGAGGCCTCGCCGCGCAAGGCGGGCTCGAGCGCGTCGGCCGCCAGGATCCCGGACGCGAGCGCGGCCGCCTGCCCCTCGCCGGAGAACGGGTCGATGACGCCGGCCGCGTCGCCGGCCATGAGGATCCCGTCCTCCTCGGGCGGCTTCGCCGTGAAGTAGACCGGCCCGGTGCCGAGGAAGCCGACGGGGCCGGGCGAGAGCGGGGCAAGATCCCGCTCGAGGTCGCGGTTCCCGGCGCGCGCGTGCGCCACGACCGCGTCCCAGCCGGGCGGCAGCCGCCGGCGATGGTCCTCGGCGATCACGCCCGCGAGGTTGACGGCGCCGCCCTCGACGCGCGAGAGCCCGCAGTAGCCGCCGGCGAACGCGTAGAGCCGGACCGTTCCCGCGAGCGCCGCGTCCGGCGCGTAGTCGCGGCTCCAGCCGAGGTAGCGTCGGCCTCGAGCGTCACGCGAGCGGCGGGCACCGCGGCCGCGGCGCAAGGAGCGGCGGGAACCGCGGCCGCGACCCAGGGAGCGGCGGGAACCGCAGATGTCGAGCGGATCCCATCGACCCCAGGCGCCGACGACCGCGGGCGCGAAGACCTCGCGCTCGACGCCGTCCGCGGCGAAACGCACGCGGAAGCCCCCGTTCTCGCGGTCGATGGCGAGGACCCTCGCGGCGAAGCGGAGGTCCGCGCCGAGCTCGCGCGCACGGGACGCGAGGAGGTCGTCGAGGAGGAACCGCGACAGGCCCAGCGCCGGCCGCGGCAGCTCGAACGCGACGGGATCCGCCCCCGGCAGATGGACCGAGCCGCGGCGGATCGTCTCGGCCGCGGCCTCGACGCGCTCGAGGACCCCGAGCCGCTCCAGACTCGGCCGCGCCGTCGCGGAGAGGAACTCGCCGCAGACCTTGGGGCGCGGGAAGCGGTCCTTCTCGAGGAGCAGGACCCGCCGCCCGCGCTCGGCGAGGACGGCGGCGGCCGCGGAGCCCGCGGGCCCGGCGCCGATGACGACGGCGTGCGCAGTCATGTCCCCCCCGTGAGCAGCCAGCGGAACGGGAAGACCCGCCGCGCGCGGACGCGGGGGAGCGCGTCCTTCGCGATCGCGAGGGCCTCGTCGACCGTGTAGGCCTGGTTCACGGACGCGAGGCCGTCGTGGAC
>Ga0068856_100003919_pt1 | contig 14921 bp, 16 predicted proteins | sample KBSCornC62_FD_66595 | JGI IMG/M metagenome (GOLD analysis project Ga0068856, IMG submission 66595) | Corn rhizosphere microbial communities from Kellogg Biological Station, Michigan, USA - KBS Corn C6-2 | ecosystem: Host-associated > Plants > Roots > Rhizosphere > Soil ...
TCCCGCGACGATCTCCACTCCGGGCGGAAGAGATCCGGAAATCTGGGCCAGTTTCTGCTTGACGCCGGAGATCACGTTCAAAGCATTCATTCCGTCGCGCATCACAACGATGCCGCCAACCGTTTCTCCTTCGCCATTCCATTCCGCCACGCCGCGGCGGATGTCTGGACCGAATGCAACGCTTCCCAGATCCCTCACTAGGACCGGCGTGCCGTTCTTAGTTGTAACTGGCACGGTTTCCAGGTCCGACAGCGACCGCAGATAGCCCAGGCCGCGAATCATGTACTCAGCACCCCCGAGTTCAATAAGCCTGCCGCCCACTTCGTTGGTGCTGTCGCGCACACGGTCAATGACCGTCGAAAGAGCGATGTTGTAGGCACGGAGCTTGTCCGGGTTCAGCCGAACTTGGTACTGGCGAACGAAGCCCCCGATGCTGGACACCTCGGCCACACCAGGGACAGTCGCGATCTGATAACGCAAGTACCAATCCTGAAGGCTTCGCAGATCCGCCAGGCTGTAGCGATGGTTGTGATCCACCAGCAAGTACTCGTACACCCAACCCGCGCCTGTCGCATCCGGGCCGAGCGTAGGATTCACGCCAGTCGGCAGACGTCCCTGGATCTGCTGCAGGTATTCCAGTACTCGGGAGCGCGCCCAGTAAAGATCCGTCCCGTCTTCGAAGACGACGAACACGTATGAGTCGCCAAACATGGTTTGGGCACGGACGCCCTTCACGCGGGGTGCCGCCAGCAAAGCAGTGACGATGGGATAGGTAACCTGATCTTCTATAATCTGGGGCGGTTCATTCCAACTTGTGTGAATAATCACCTGGACATCAGAGATGTCGGGTAGAGCATCGAGCGGTATACGCTGCATCGCCCAGATACCCGCCACAACCAGGGCGAGCGTCCCCGCGAAAACCAGGAAACGATTTCGCGCGCACCAGTCGATCCACCGGCTGATCACTGCGTGCCCCCTTCAGCAGTCACTGAGATCTGCTTCTGGGCGAGAGTTTGACCGTTCTTCGTGGCAAGCACCGTAACCTGCCAGGTTCCGCCCATCTGAATCTGGACAGGGCCCTCGTACACTCCTCCGGCCTGTTCGCTGAGTGTGGCGACATTGCGCATCGCAGGCATTCCCATTGCAGGCATAGCCGCCATGAGGAACGTCACGGTCACTTGAGCGCCCGTGATAGGCGCACTGTCCGGCCCAGCCAGCTTCACACGAAGCGTATTGGCGCCAAGCCGGGGAGTGGACGGGCTTGATGAATAGTCGAGAGTTACCTGCGGAGCATTTGCCGCAGCTGCGGCGCCAACACCGGGCGGCGGTGGCGCGAACGAGCCCATAGCCGCCTGAAGCTGGCTTTCCGAGTCGAGCAGGAAATTCGCGGACGTCGCGATGCGCTCCCCAGCTTTCAGTCCTTTGGTCACGACAAAGTCGTCGCCGGCTCGGGCACCGACTTCGATCTCTCGCGGTTCAAAGTGCCCATCGCCGTGGTCCTCTGTACTAACAACGAAGGCGATTTGACGCGTCCCGGACTGGTAGACTCCGGATGCTGGAATCACCAGTTGGCGTCCCAGTGCCAAGTCGAGTTTCACATTTACGAACATTCCCAACGAAAGCTTCATGTCGGGATTGGCGATTTCGAGCCGTGCCTTCGCAGTGCGAGTCGCTTGGTCAAGTTGAGGTGAAATGAAACTCACTCGCCCAGAGAACGTGCGTTCCGGATAGGAGTCCACCGTGATGACGGCAGAATCTCCCACCTTGACTCGACCGATGTCGTTCTGAAAGAGCTGGGCGTAAACCCACACGGTGGATAGATCTGCAATTGAGTAAAGCTTTGTGCCCGGCTGCACATACATGGTGGGAAGAGCGTTTCGGTCGATGATCAGTCCTGACGCGGGAGAGTCAATTTCCAGATCGCGCTTAACCTGTCCAGTCTCTTCCAGCTCCTGAATGTCGCGTTCCGGTGTCCCCCATTGCTTCAGCCGCTCCATCGCTGAAGACACGAGGGTGGCGGCTCCTGATGCAACGCCAGGAACCGTACTTTGCGCCAAGAGCCCGCGATTCTGCTTCGCCAGCAGGTATTCGTTCTCCGTCCTGACCAGTTCAGGACTGTACATCGTCAGAAGCGGCTGCCCTTTTTGCACGGGCTCAAAAGTGGAATCCACATAGACCTTCCGGATCCAGCCCGCGAAACGAACCTGCACCTCGGCGAGTCTCGTCTCATCTACTTCGACGCTGCCGGTGGTTAGGATTTCATCGTGAACTTGCCGATACTCAACGCTGCCCGTTTTGACGCCGATGCTCTGCATGCGTTGGGCCGTCAGCGCTACTGGTACCAGAACCGGTTCAGTGGCTGGAAGCTCCGATCGCGTCGGTTCGGGACTTGAGGGTGTTCTCGGCACAACAGACGAGATCCGCGTCTTCAGCGCTTGAGGATCGAGCCAAAGCAGGACTACGCCTGCTGCAAGCAGGATCGCCGCCGCAAGAGTGATAAAAAAAGCGATTCGATAACGTTGCATGGTCATCTCCTCAATTCAGCGGCACACCGGTAATCTGCTCGATTCGAGCGAGGGCTGTTTCATGTTCCATCAAGGTCTTCCAGTACTCCCCGTCGAAATTGAGGACATCCAGGAAGGAAGAAAACAAGGTTTCGAAATCAACACCACCGCTCTGGTACGACGTAAGTCCCGATTGATAGGCCGCCAGCGCCTGGGGAATCAGTCCTTCGCGGTAGATCTTCAGCATCTGCGAGGCCGTCTCCGCAGCAAGATATTGATTGCGAACATCGAAGTAAGCGGTCTGAATCTGACTCTCGTATTCACGCCGGGAACGATTGAGTTCTTCCACAGCCTGCGTCATCTCCGGATTGAGCTTTCGGCGGCGGTAAATCGGAATACGGGCGCTGACGCTGAGCATGTAGTAATCGCGGAACGGCTCAGCCGTGTGCTGCCACATGTACTGCACGCTGAAATCCGGATAGCGGTCTTTTCGGGCGATCTCTACCTGCAGACTTTGCTTTTTCACCGTCTCCTGTTGGCCGGCGACCTCCGGGTTTTCGGTCCGAACCTTGGCCAACAGCTCGTCCGACGTGTAGGCCAGCGGGGTCTCCACCAGTGGTTCCGTCGAAATGTCGGGCGAGCCCGGCGGCCGGTTCAGCAGCTTTCGAAGCAGCGCCTGCTGCGAATTCATCAGTTCGTGGTGATGAGCAACCTCCCGCAGCAGTTTGGTGCGTTCCAGCTGCGATTTCAGAATGTCCTGCTGACTGCCCTCGCCCACCCGATAGCGAGCATCCGCAATCTTTTCGACCTGTTCGAGAAGCTTGTCGTTGCGGTCGAGTACTTCCAAGGTCTGCTGGACGTACGCGATCTGGTAGTACGCTTCCTTCACTTGTTCGAGGACGGAGCGCCGAACGGTTTCGAGCTTGTTCCGGCTGATCGCTGCATCCTGCTGGGCGGTTTCGCCCTTGAGCTTCAGCTTTCCCGGATACGGAAGATCCTGCGAGATTCCGAATCCGATGTAGGCGAAGTCACTGTTGCTGTATCCAGCAAAAGGTCGCGGACTACCCACCGAAAAGTGCTGAAGCGTGACTTGCGGATCGGGCAAGGTGGAGACTTGAGAGGGAACCTGCGTCGCCGCCTGCCAGCCCAGCCTGGTCGCCTGAATGTCGGGGTTGCTGCGGGTAGCTTCATCCAGCAAGGCCGAGAGCGGAGTCGGCAAGTCGGCCGCGGGCAACGCCGCGACTAAGAAGAGCACGATAACACCGGCTTGGAAGAGTCTCATCGGTGTGCGTCCTCTCTGCCAACCGACAGGTTGAGATCAGCCGCGTAAAGACGGTCCCACATTTGTTCGAATACGACGCGTGCGAGTGGCTGCTTCAAGTCGAACTCGACCGTCTCCCGGTAACCCGTCACCCGCAGCTCGTACGGATTCGGATTCGCGACGGTTTGGATATCAGCCCATCGCCAAGTCCGGCTATCACGGCCGCTTTCGGTCACATAGTCGATGCCGGTATCTTTCAAGCGCAGCGTGCCATTGCTGCCTCCAGACCACGCCCGACGATGAGCTGAGATCTCCGATAGAGCCGCGACCCTTTGCAGGGGGACGCCGTTGCGCACGGGCTTGCCGACACGGTCTGTGAGTTGAGCAGCGATCTCTGGAGGCATTGGCTCGCTCAAGGTGAATTGATAGCGTTGTTCTCCAGGCGCATGCCAGGGACGATTCTGGTAACTGTCCAGAGTGAGTTCCCGCGCTGAGAGATCGAAACTGTGGATGTCAATATATGCCCAGCGTCGGTTGAACTTGGGCGAGCGGAATTCCACGCCCGTATCATCGAGCACCAGACTTCCGGGAACGTCTTTCTTCAATAACCGATGCCAATTCGCCGGAGCCTGCCAGAGCTCGGATTGGGCGGCATTCGCAAGAACCGCGCCCAGTACGACCGTTGCTGGAATCTTGAAACTACTTCTCATCCAAACCTCCTCAGTTGCCCGACCCGGGCAAGCGTGTCCGATTAACTGACTTTGAAAAGGAGACACAGTGGTGTGCTTCCGCACACCACAGGAGGGGTTCTAGATGAGAAGCGGCAGACTTGGGGAGGTTAAGGGAATGCCAGGCGGCGGATGACTCTCCGGGTCGCCGACAGCCAGAAATGTTGGGGAGACGAGGCTGGGAATGTGCACCGCTGTTAATGCGATTAGCGGAGATGAGTGTCCAACCACTTTCGACGGCGCAATCTGGTCATTGTCCGGTAGAGGGTTCTTGCAGCACTCGTCTGAGTTCGCCGTGGGAACGCACTTGCCTTTAAGGCAGCAATCCGCAGCCTCGCGACTTGGGGTGCCGACAGCGAGGCAATCAAAAGGCCTGATAAGCAGGATCACTGCCATCAGGCTGATCGTGATGTGAATGCCACGTCGCATCCTTTTCTTCTTTAAGGTATCAAATGTTGCGCCGGGTGAGACTTAGCATCGCCCACCCGGCGTTTTCTAATCGATCAGATGCGGCTTACGGAACAGATTCAGTATCACCCGCCTACCGTCACTTCGGGGCACTGCGGCCGAACTTGGCCTTGTAGAAATCCTCGAACCAGGTGTTAGCTGGTCGGGCTTCGCGGGCCGTGTCCTCGCGGATTGCTGTAGTCGCCCCCACATCTCTGAGACGGGACTCTTCCATCGGGGAATTGCGTCCCAGCTTTGCCCTGTAGAATTGTTCAAGCCAGGGATTGGCTGGCGCAGCCACTTCGACGGTAGTTTCTTCCCGGAACGCTGTATTCGCTCGTTCAGCCTTCAGACGAGCCTCTTCCGCCGGAGAACTGCAGCCCAACTTTGCCTTGTACAACTGATCGACCCAATTGTTATTCACCGGTGCCGCTCGAGCCGCCATTAGGGCGTTCGCTCCAATCAATAGCGCGCCGGTCAACAAGATACTTTTGGTTCTCATGACTTTCTCGTTTCAAGCCTCAATCGGGCAACTTGAAACATCGCAAGTACCGCAATTCCGAAACTCGCCCGAGTGTTGCTCATCCAGAACTGCTTCTTACGCAGTGGTGGAGTGCAAGTCGAGCACCACGGTTCTGGGTGGCGAGCGGTTGAAGTCGGCGGCGAAAATTCTGGCGACCTCAATTCGTCAGGGGGACTGGCATCCAACTATCCCTCGATTTTCAATAACTTAGGTCAATGCAATCAGTTATAGGCCTCATCAAACCTTCCGATTTGAGGTGTGTCATCATGCGACCTATACTCAAGCCGTGAATTACCGTCGGTTAGTTTCGAGCGTAATGACGCAGGGTAAGTCTGCCAGCATGGGTCTGCTCGCGCTAACGACTCTTGCCTCAGGCCTAGGCAAGCACCCGCTGATTTTCGCCCGCCTGAATCGGGGTCCGCCCAACGTGAAGCGGGATTGAGTGGCAAGAGCGCAGCGCGCAGTGATTGTTCTGCGGTCCCTCGCCAGATTGATGGTCAAGCTGGGGTGGGCGCTGGCGACTCCTGTCTGAGTGCAAGGGGACAGAGTCAACTGGCCGAACGGTTTGTTAATGAAAAGCTGACGGGTTGGAGCAAACGCCTCAATCTGCAGGGCTGGCAAATCTCAGTCATCATGACCCGTCGCGATGATCTAAAGGAAAACACACTAGGCGGCATTCGCTGGGACAAGAGAAAGAAGAGTGCCGTGATCAGGGTGCAGGCTGCTTCCGATTACCGGCTGCCAGGCTGGGATGACATGGAGTTGACGATAGTTCACGAGTTGGTCCCAGCTGGAACTTTCGTCGCTACCCGCAGCGAAGCAAGCCGTAGCAGCGAGGAGCATGCGGTCAATGGAATACTCTTGAGAAGTTGATCGACATCCAGCCAATTAGCTCGATGCCGCTTCCTTCATGATTTTGACAATCGTGGTCTCCACCTCCTGCGCCACGCCTTCCAGGTGCGGCGCGTTGAACATCGCCAGAAGCGTAGTGGGCTTCAATGTGGCCAGAATGGTTTTACCGCTCTCCTCGTAAATAGAGATCCGGCACGGCAGTGCGGTGGAGATGCTCATGTTTTCATCAAGCACCCTTTTCGCTTGTTGAGGTTGACAGACCTCATAGATCAAGCATTCGCGGGGGAACTCCACACCTTTCTTCGTCATGGTCTCTTTAAGGTTATGAACCTGCATGACGCCAAAATGATTGGCCTGGACGGCAGCCTGCAAGGCAGCTGCGGCTTCGGTCACGGCCTTATCCGTGGACAACTTGATCAGCATCGGTTCTTTCATTCCCAATCGCTCCCTCAGCAGGCGGGGCGGTTACTTAGTGGATAGCTTGTTAATCGCGACAACCAGGAGGACAACTAGCAGCACGGCGATCACTGTCCAAAGCCACATCCCTCCGCCCATCCATCCGCCTCCGCTCATCCATCCGTTCATCATCTTCTCCCGTTCGTTGCGCTCCGACCCGCCACTGGACGATCCAGACGGTGAACAGAGCTAGCATCATTCGCTGCGGTGAAGTGCACGCCGCTGGCCATCCTGCATTTCCACCACTTGGGACGAGTTGCTTTGCTCAAAGTGTCTTACGGTGTCAAAGACCATTTGCCCCACGCACCCGCGGGCGCAGAATCCACCGAATATCCAGCCCAGGCACCGCGTCAAGCCAGAAGGCAGCAACGCATATACGATGAATACGCACAGCAGAGAACCTTCCCCTCGATGCGCTGTGTTGCAGCCCATCCTATAGTGGCCAATGACTAGCAGTCTGGGGGAGCCTCCCGTTTCCCACGACTTCCGCTGCGGAGGCGTGCGTTCAACCACTACCTCCTCGACTGAAAGATTCATCCCCAATACCTGGCCGCCCAGCCGAATTCGCGATCCCACCGCCTGGCCATGATCCTCGTCGAATTCGATCCTCATTTCCCGCCGCCTATCCTCCAAGAGTTTTGGCTCATATGGGACGAGAGGCGGGCCTGATCGTCAACATAGGAGAAAACACGCCTCAGGAAAACTGCGCCAGTCCCGCTTGGTCTTCGGCTTGAAAAAACTGAACGCGAAAATGATGAACACTGCGGAATTGATAAGCACCGGCGACCAAAGGCCGTAGGCTGGAATGTCTTGTCCGTGATTCATGACTGGTCTCCTTCTCCTTTACTGGGTCCGCCATGGCCTTTGTGGTCCGTACCATGGCCGCCATGGCCCCGATGCATGAGTAATGCATCGCCGCGCAAATGAGTAGGAAAACGTGGGGACACGAAAGGGGGCTTGCATCTCGACTCTCCTTTCCTTAGGCGAGAAAAGGCAGTTGAGACTCCATTCTCTCCTGAGGTCATCCTACGGGAACAATGGGACTTTTGCGCGCAAGAACGGCACGCCTGCGTGCCCGGACGCACGGGCTTGGTTCATTTCGCGCAGGCCGGCTTCTTGAATGAGCCGTTCCCACTGCATGACGCCACTGGGGCTCGAAAAGGCGTGCTGCGGATCGACCGTGAGAGGTCATATGGCCGAATAAAAGCACCCGCTTGAACGCTGTAACAGCTGCCGAGGATGTTGGCGGTCGCACATCCATGGGCACTCCAGATGCTCCAGCAGTGCGGAGGGCAAAATGAAAGCAAGAACCATGTTTGTCGCGATTGCTGTCACGGGCGGTCTATCTGTGACAGGCGCGCTGGCTCAACACGAAGAGCATCACCAAGATCAGGTCGCGCCGCCTCCTGCATCAGCGGCGGATAAGACTGATAGCGGCAAGATGGGCGGCATGATGTCCGGCGAAATGATGTCGCAGATGATGTCCCAGATGCCGCCGATGATGATGGGTCAAAATGATATTTCCAAGCTGGTCGACCAGCTCACGAAGAGCTTCGCAGCGATCGAGGCTGAGAAGAACCCTACGACGCGCAAGAAGAAACTGGCCGCGTTCGGCGTCTCGCTCAAGGAATTGCAGGCTAAGGTTCAGGCCCAATCCCACATGATGGACATGATGCAGCACATGATGGCTGGATCGATGATGGACGGAAAGGCTACGGGCGGAGCGGCCATGGACGAACACAAGCACTAAGCAATCTGCCGCTCGTCAATCTAGCACCTTGCACTGCGGTATTGTCGTCCGGTTCCGTCGATTCAATAGGTTCCACGGGACTGTAATGTTTCGAGCGGATGTACGTCAACATCTCTGAAGCGCACAAGGACGCTCGGTTATGATCGCCACCGGCCACAAAACCAAAGATCCCGTCTGCGGAATGGACGTGGACGAGAAGTCAGCGGCGGGCACCATTCAACACTTGGGCCAAAGCTACAGCTTCTGTAGCCAACGCTGCTTAGAGAAGTTCCGCGCCGATCCTTCTAACTTCGTGGAGCCCGACGCCTCGACTCTGTCTGCCATTAAGGCGGAATCGGTCGCCCACGCGTCGCCAGCCGCTAAGGTCGAGTACGTTTGCCCCATGCATCCGCAGATTGTCCGCAGCGAGCCGGGAAGCTGCCCGATCTGCGGTATGGCTCTTGAACCGCGAACGATAACGGCGGAGGAAAAAGATAATCCCGAACTCCGTGACATGACCCGGAGATTCTGGATCAGTCTCGGGCTGACGATTCCGGTGCTTCTCGCGGCGATGTCCGAATTTATACCGGGCAACCCTCTGCATCAGCTCGCGCCGGCGCGCTTCTGGACTTGGTTCGAGCTCATCCTGGCGAGCCCCGTAGTTCTTATGGGGCGGCTGGCCGTTCTTCGTTCGTGGCTGGCAGTCGATCGTGAACCGGAGTCTAAATATGTTCACGCTGATCGGGCTGGGCGTGGGCGTGGCCTATGTGTACAGCGTGGTTGCAGCAGTGTTTCCAGACATCTTCCCCGCCTCGTTCCGCGGTGAAATGGGCGGGGTCGCAGTGTACTTCGAAGCGGCGGCCGTTATCACAACTCTTGTGTTGTTAGGCCAAGTCCTGGAGCTAAAAGCTCGCAGCCAGACCGGCGCCGCGATCCGGGCTCTGATCGGGCTCGCGCCCAAAACTGCTCGCGTAATCGCTGAGAACGGGTCTGAGGCTGATTTGCCGCTGGAGCAGGTGCAGGTAGGTTTCCGGCTTCGCGTGCGGCCAGGTGAAAAAGTCCCTGTAGACGGAGTCGTGCTTGAAGGGGTCAGTAGTGTCGACGAATCGATGATCTCGGGTGAACCAACTCCCGTTGAGAAGAAAGCCGGAGATCGCGTAACGGGAGCCACGGTGAACGCAACCGGTTCGCTGATTGTTCGGGCGGACCGCGTCGGCGCCGACACATTGCTCGCCCAGATCGTGCGCATGGTTTCGTACGCACAGCACAGCCGCGCGCCGATTCAAAAGCTCGCGGATGTGGTCGCTGGTTATTTTGTTCCCGTGGTTGTCGGGATTTCAGTCTTAACGTTCATCATATGGGCAACGGCTGGGCCCTCCCCTCGATTGGCGCACGCCTTGATTAACGCTGTCGCCGTGCTGATCATCGCCTGCCCTTGCGCGCTGGGGCTGGCCACGCCGATGTCGATCATGGTGGCGATGGGCAAAGGCGCCACCAGCGGAGTGCTGTTCAAGAACGCGGAAGCCATCGAGTTCATGCGAAAAGTAGACACACTCGTGGTTGATAAGACCGGGACGCTTACCGAAGGCAAACCGACCCGCAATCGGTAGGAGACCTGCGTTTCCAGATTGCCGATCGGCGAGTTGTTGTGCGCACGAATGACGCCAGCGGACCGGGCATCGACATCGCGGGGCTAGTCAACTTCGGCCGCCCCTACGACGGGAACGGCCGTCGTACCGAGACGCACCGCCAGGTGAGCTACACCTATGCGCGTTCCATCGGGCACCACCTCTGGAAAGCCGGGGCAACCGTCAACCGCGTGCATCTGAACGCAAGCATGGCCGACGGCTTCGGCGGCACATATATATTTGCGAGCCTGGCTCATTTCGCGGCGGGACGTCCTGACTCCTTCCGGCAGGCTTTCGGTTCAATACAGACCGCCTATCCGGTGACCAGCACCGGCGCTTTTCTGCAGGATCATTGGTCGATCACGCAACGCCTGACGGTGGACCTGGGAATGCGCTACGACTTTGAGCATTTGCCCCAACCGTTCAGGCAGGACGCCAACAATGTCAGCCCGCGCCTCGGTCTCGCCTACCAGTTCGCGCCCGGCTGGGTCAATGCGCGCCGGTTACGGAGTTTTCTTCGATCGTTACGTCCTGGCGAACCTGAACCGCGCAGTTCAGAAAAACGGCGTCAACGCGTACGAACAAGTGCTGGAAGGCGCTACGGCGGCGACGGGTTTCCAGGCCACCAGTGGCGGGACACTGCTGGCTCCGATTGCGGGCTTGACTCCGTCGATCTACCGGCCGGATGCCGGGCTGGCGACGCCATACAGCCGTCAGGCTAGCTTTTCCGTGGAACACCAGATCGCGCGCGATCTAACCGCGAGCGCCTCCTACCTCTTTGTGCGCGGCGTAAAACTTCCTCGCACCCGGAACATCAATCTGTTCCAGGCCGCCGGGCCGGTGTTCGGTCCGGGGCGGGTCGATCCCCGGTTCGACAACATCTACCAACTGGAGGACTACGCCAGCTCGACCTACCACGGTGCCAGCTTCTCTCTCAACCGCAGGATGTCCAACGAACTCGAATTCTCCGCCAGCTATACGCTCTCGAAGACCTTTGACGATGCATCGGATTTTGACGAACAGCCGCAAAATCCCTTCAACCTGAGAGCCGACCGGGCGTTGTCGCTGCAGAACCAGCAGCACCGACTGGTGTTTAATGCGCTTTGGGAATTGCCCATCGGCAACGAAGAGCCAGACAAACCCGCACAGGACAACTGGGTCACGCGGATCTTCGGGCACATCGAGGTGGCCCCCATTTTCACGGTTGAGAGCGGCCGGCCGGTCAACCCGCTGACTGGTCTCGATTCCAGCCGCAGCGGCGCTTTTCCGCTGTCCTCGCGTCCCCTCGACCTCGGGCGCAACTCGGTCACGAGCCCGCTGCTGATGAATACCGATTTCCGCATTCTGAAATACTTCCCGGTTGGCCAGACCTCGCACCTCGACCTGGTGGCCGAGGCCTTCAATCTTTTCAATCGCGCGAATGTCATCCGGCTCAATCCAGTGTTCGGCACGGGCGCACTGGCGCAACCCGGATTCCTCCAGCCGCTCGCCGTCGCAGGTGCGCGGCAGATTCAGTTCTCGCTGGATTTCGAGTTTTAGCGCCCTAAAACGCTCTGCCAGAAATCTCTCTTCTGGCCGAACTCAATCCCCTGCTGCGTTCTGGCTCGTATTGGAGCATTTTTCACTGGCTGCCTAAACAACCCGTTGCTCATTAACGAAAGCAATAGGAATTTAAGTTTGCGGCCAGCGCGCAATCAAGCAGCGGATGTTGGTCACGGTGAAGGCGGCTTTTTAGCGGCTTGGCTATCGAAGGCCGGATTCGCATTGCTGGAGGCCTTGCTGGGCGGTGCCAAGCGCCGGTTACGGCCGGTTCTGATGACGGCCTTCGTAGCGAGCTTCGGGTTCATTACGATGGCGGTAGCAACTTCTACTGGCGCGGAGGTGCAGCGTCCACTGGCAAGCGTCGTGATTGGAGGACTGTGCAGCTCTGCGCTGCTGACACTGTTTCTCCTGCCTGTGCTCTACGATTGAGTTTTCCTAAGGAACGGACGTGACAGCTAGGCGTCTCGAACCTCACGGGTGTTCAGGTCCGCGAGCGGAATGTTAACCATGAAAACGGTGCCTTGGTCCGGCCGACTCTGAACTGCGATCGTTCCCCGGTGCTGCTCCACGATCCAGCGGGCAATTGCTAGGCCTAAACCAGCGCCTCCCGTGCCCCTGGATCGCACCTTATCCGCGCGCCAGAAGCGATCAAAGATATGCGGAAGGTCGGATTCTGAGATCCCGATTCCGGAATCGGTCACTTTGACGGCGGCATGTCCGTCCAGTGCTTCCAACTGAACCTGGACTCGCCCCCCATCTGGGGTGTACTTGATGGCGTTGTCGATCAGGATGAAAAAGAGTCGTCGCAAGGCTTCGCCGTCCCCGCGCACAACGGCCGTGTTCGAGCCCGGATTCGCCGCCAAGTCGATCTGTTTCTCCGCGGCCAGACTTTGCCCCTGTGCAACGGCTTCCCGGACAACTGTCGAAACGTCGATGAGTTCGTGCTGCAATCCACCTTCGCCTGCGTCGGCCCTTGCGAGCAGAAGAAGGCTATCAATCAGCCGCGTGGTCCGCTCCGCCTCCGCGAGAATCTGCACCATGTCCTCGTGGTATTCGGGATTCGTCCGGCCACCATGAACCGCCAGCTCAGCCGTAGTGCGAATCAGGGAAACGGGTGCCCGCAACTCATGAGACGCGTCCGCGGTGAGCTGAGACATCCTTTGCACCGAGGTATCTAAGCGCCCTAGCATCCGATTCAAGGTCTCAGACAGACGCTGGAGCTCGTCAGAGGTCTTCGGCACTTCCAGCCTTTCTGACAGATTGCTGATACTGATGGATTCCGCAGCGGTCGTGATCCGATCGACGGGCTTCAGCGCGCGGCGACTGATCAGGTAACCGCCCAGCCCAGCTCCGATCAGGAGAAGGGGCACCGAAAACCAGAGGATGAGACGGAAGCGTTCCAGTGCCTCGTAAAACTCCTTGAGCGGCGCCGCGACCTGAATAGTGTAAGGATGACTGTTCACCACCACACGTCCTGTGGCAAAGCGGATGGGGATGCCTTGGACGCTGATATTTTCGTAAACCGGCTCATCTCCGAGCTGATTGGGAAGACGGATGGAAACCTGGTTGTTTTCGAGGACTGCGGAACGATACAGCCACTGGCCCTTTTCGTCGCAGACCTGGAACAGATCGCCTCCAGGCCCCAGTACCGAGTGCTCTCTAAACTCGTCACGGATTTCGACAGGTGAAAGGGAGGCGATCTGAAGCTGCATGAACTTTTCAACGCCGTGAATGCGGTCTTCCAGTTCTTCGTCGATTGTTTGAAACGCGCTTGCGCGCATCGCGAACCAACTGCCGATGCCGAACACACCCAGCCCAAGCGCCAGCATCACTAAATACCAGGCTGTGAGGCGAACACGGATGGAACCAAGGGCCATTTAGGCTTCGGTCTCCCTGATGGTATAACCAAGTCCACGCACGGTTTGTATCAGCCGTTTCTCGCCGCCGGTCTCAATCTTGCTTCGCAGCAGAAAGATGAAAACGTCCACCGTATTGCTTCCGACTTCATGATCATCTCCCCACACTGCCGCGATGAGATCGTGTCGAGATACAACGCGACCGGCCCGGCGCATGAGGTGCTCGAGCATAGCGAACTCCGTGGGGCTCAACGTTACAGCTCTTTTTCCGCGGCGGACTTCGTGCGCTTCTCGATCCAGCGTGAGGTCCGAAACCTGCAGGACCGCCGATGTTTCCATCGTCTTACGGCGATCGATGACTCGCAGCCGAGCCGCTAGCACTTCAAACGAGAACGGCTTCGTAAGGTAGTCGTCGGCTCCCGCGTCCAGGCCGCGCACTACATCAGGTACAGAATCACGGGCAGTGAGCATGAGGATTGGTGTCCGGTTTCCGCTCGCCCGGAGACGCTTTGCGACATGCAGTCCATTCACGCCGGGGAGCATCACGTCCAGGACAATGGCATCAAACGACATCGCCAGTGCTTTCTCCAAGCCCTTTATTCCGTCCAAGGCAACATCAACGACGTGCCCCTGGTTCACGAGACCCCGCTGGAGCAGTTCGGCCATTTTGGAGTCGTCCTCAACTACCAGAATCCGCATCTCGCCTCGCGATCGTTTCCTAAGGCTTGCACATAATAATTAGGATCTCCTGAATGTCGGTTCGTTTGGGTTCGGAGGGATCTTCAGGGAACGTTAATCTTTATCCTTGATGATCGTAATTGTGGCGCTGCTACTTCGCGTGCTGACAGCGGTTTGTGCGATCAGCACCTGCTTTGCCGAGATCGTCAATTTTGATCGCGCGGCGGTAGGCGCGCTGCCGCCAGGATGGACGGCCTCCATGACGCACGCTGGTGGTTCGCCCAAGTGGGAAGTCATCGTTGACGATACTGCTCCGAGTCGGCCGAATGTCCTAGGCCAGACTTCGACGGATCGCACGGCCGGCCGTTTCCCATTGGCGATTTGGGACGGTGCCACACTGAGGGATGGCAGGGTAGGCGTCAAGTTCAAAGCCATCTCGGGGACGGTAGATCAGGGTGCTGGATTAGTCTGGCGCTACCAGGACCCGAACAACTATTACATCGTACGCGCCAACGCGCTTGAAGACAATGTCGTGCTCTACAAGGTGCAGAACGGTGAGCGCCTGGCCCTAGCGCCCAAAGGAGCTGTTTCCAATGCCTACGGCGTGAAGCACCGAGTTCCCAAGCGGACCTGGACCGCACTGAGCGTCGGCGTTCGCGGCACCGTTTTCACGGTGAGCTTAGACGGAGAAACGCTATTCAGCGTCGAAGACTCCAC
>Ga0068856_100003929_pt1 | contig 14898 bp, 17 predicted proteins | sample KBSCornC62_FD_66595 | JGI IMG/M metagenome (GOLD analysis project Ga0068856, IMG submission 66595) | Corn rhizosphere microbial communities from Kellogg Biological Station, Michigan, USA - KBS Corn C6-2 | ecosystem: Host-associated > Plants > Roots > Rhizosphere > Soil ...
GACGTTGACGGCCTGGTGGGATCAGCGTAGCATCGAAGATGAGTGAGTCACCTCTTTTCCTCGTTCAGATCCTCTGAACTAAGTCAGTTCTTCTGAAGTTCGCCCCGCTTAGCTGCAACAATTCAGGAGACTGACATGATTGCCACAAAAAACAGCATTCGTTTGGCACCTTCATCCGCACAACCAGAATCCTTGCATTTGGACAATGCACCTAACGTCCTTGCGGATTCAGCAGTGCAAACCCGGGCTTACGAGTTGTACGAGCTTCGCGGCAGAATTGATGGCTACGCAAAACAGGATTGGTACCAAGCAGAAACGGATCTGAGAGCCCGGAGCAAACAAGAGTAGGAAACAAATGTGCGCAGGAACGTTAATAAGCGATTGCATGAAGCCTCGCGCTACTTAAAACGGAGTTGTTTTATGGTTTGCCAGCAGTTGGACGAACTGGAATGGGACTTTGTTCACGCAAGGGCGGAAAGCTGTGACATAGACTCGTTAGGATGGACAGATCGTGAGTTTTCATGCCTTGTCGCGATCCTGGACCACAAGCGGGAGGGGCATCAAGGCGAACCCTGCCTTCGGGATTAGTTACCATTCTTAGCAGAAAAGCCCGGATTCTGGTCCGGGCTGTTTGAAGACCTCACCTTCGCACGATGCAAAGCTGCACAGTCATTCACCTGCAAAGGGATTGTGAATGTAATCGCCTTTTTGTTTCGTCAAAGGAACCCTCGCACGTGATTTCCTCGCCGTGTCCTTTGCGTTCCGGTCTGCGCAGCGGTTCCGAACAGGGCAAAGTGCTTTGGCTCATTCCCTACGTGATCGACAGCAACGCCGTAATTCTGATTGCGCTGAGTTTGGTCAAAGAACGACGTTGACCGCCGCATGTCCTGAAGGGCGGTAGTGCAATCCAATTCCTCTGGAGGAGCTCTACCGTGCCATGCTGCGATTGGCTGGTGCTTTAACTACTTTCACGATGATCCAAAGCGTGAAAGATCTGCCCGATTATGATCACGAGAATCTTGGTGATTCATTTGCGGTACTGGATGCGATCATTCGGGAATTGTTAGAAACGGTGCTCCCGTCCAAGTGTGTGGCCATTCCGCTGCAGCCTGTCGACAAGCTGGTCTGGTCGGGAACCATTACTGACGAGCGTTATTTGAAGGATTCTCAGTTCATTCTGTCGGTCAGCGCAGAGATGGCCGTAGATGAGTTGATCACTAAATTTCCGCGGTTAGCAAAATTGGGATCACCGAACGAGATTAGCCGCTTGGTGCGCTTTGCTCTGCCGGGCGTCGTTCTGCGGCATCTGCCTTCGCCACCTTCGTCGGTGCCGACTAAACTCGACAACCAATATTTCAGCCTGGTGCAATCTGGCCCGCTGTGGGAAGCATTGGCGCAGGCTCGCGCGGTCAGCGTTTTTGTTCCTACCGAGATTGCAGAACCCAAAATGGAGCTGCTAGTCGTTCTACCGTGAGTGCTTCTGCTTCGCATATCCGTAGAGACCTGCTCTCTCGCCGATATTCAGGTGACATCGGCCATACCTGTGATACCGGAGAGCGAACGAAATGGCGGAGAGACCTTCTCTCCGGATTCACGGAAAGACACGATGGACGGGAGGGAATCGAAAAGAGACCCGCGCCACCGCAGTCAGAACTGTGATACCTCAAACTCGATCTATCGAGGAAAGACTTAGCTCTGCAGGAATCTGAACTGATACCAAAATGTTACCGACACCATGGCGGAGAGACAGTGGTCTCTCCACCTCGCGCGCCAGGGCCGAACGTTGTCGGTGAAGGAGACACCCATCGCCTGGCCCGAGTTGTTCGCCTGATAGACCACGCTATCGGAGCCGCCGAGAGTGCCGAGATCTTGGATCGTGTGGTGCTTCCAGAGAACAGCGTGGACCTGAGTCGCACCGGGAACGAAGAAGGGATACTCCGAATCCGAATCGGGGATAGTGTTGAGAGCGCCGCCGAAGATCCGGCCATCGTCGGTGATGGCATTCGCACTCGCGCCATTTCCGCCGAGAGTTCCGAGGTCTATTACTTTTCCGTCCTTCCACAACGTGGCTTTCAGCTCTGGAGTACCTACCAGGGGATCGATCTCTCCGTTTTCGGCGAATCCCACCGCTACTCCGAAATCGTTAACCGAAATTGGTCCACCGCTGTATCCGGGACGTAAGGAAAGAAGATGCACCCGCGACCCAGCAAACCAAAGAAGCGGCTCCCTAATAAAACAATCGGGGTTGAAGCATGCGAATGGGAACGGATCGGGGAACTCCGTCTCGCCAGTACCAACGAATATGCCATTGTTGGTCAGAATTTGGGCGGCTGGCGGAGGAACCAAAGTGTCTGCATTAGGGCCTCCAAAGGTCCCGACGTCAACCACTTTGTAGCGATGGTGCTTGGCTTTGGGCGTTGCTTCCTGGACGGTTGTTGTTGTTATAGCCACCACTCCGGCAAACACTACGATCCCGCATAGGCGAGTCATACTACGCAACTTCATTGCTTCCCTCCGCAGATCTTGGAGATTTGCCTGGCCGATGGGCCGAACCGCTGCCAAGCGCCTCCAGGGATGGCGAAGAGACTCGCCGGAATCACATGCTGCGGTCAACCGAAGCTTTGCCCCGAAGTTCCTGAAGAAGAAAGACTCGGCCTTTCACGGAGTTAAATGGTGTTCTGAAGACGGGGAAGTACCACAGGTCATCTCGCGATGCTAAACTGATCGCTATTTGTGGGGTGTGCTTTGCAGGGCAGCGGTGAGCGCAACCATCGTCGGCTGCAGTTCGGCCAATTCGAGGCCGATCTCGAGAAGCAACAACTCTACAAAAGAGGACTTCCGCTTCGACTGGAAAATCTTCCATTTCGACTGCTGGTAGCATTACTGGAGCGTCCTGGCAGCGCAGTTTCGCGGGAGGAGTTGCGCCTGCGTCTATGGCCCGACGGCATCCATGTCGATTTCGACGAAGGACTGAATACCGCAGTCAGGAAACTCCGTCACGCATTAGAGGATTCGGCCGACACTCCTCTGTTTATTGAGACAGTTCCGCGCAAGGGCTACATGTTGATTGCGCCCGTGGCGGAAGCCCGTTCCTCTACCGGCGTCGAAACCGATCCACAACTAATGTCCGCCCGTGGCAACGGGAATGGCTTCGGTGTCGATGTCAGACCTGCCCCGACAACGTTCGCAATTTCTTTATTTCTTGGCTGTTGTCATCATGTTGCTGGCAGTCGCCTTGCGAGTTCTTGCAGTCGGTCCGGTCCTCGTCTCCGCCGACGCACAGGTTTACGTCTACGCTTATCCGCGCCATTTGTCGACGCTATACATTGTGCACGGACTGTAATTGGCGATCCAGCATCCCGATCGGATTGACCGACCGTCCGGCTAAGAGCGTGGCGCTGCGACTTCCACAGATCCATGATGGCGAGGTGAAGTTCCATGGCAAAACCTGCGCAAAGACGGCTATGAGAGAACAGCACCGGTGGGTCAGTTTCCGCCGAACGGCTATGGGCTGTATGACATGATTGGAAATGTTTGGGAGTGGACGACTGAGTGGTATACAAGCCGGCATGTTCCCAAAGCATGCTGCAGTGCGGCGGGCGTCGGCGCCCGAGAACAAAGCTGCGATCCCTCGATGCCCGAAATCAAAATCCCGCGGCGGGTGATAAAAGGGGGATCGTTTTTGTGCGCACCAAACTACTGCCGTCGGTATCGTCCTACAGCTCGTATGGCGCAGCCCGTCGATACTGCCGCGTGTCATGTTGGTTTCCGTTTGATCTTGCGACCCAGAACAGTTTCCGAGAAGTGCGGGTGCGAAAATGGGTGAGCGATGAATCGTGAGACAGTCTGCGAGCGGGAATCGAAATTGGTTTCGCACTCTTCGAATGGCGACAGTCACGATTAAATTGTGTGGCTAAAGCTAGAGAGCAATCGAAACCCCGCTCCCTAGAAGCTAGATCCTCAAACCATTTTTGCCGACAGCTCGGAATTGCAAAGAGGTTTTGTCGATTCGATCTGTGGAGGCGAAGTTCTTCAGCCGTCGGAACGCTGCCGCGTCGGCGCCGTCCGCTAGATCAGCGTTGGTTTCGATAAGCGTTTCCGAGGGTGTTTTAAGGCGCTCAGGGATCATCCGTACCCTTTGCTTTCATTTAGTTACGAACCCTGAGATCCGTGTCACGACAGCGTTCCGGCACCACAGTCGACGAGTCGACTGCCTTTCGAGGCGGATCGTTTCAACCGCTCACGCACCTCTCCGGAAAGCAGTGCCGGCAATTTTTTCTTCCGCTACCGGCGATTTCGAAAGAACGTTTGCAGCAGGTCCGCGCTGCGCCCCGCCAGCACTCCGGTGCGAACCTCGATGCGGTGATTCAAATACTTATGGTTCAGCACCTGCATCAACGACTTTACCGCGCCAGCTTTGGGATCTTCCGCGCCATACACCAGCCGCCGGATACGGGCATGAATCATAGCTCCGGCGCACATGGCGCACGGTTCAATTGTAACAAAGAGGTCACAATCCCCCAGACGGTGGTTCGCGAGAGCGGCGCCGGCCTCGCGCAGCGCCGTTATTTCGGCGTGTGCAGTGGGATCGAACTCGCCAATGTTGCGATTCCATCCCCGGCCAATAATCACCCCGGCATGGACTACCACTGCTCCGATTGGCACTTCACCGCTCTCCAGAGCCCGCTGTGCACAGCGGAGCGCCTCTCCCATCCACAATTCGTCGGATGATGGCTCGGACATTGGTGGGCTTTGGACAGACGTTTTCGGGCGAGGCACGCGACCTGGACTCCGAGGGTATTGTAGCCGCTAGTGGCGCAAGTCAGGAAAGCATCCGGCAGTCGCGCAGGTGCAACGGCTGCGCCTAAATCATGCTTAGCACCGAACGCACGACTTCCGGCACCACGGCGCGCAGCACGCAAGGCACCACGATCGTAGCGATCGGGTACGCCAATGCCACGGCAGGCACAATCAGAAGCACCCAGGTTTTCGTAGGCAGGTTTGCGAGATAGGCCTTCATGACTTCCTCTATGACCGGGTACGGAAGGAAATCGTCAAAAGTTCCCTTTGCCTGATTAGACGACCCTGGAAGCTGAATGTCTCGCGTAGAGAAGGCTTTTATCCAACCATTTAGGGGAGGGTTAAAAATGGTACCGGCTCAGGCTGCGGGTGGTTTGGACCCTACCGCGATGGACTCGGACGGGGGGGATGGCTGCGATCCTTTTTTCTTCATCCGCTCAGCCTCCTGCAGACGATCGCAGAGTGCTCGGACTAATCGAATGAGTTTCTTGGGATCAGATTCTTTTGCTGCTCGCTCCGCAATGTCGCACCAGTCGGGTGCTTGCGGCAATCGCCCGTTAGAGTTCGAGGGCATTCCTGCGTCTCCACTGGAAGCCTCCGGGAAATCTGGTCCAGTATAAGGAGGATCGTTTATCCACATCCGACGTGCAAGCGCCAAAGTGCGCCATAGCTTCGGTCCTTTGTGCAAGCACTTTCAGTTCTCAACCGGCCAGTTCCTTCTTCCGGCGTGCGACTTGTTGAGCTCGTTTGGTGCACAAGGTCGCTCCCGTTTACCCATCGTCTGCAGGCGCCAATCACATGGAGGGAATTGTGGTGCTCGCAGGCCACCATCGGCAAGAAGGGCCGGATCAGCACTCAACAATCTCTGCGGCCCGCGAGAATTCATGGAGTCCGCCCTGGGCGCTGTACGGCAATAGCGGTATCGCCCATACATTGTGACGGGAGAATCCGTCGAAATTATGACGGAGATTGACATGAACTACCAGCTTTAACCGGTGGAGTGTTTTTCGCGTCCATACCTGCACATCATCGCGATGCCCGGGTGCTGTCGTTGTTACGAATTCCGAACAGAACTGCCCAGGGGTTCTTCTGCAGCGAAAAGCTTGCGACAATCTCGCAGGAACGACCTTGGGCCAGAGCTCAACCGGAAGAAAGAAGGCGTCGAGGGGTGGGACTCGCGTCCCCTGCGAAATTCCTGTTGTCCTCACCAGCCTCGATCCGCAACATCCTTTCTCTCGACCATGTCAGGTCATACTGGCCAATATGGGCGGATGTGCTGTGCGATCGCCGCAGCCCTTACTCATCGGAACCGTGGTTCACCTGAATGACTTGCCAATGAAAAAAGAGGTCGTCGCCCGCGTGGTGAACTGCATCTCCCTGGGCGAATACGAGAAACTCTGGTTGCTTGGACTGGCGCTCGTCGAGCCAGCTAACGTGTGGGGCATTGACCCGGAACCCGATGATTGGAAGCAGCAGGCCTGATGCGTTGCCGGGTGAGATGCGTTTTGGACTCAGCTCGCGGCCTTCCGGAATGAGACCAGATCCCACCTGCCGCCGGGTTCAGACGTATCGCGTTTGAGGATGTACAGATTTCCGTCGTCCGCGAGCACCTTGTACCAGGCGTACTCCGGTCCATACCACTGATCCAGAACTTCGTCCACGACATAATCGTGATCATCGATACTGAACCGGACGGGTCTCTCCTCCGCCCTATAACCGGAGTAGCTTTGCACGCGCAGTTTCATAACTCCGAATTGTAGCCCAGCACAGCGGTCGCGCGATCAATCCACGCGTAAGAACTTCACGCACACTGGGGAGCCCACTTCGAGGACCTTTCCCGTCGGCGTCAGCCGCCCAGTAGTCTGGTCAATGCGGAACACAACGATGTTGTCCGACTTCTGATTTTCCGCGAGCAGAAAGTTTCCCGTTGGATCAATCTCGAAGCTGCGCGGAGTTTTGCCCTGCGTCAGGACATCATCGACTCTCGTCAGCGTGCCTTTACTCGGGTCGATCGCGAATACCGCGATGCTGTCGTGTCCGCGGTTCGACGCATAAAGAAACTTGCCTGAAGGATGCACCTGCACTTCGGCGTCATCGTTTTCGCCTTTGAAGTCCGCGGGCAGAGTGGAGATCGTCTGTAGGCGTTGCAACTTGCCCGACCTCAGATCGACGGACAGCGCGGTCACGGTTGAGGCCATTTCCGCAACGACGTAACCGAACTTGCCTGAGGGATGCAGCGCGAAGTGGCGCGGCCCGGCGCCTGGATCAAGTTTCACGAACGGCGGATCATTCGGCGTAAGCGTACCCTTGCTGCTATCGAAGTTGTAGACCAGTAACTGATCGAGTCCGAGGTCATCGACAAAAGCAAACTTGTTATCCGGAGACAAATCGATGGAGTGTCCGTGCGGGCCCTCCTGCCGCTTGGGGTCGGCGCCGTGGCCAGTGTGCTGTACGAAAGCCGAAGCTTCGCCCAGTTTGCCACTGTCATCAATGGGGAACACGGCCACGCTTCCCCCGGTATAGTTCGCCACCAGTACGTGCTTTCCCGCCTTGTCCACGACGATGTAGCAGGGATCGCCGCCGCGCGACCGCACTTCATTCAGAAAGGTCAGCTTGCCACTCGCGCGATCAACAGAAAACGCGCTCACGCCTCCGCTATTCTTGCCTTCATAGTTCTGCAGTTCGTTTACCGCATAGAGAAAACGTCCGTTGGGATGCAGTGCGACGAACGATGGGTTCGTAGTCTCCGCCGCCAGTCCCAAGGGCGTGCTTTGTCCTGTCGCGGCGTCGAACCGGTAGGCATAGATACCTTTGCTCTTGTTCCCCTCCTGCGTATAAGTGCCCACATAAAAAATGTACTTGCCGTTCGCCGCAGCTGCGGAGGCAACCGTCGTCGCCAGAAACGTGAGAAGGAGCATGCGGATGACAACTTGGAGATAGCAGCGAGAAGTTTGCATGGGAATAATAAAAACGCATTCCCGGAATTAGCGCAAGCTGCCACTACAGCGACAGGTCATGAGGGACCATTGCAGGCCATGTAGTGACAGCCGCCCTCGGCTGTCCGGTCGAGCAAAGCTCGACCGCACGTTTCCATGTGTTCCCGTTCACTTGGTCAACGTCACCGGCACGGTGTAGTTGTAAGGCCAGATGAGCGCGCTGACGGACTTGCGTTGGTTGAAGGCATCGAGGGTCATGGGAAACGCAACGATGATGGTGCGATTGATTGTCTGTCCGACTTCGAGCCGGACTTCAGGTGAAAGTGGCAGCTGGGCGCCGCTTTTCAGGGCGGGAAAGGCCTGGAAGTAACGATCGAAGTCCACGGCGGAGACTGCGTCTGCCGTCGCTTCGCCGCTGGAAGTTGTCACTTTACCCTGCAACGAACGCACATACAGAGCCTTGTCGCTGCCATTATGCAGCGTGAAGGTCAGAGCGACCATGGTGGAAGTCTGTCCCGGAATTTCGACTGCTACTACATTGTCGAGCGATCCGGAGCCTTGTGGCTTGGCGCGCTTGACGAATGATGCAATCACCACCACTACGGCGACGATCCCGATCGCGATGAGCACGATCCTTGTGGGCGGCAGATTCTTCTTCGCAGTCCCGTACTCTTCGCCGATATTGATAGTGGGTCCGGCCGGAGTAGCGGGAGGCGCGGGCGGTTGCGGCGGTGTCGCAGGCGGCGGAGCGGGAGTCTGATCGGGCATGGGTTTCCTTAGAGACCAGATTCTACGCTGCCCGCATGCCGGATGCGACCCGCCCTATTGGCGACTCGGCTGGGGGAGGTCAGCGGAAAGCCCTAAGTTCCGGGTTGCCGACCACCCGCCAAGTGGACTGCGGAAGTTGTAATCTTCAGAACACTTTGGGCACGTTTCGAAGAAGCCGCATCGTTCTGGTCACCGCCATACTCGGGCTATGAATTTTCTTAGTACACGTCGAGATCCCGCGCAACGACGACTTCACCGCTGTACCCGGACAGCACCTCTTTCAACAGCTGTTCGGGCGATGACGCTTGGGGACGCAGCCCTGGCCGCAGAACAATCGAAGCATGGTAGATGATCAGTAAGCGCGGCTTGGCTTTACTGGCGAGTTCGGCGAGTTGTGTTGTGTTGGTGTGATACTTCGCGGAATAGGGCTGAAAGTCCGGCCGCTTCGCCAAAAATTCCAGTGTGGTCGCCTCGTGAACAAGAACGTCACAACCGTGGCATGCATCAATGGTGGTCTGCGAATAGGTCGTGTCGCCCGATATAACTACGCTGCGATCGGCGGTATCGAATCGATAGCCGTAGGTTTCGGGGAAAGCATGTTTTGTCGCAAAGGCTGTCACCGTGACATTCGCGTCTTTATAAACCACGCCCGGACTAACCTCATGCACGTTAACTTTGTAGGTATCGCGGTAATGGGGCGATTGCCACGTTTCGGTCGAGACGCGTTCTTCGATGTCAGCTTGCCACGCCTCTAGGATGTGATCGGTCATGGCCTTGATTCCCTTCGGGCCATAGACCTCGAGAGGTACCTTTCGACCCATGACCCATGGCGTAAGAATGAGATCGGGATAGCCGACGGTATGATCCGAGTGCAGGTGCGTAGCAAACGCTATGGTCAAGTTCGTAGGTTCCAGCGCCGTTATTCCCTTATCGAACATTGCTGCTTTGGCCCGCCGTACGACACCGGGCCCAAAATCAACCAGGTAGGCGCGGCCGTTCACAACAATCGCGGTAGCCGGGCCCGACCTGTCCGGATCCGGGAATGGGTTCCCGGTCCCAAGCAGGACAACCTGTGTCTTGCTCGGCGGACCTGGGGACGCCTGCTGCTGAGCGGCGAGAGAAGCGGCGAAAATTACAGAACAAACTATGGCCGCTCCCAATAATCTAATCAGAATTAAAGTATCCCGACGCATACATTGCCCTCGCTCGCTCGTTCCCTTAGCGCTCGGAAAGTCGCAGCTAAATCAATCTGGGAAAGACCTGTGATTCTACACTGGCAGAACTAGGCTATTGAAAGATTCGCTACACCATGCGAAGGCTTTTCGCCTGAGAGTTCACGGATACCGGTGATGCCACTGATGGATCATGCGCAAAGCCTTGTGGGAAGAGTTGCCGACAAACCACGAACTGCGGTAGATGAAGGAGCCTATTCTCGGTCGTGTTTCCCAACAAAGATGTGGTAGGTAACAGCATCCCAGGCGTTATGAATGCCGACAAACAGCAGAAGCAGCGCCGCTGCTGCGACACCGAACATGGCATTCGGTGCCTTTAAAACAGAGAGCCAAGCCGAAGCCGCTAGCGTCGCGTAGGCCCCAAAGGGGAGTAGCGCGTGAAAGACCCAGTCCTCGAAGACCGGTTTGTATACATCCTGTGTGCGCATGCGGCGAATAACGACGAGCTCGTAAAACATCCCGAGAAGGCCGAGAACCCTATAAGACATTGCAGCACCGACCAGTGTCTGCCACGGAGCGCAGGCGATCGCCGAAAGCAGCAACACGGTTCCGAAGTGAACAATCGTTGGCGTTGCGAACGCGTCGGCTCCCTGTGACCGACCGGGCCCGATCGGCCGAGTGGCAATCAGGGTCATGACAACGAACTGCAATCCGATGAGCGCGCCGGCAGAGGAGCCGACGATCACGTAGAAATTCTCCCATCCTGCAACTGCGGACATGACGGATCACCTCGTTAAGCGAGACTTCGTAAGCGAACCGAACAGCTACCTATTGGTCATTCTGAACTGGACCGCAAAGCTGAGCAAATGACTCAGACAACCTCGGATTTTCAGTGCAGTCAAAGCTGTGAACGCCAATTCCTACAATCCCTTCTTACCAATACTGAATGAACTGGCGGCTCCGCGCTGCGCACCTATCGCGGGCGATCACGGAGTACACAGACATTGGTTCTCAACTTCTGGATTGCCGACTGTCCGCAACGGCCCATCAAATTCTGTGCAACGCCCTATAATGACACGCACACATTTATGGCTCTGGCCTCGGGTACCAAACTCGGCCCTTACGAAATTCTTTCCGCACTAGGGGCGGGCGGAATGGGCGAGGTTTACCGGGCGCGCGATCCGCGCTTGGGACGCGAAGTGGCGATCAAGGTTCTGTCTTCGGGCTCTGCGCCCGATTCCGAGCGCCTACGCCGCTTCGAGCAGGAAGCGCGAGCTACCGCTGCGCTGAATCATCCGAATATTCTCGCGGTGTTCGACATCGGCAGCCAGGACAATTCCCCTTACATCGTTTCCGAATTGCTCGATGGCGAAACCTTGCGATCACGCCTGATGGGCGGGCCCCTGCCCGTGCGCAAAGCTGTCGACTATGCGCTGCAGATCGTTCGCGGACTGGCTGCTGCACACGATCACGGCATTTTCCATCGCGATCTGAAACCGGAAAACATTTTCATCACGCGCGGCGGCCACGTGAAGATTCTCGACTTCGGCCTGGCCAAGCTGACCATGCCTGAACCGGGCGCGCCCGGCACATCGGCGCAGGCGACGCTCTCCGTGACCGGCCACGGCGTGCTGCTGGGAACGCTGGGCTACATGTCGCCCGAGCAATGCCGGGGAGCCAACATCGATGCGCGCTCCGACATCTTCAGTTTCGGTGCCGTGCTCTATGAAATGATCAGCGGCAAGCGTGCCTTTCGGGGCGACACCACGGCCGATGCCATCAGCTCCATTCTGAAAGAAGAGCCTTCAGACTTGTCCGCCACAGGCCGCGATGTGCCGCCCCTACTGGAGCGCATCGTTCACCATTGTCTCGAAAAAGATCCGGCGGCGCGTTTTCAGTCCGCGAGTGACATTGCCTTTGCATTGGAAGCCTTGTCCTCAATTTCCGCAGCTGCGACCGGAGTGACGGCGGCGATGTCTACATCGACGGTGGCAACGCCCACATCCCGAAAACCATGGCTCGCTCTTGCGCTGCTGGGAGTCATCGCTGTCTTTGTGGTGGCCCTGCTTGTCGTACGCGTGACCACCCGAAGGCCCGAGCTGCCGAGCTATCGTCAGCTCACGTTCGGGCGAGAGTTCATCTCTTCTGCCCGCTTCGCTCCCGACCAGCGCACCGTCGTCTACAGCTCGGCGCATGTCGGGATGCAGACCGAACTTTTCTCACTCGCTCCCGACAGTCACGCCTCTGTAAGCCTCGGTCTGAAAGACGCCGACGTAGAATCCATTTCTTCCACTGGAGAGATGCTCTTGATCCAGGAGCGACGAGATCTTGGTCGTAATGTCAAAGTCGGTTTGCTGACGCGAGCGCCGCTAAGTGGCGCCGCCCCCCGTCCTATGCTGAGCGACGTCGTGGACGCCGACTGGGGCCCCGACAACCAGGTCGCCGTCGTCCACTACGTGGACGGACACTTTCGCATTGAGTACCCGATTGGCCACGTTCTGTATGAGCCCACCAACGGCTATGCGAGCAACGTGCGCGTCTCGCCCAAGGGAGACAGGGTGGCATTCGCCGAGCATCCCACCTTCGGAGACAGCGCGGGTAATGTGGTGATGGTGGACTCTTCCCGCCGGAAGCGCACTCTGTCCTCACGGCAGTCGGCCATTGAAAAAGTCAATTGGGCTCCCTCCGGCAGGGAAGTATGGTTCACCAGCGCAGAAGAAAGCACCAAGTTTCAGCTCTGGGCAGCCGATCTTTCAGGCCGTACCCGCGTGGTCAACCGTATTCCGGGCACCCCAACCCTTTACGATATTGCCCGCGATGGTCGCGTTCTTCTCGGGGAAAATATTTTTCGCATCCTCGCCTTCGCGTGGGGGCATGGTCAGAATCAAGAACGCGATTTGACCATTCAAAACTGGAGTGATGCTTCAGCTATTTCACCTGACGGCCGACAAGTGCTGTTGAATGAAGAGGGGGCTTATAGTGGACCTAATTACGACGTCTATGTCCGCGCTAGCGATGGCGCATCGCCCGTACGCGTTGGCGATGGTCATGGTGACGATTTTTCGCCCGATATGAAATGGGTGCTCTCGTCTCTCACCTTGCAGATTCCTCGTCAGCTTTTTCTGATTCCCCTTGGCCCTGGAGAGACGAAGCAGATCACGCATGATTCCATCGACCGAAGTTACGCCCGCTTCCTCCCGGATGGGAAGAAAGTTGTATTTAGCGGCACGGAGCCGGGTCACAAATCGCGCATCTATGTGCAAGCTATTGATTCGGGCACCGCGCGTCCGATTTCCCCCGAGGGAGTGAGCGGATTCGTCCCCACTGTGGACGGCAAGTTCGTATTCGGCTCCTCGGATTCGGTGTCGCTGTATCCCGTGGATGGTCAGGGAGCGCCCCGCCCGGTTGCCGGCATTCATCCCGACGAGACAATCTTTTCTGTGTCGACTGACGGGCGCTCGGCTCTCGTTGGGGTGCTCGGTAGCTATTCGGTGGACGTGATGCGCGTGGACCTAACCGGTGATAAACGCGAATTGTTCAAGAAAATTGGGCCATCCGACCCCGCGGGGGTTGTGTTGGTCGATGCGGCATTCACTTCCGACGGCAAATCTTATGCCTATTCCTGCTTCAACGCTCTGACCCAACTCTATCTGGTGGAGGGATTGCGCTAAGGCAAGCCGGCGGTGACCATCAGCGCCCGTCCAAACAAGCGCGACTGCATTAGTTCTTCTTGATCCGGACTCCCACTGGTTGACGGGCACACGGAAATTGGTTCTCAACTTCTGGATTGCCGAGCATTCTCCAAGACGCACTGAAGAAGACACAACAGTCTTATATAAACAAGGTGACAAGACCCGTGGCTATTAGCGCACCGGCCCAGACCAGGTCGAAGTTCAACCACCCCTTGCGGAGAAGACCTAGCCCGAGCTTTCGATAGATCACCCAAGCGACCAGCCCGGTCACTGCTAAATAGCTAATGGTATGAAGACCAGTGGCCAGCATCCCGGCCAGGGGACTGCCGGTGGCGGATAGGTGTTCATGGCCTGCCACCCTCCCCCGTGCTTCCACCGTGTTACTGCCCAACAGCAGGGGCACCACCATCAAACCGGCGCCGTGCGCAGAGGCCATCAGAAAGGACCAGATTGTCAGGTCCCTGAAGCCTACCTGCATGCGGACCCACCGGGGATGCCAGTGTCGCGCCAAAGAGTAGGTTCCCAGGCCAACAAGAATTGCTGCCACGGAGTACCGAATGGCTGCGAGCGGAAGCGTTGTGCCAAGTATCGCGGCGATGAGTACGACGCTTCCGATTGCAGCAGCGTGGCCGATTGCGATAGGGACGAGTGACCTGGCTACTGCGCTTCCCCTTTGCTCCTGCATCCCCACGGCTACCGCGAATAGCCATCCCATCCCGGGATTGATGCCGTGGTAAGCGCCGAGGAGCAGCATCAACCACACCATCGTCGAAGTGAGCCCCGCATGCATCATTTCGTGTCCGAGTAGCAGTAGGAGTCCGACGAGGCGTCGCCACCTTCCAGCCGTACCTGGTGTGCGCGAAGCTCGTCGAACTCGACAAGAAATCTTTCATCCAGTTTCATGCCGCCATTGGGGCTGGCATCGATCTTCACCATCCAACTCTTTACTCCGTCGGGGTAGAACTGCTCATCCCAAGGAGAGTAGAGCGAGTTGGTGAAGTACACGCGCTTGCCGTCACGGCTGATTTCGACCATCTGCGGTCCACCGTTGAGAGCCTGCTTAGGCTTCTTCGGGTGTGCCGCGCGGCGCACTATGCCACCGACGTGAAGCGAGCCGTTTTTTTTCGGGTGGGCAGGGTCGGAGACGTCGTACTGGATGAACTCTCCCGTCCCCCAACAAGAAACATAGAGGAAGCGGTCGTCGAGTGACAGGTTGATGTCGGATACCAGCGGCGGCACGGCCTTGAAACCTTTTAGCAGGGGTGGAAGAGTTTCCGGATCGGCTGGCTCCGCGGGGATTTCAATCACCTTGCGAACTGCCCAGTTACCGTTCTTCCCTCCATCCTCGCGGTACCACATCCAGACAGACGACGACAGATCCTTCAAAGAGACGACTACACCAACAAATCCGAAGGTCTTTTTCGGATCGTGGGCAGGCCGAAGCTCCAGCACCATCTGTTGCTCCGCACCGAGGTCAAGTTCCTGCAGGTGGATGCGCTTGTCCAAGTCCCAGATGTGCATCTTGTGTCC
>Ga0068856_100003930_pt1 | contig 14898 bp, 13 predicted proteins | sample KBSCornC62_FD_66595 | JGI IMG/M metagenome (GOLD analysis project Ga0068856, IMG submission 66595) | Corn rhizosphere microbial communities from Kellogg Biological Station, Michigan, USA - KBS Corn C6-2 | ecosystem: Host-associated > Plants > Roots > Rhizosphere > Soil ...
GCGCCCTGCAGTTCTGGTTTACGCAGTGTCAGGCGGTCGATGATATCAGCCAAAGCAGAAGGCGTAACTTGTTGTTTAGCGTCGGTCCATGCAATACTTGGGTCGATGTGCGATTCCATCATCAGGCCCTGCATATCAAGGTCGAGCGCTTTTTGAGCAACATAACCCAGCAGCTCGCGATTGCCGCAAATGTGGCTTGGGTCGTTAATGATAGGCAGATTAGGCGCATGCGTTTTCAGGTTGATGGCCATATCCCACATCGGTTCGTTACGGAATGCTGATTTTTCGTGCGATGAGAATCCACGGTGAATAGCAGCTAGCTTAGTGATGCCGGCACCGTTGATACGCTCCAAAGCACCGATCCACAATGACAGATCAGGGTTTACAGGGTTTTTAACCATAACCGGAACGTCAACACCTCTTAAAGCGTCTGCAATTTCTTGTACGGTGAACGGATTGACAGTTGAACGCGCACCTACCCAAAGGATATTAACACCGGCTTTCAAAGCTTCTTCAACGTGTTTAGCGTTCGCTACTTCAACGGCTGTCGGCAAGCCGGTTTCTTCTTTGGCACGTTTCAGCCACTCAAGGCCGATGCTGCCAATACCCTCAAACTCACCCGGACGGGTACGTGGTTTCCAGATACCTGCGCGCAACGCAGTTACTTTACCGGTTTGCGCCAGCAGGTGCGCGGTGGCTACCAGTTGCTCTTCAGTCTCGGCGCTGCATGGGCCGGCGATCAGAAGGGGCTGAGATTTCGCCTGTATCCATGATTCAAGCGGCTGTATGTTTAGTTCTAGTTTCATATCTTTTTTTGTTGTAATGTTTGAATGTTGTAAAGTTGAAATGTTGTGTGATCTTTTTTAATCTTGTTGTTTTCGGCTTGAAAGTCAACTTTTCAACTTTCCAACCTTGCAACTTTCCAACTAATGTTTATTTTACTACTTTCTTAACGCTTATGTACTTGCGGGTTATCTTTTCCTGGGCGCGGAATTTCTGCTCGCGCTCGTTTAGCATGCCTTCATCCTCGTGGCGAGGATATTCGCCCAAAATGTTGAAGTTGTGCGTATACTTCAGCACCTGCCTGATTGCCGTATCATACTGTTTGTTGTTTTCCCACTCAACGTCAACGTAAAAATTATATTCGTTGCGTTTACCCAGCACAGGCATAGACTGTATCTTGCTCATGTTAATCTCCTGATCGGCAAAAACCTGCAACACTTTGGCCAGCGCGCCAACCTGGTTGCTTACCTGGAAGCAGAGCGAAGCTTTGTTGTTTTCCTTTTTCTCGACATTCTCATGAGTGGTAAGGATCAGGAAACGGGTAAAATTCTTTTTGTTGGATTCTATGCGACGCTCGAGGATATCCAGTCCATACAATTTGGCCGCAAGGGTATTGGCGATCGCAACGGTATCAGTCAGCTGCTCTTCGCGAATACGTTTGGCGCAGGCGGCAGTGTCACTGCTTTCAACCACTTTCAGATGCGGGTATTCGTCAAAGAAATCAACACACTGGCGGATGGCGATGGGGTGCGAGGTGACGTATTTAATATCCTCGAACTTAACGCCGGGTAGCGCCATAAGGTGTAACTGTATGGGCAGGTAAACTTCGCCAACTACCGGGAAGTTATAGCACATCATCAGCGAGTAGTTGGGCAAGATGCTCCCCGCAATGCTATTTTCGATCGCCATAACCACATAATCGGCATCGCCATTTTTGAGTGCATCAAATGTTTGTTTGAACGAATTGCATTCGATGGTTTGAATGTCTTCGCCGAAATGCAGGAAGGCGGCTTCCTCGTGGAAGGAGGCGCGTATTCCCTGGATAGCTACTCTTGGTCGTTTTTCCTTCATAAACCCTGTTTAAGCAAAAAGTCCCGGCTATTTCTGGCCGGGACTTTTCAGTTTCTTCTTATATGTTCTGTGTACATATTAGTCCCGGCTCTTACTGGTAAAGTAAAAGTAGTAGCCGTAAAAATATGCGTTGTTAAACTTCATTGTTTTATTTATGCCGTAAATGTACGCGAAAAAAGTATATCGTCAATAGAAAATTTTATTTTTTTGAAAAAATGGGGGTTGAACAGAATTTTATTTGCCTTACTACCGTCGTTTGTGTCCTCACAAACGACAAAGGAAATCACAAACTATTATGGAAATCCGTCTGTGAGGACACAACCGGGGGTAATAATATAAATATTTGTAATTTTGAGGTATGACGACCTTATCAATGAAATTAGTATATGTCCTATTTTATGCCGCAGTAGACTTGGTTATTTATTTAAAATTGAATAAACCCGGTAAGATAAGCAGAAAGCAGCTTCTGATTTTTGTTTTCATCGCATTGATTTTTACCCTATTGAATACCGGCATTATAAAATCACCCTGGCTGATGCCAAACAAAGAATTTTTTATGCCGCTGAGCTTTTCAATAGTACCGGTTCTGGTCTATTTCTGGTTCAATTTTGTGGTGCTTAAGCGGATTTACAGGCTGAATATACCCAATGAAGCATTTCGGAATACTACGGTAAAAGTGTTCTCATTCTTTTTCCTGAACTTCTTTTATATCATGGTTTTTGTTATGCAATGTGTTTTTACATTTAACCCTGTTAGTTCAATACGCTAAATTTAGATACCTACCGTATTCTTATAGTTTTTATTTTCATGCAGGATTTCATTTATTTTTGCTTTGCACTGTGTCTTTTGGTCCTGGCGATTAGATTGGGTACTCGTAAGCGGAGATACCTCGAAAAATTTGGCATTCGCTCGGTTGCCACAATAATCAGCATCGAAAAGACCTTAATAAAGCAGGGTGGGATAGATAGAACTCCATTGATGAAAATAATTCTAGGAATAAAGGTCGAGGGAACTGAATACAGGGAAGTGACGATTAAGCAGGATTTTTTTTATCTGAACTGCCTAAAGCTGGTGAAGAGGTTCCCGTATTAATCGATCCTGAGAATGCAGACCATGTGTTGATCCTCAATCGTAAGGATTGGTGAATTTTAGGCTGAGCATTCCGGTTGTCGGTAAGTGCTTAATGACTTACCTTATGTAAAAGTTAGGACACAGACGGGGGATTTTAATCAAGCCTTCGCCAACTTCAAAATCGTAAACAAATGATGCGCCTCATGTAGCAGGAAAAATTCTGTCCATCCGGCGATGGTTAGTTGGCCATATTTGGGATGTGTGGCGGTCAAAGTTAGCTGGTCGTCGGTCAGGTTGGTGATGAGCTCCAAAACCTGTCTGCGGTTGCCTTCCAATTTGCTCAGCATATCATGCAAGGTCCATTGGCGGGCAGCAATAAAATCGGGTTCATCATCGGCCCTGTATGCTTCAAATGTTGGATTGTCACCTTTCAGGATGCGATGTATCCGCCCAAGGAATATGGGCTGGTACGTTACCATGTGCGCTATATTATCGGCTATGCTCCATTTCCCAGGTTCCGGTTCCGCATGTAGTTTTTTGTCATCAACACCTTTGATGATTTCGCGCAGGGCGAGATGCTGTGTTTTGAGGCGGCAGACTAATGCGGAGTAAAGCATAACTTTATATTTAGGCTTTAGATTTGTGAAGTTCTGGAAACTCCACAAATCTTTGGTTTTATATTTCGGCGTAGTAACGCAACGCTTCGTAAATCTCGTCTTCTGTACAGATATTGTCAATACGGCAATGTCCAATCTTTGTCAATAATGAGCTGTTGATCCTGCCGCTTTGATTTTTCTTATCCTTTTGCATGATACTATAAAGCGTAGGATAACTTTTTTCGTCGATTTTATATTTCGGATACAGACCATTGATAACTTCAGTGATCTCATCTAATTCAGCCTCGCTTAGTCCCGTTTTCATTACCGAAAGTTTAGCTTCGCAGATCATGCCCGCTGCTATGGCTTCACCATGCGTTAAAGGATTTTCGTCATGTACCAGCGAATAGGTTTCGATAGCGTGGCCGATTGTATGCCCATAGTTCAGGCTCTTACGAATACCTTTCTCGTGCGGATCTTCGATCACTACATCATTCTTAATCTCTACCGAACGATGTACCAATTCGGCAGATGGATTTTCTAAGTCGCTGAATTTTAATTTGTTCCAATATGAAGCATCGGCTATTAATCCATGTTTCAGCATCTCTGCCAGACCTGAAAGGATCTGCCTTGCAGGAAGCGTCCTTAAAAAGTCATGTTCAATAAACACCGCCTTAGGCTGCGTAAACGTGCCGATGATATTTTTGATGTTATCGAGATCGATCCCGGTCTTGCCGCCAACGGAGGCATCAACCTGAGAAAGAAGGGTAGTAGGCACATGTACAAAATCGATTCCACGCTTAAAAGTGGATGCTGCGAAACCGCCAAGGTCGCTGATAACGCCACCGCCCAGGTTGATCAATAGGCTTTGACGATCGGCGCCAAAATCGATCAGCATCTTCCATACGCCAACGCAGAAGTCGATGTTCTTGCTTTCTTCGCCTGCGTTTATTTCAATTATATCGAAGTTATCCAGCTTGTCAATATGCTGTCGCAGCAATGGTAGGCAATGCTTACCGGTGTTTTCATCGGTCAGTACAAAAAAGCGTGAATAGTTGCCTTGCTCAACAAAATTGGCCAGTGCGTTTAATGTATTGCTAAAGTAAATTGGGTAGCTTATGCTTTGGAGGGTGTTCATTGGTTAAATAATCTTGATCTTTGTTCCACGAAATTCAACCACATCGCCTTGGCGCACTTTGAGCCGTTTGCGATAATCCACCTCGCCGTTATGTTTAACTTCGCCTTCAGCCACAACTATTTGCGCCTCGCCGCCGGTATCAACCAGGTTGGTGGCCTTAAGCAATTGGATCATCGGAATAAACTCTCCTTCTAGTTTGAATTCAATCATGGGTGGGCAAAAATAAACTATTCGTCGGAGAATGAGTTATTTGGTTTGCATTTTCTAATTTTGCGCCATGCTCAATAATGATACTGTTGCTGACCCCGGCAAGGGGGCGCTCTCTTTTGATAACACCGAGATAGCTTTTCGCAATTCTTCCAACGCCGATCTGAACCGTGCCTACTGGCTGTTCAGGATGATTAACATTAACTTTTTTGTAAATATGGGTCCGCCGCTCACCAACTTCTTCATGAAGATTGGCCTGCCCATTAAAAGCATCATCAAGGCCACTATTTTCAAGCATTTCTGCGGCGGCGAAACCATAGAAGAGTGCGATGGCACTATCAAGAAACTGGCCGGGGGGCGTGTGGGCACCATTCTGGATTACTCCGTAGAAGGCGAGGACGACGAGCAAGTGTTTGACGACACCCGCGATGAGATCATCAAAACGATTAAACGGGCGACAGGCGATAAGGCTGTGCCGATTACCGTATTTAAGCCAACAGGCGTTATACGGTTTGGCTTACTGGAGAAACTGGATGCCGGTACAGCACTGTCAGCTGATGAAGAGGCAGAGTGGGATAGGGCCTGGGCAAGGGTATTGTCTACCTGTTCCGAAGCTTATAAAACAGGTGTCCCGGTAATGATCGACGCAGAGGAAACCTGGATTCAGAAAACCATCGATATGCTGGCGCTGGATATGATGCGCCAATTCAATAAAGAAAAAGCCATCGTTTACAATACCTATCAGCTATACCGTCATGATAAGCTGGCCTCACTCAAAGATGATCATGCGGTAGCTGTGAAGGAAGGGTTTATCCTGGGGGCAAAACTTGTTCGCGGCGCCTATATGGAAAAAGAACGCAGGCGCGCTGCCGAATTGGGGTATGAGTGTTTGATCCAGCCGGATAAAGAATCAACCGATCGTGACTACAACCTGGCGCTTCGGTTTTGCATGGATAACCTGCCTAAGATTGCTTTTGTGGCCGGCACGCACAACGAAGATAGTTGCCGCCTGCTTGCCGACCTTTTAAATGAAAAGAATGTACCACACAATCACCGTCATGTGTACTTTTCACAATTGCTGGGTATGAGCGATAACCTGAGTTTTAACCTGGCCGATGCCGGCTATAACGTGGCCAAATACGTACCCTATGGGCCTGTTAAAGCGGTGCTACCTTACTTGTTCCGCAGGGCACAGGAAAATACTGCCATTGCCGGACAAATGAGCCGTGAGTTGGGTTTGATCATTAAAGAGCGAAAGCGCAGAAAAGCTTGATTTATCCCAGGCTCTGAACGCCGATGGAGTTTTAATGTCATTTTAAGTCACTTTAAACATTTAGCCTGTTTGCCTTGTTGGTGATAATAAACCACTTATGAGAAAGCTATTTTCTATCGTTACCCTATTTACCTTATCAATTTCGTTATCAGGCTGCGGATTGATGGAAGATGCCTTTAAAGCCGGGGTTATCTTTGCGTTGATCCTTGCTGCCATCATCGGTTTAATTATCTGGCTGGCACGTATTGTTGGAAAGACAATTTCAAAAAAATATGATCTCACCTGGGACGAAGATGAGATAACGCGAGAAAATTCGGTTTAAGCTGATTTTAACGGAGATCGGGCTTTGCAAGTCTACGCGGGACTTCTATGGTGACACTGCGGAATAGAAGGCTTGCTTAACGCCTGGTCCGATTACAAATTGTCGATTTTTTTGTCTATTTTTTTGATAGTCAGTCTTATACTCCTGCGCCTTCCCTTATTTTAACTTTTTACCCTCGCTTCATCATTTTCTGTTATTTTTAGAACAGAAAATAAACCTTTTACACCCGTATATCTACTGTTTTGCAACTTTCAGAAGATCAAATACTTACTTTAGCACCAGACGAGGCTTCAAAAAAAGCTGGCCGCGAATTAGCAGCGCCGGGCAAATGGGTGACTCGTGGTGTCAATGAATTGGCGCTTTGGGGCGAATGCCAGGGAAGTGGTAGCAAGCCTTATCAAACACAGGTCGACCTAAGCGCCATAGCTTTTAAATGCTCCTGCCCCAGTCGCAAATTTCCATGTAAACACGGACTTGGCCTTTTGTTACTGCAATTCCGTCAGCCCGGCTTGTTTGCCAAAGGCGAGATGCCGCCATGGGTGGCTGATTGGATTAACAAACGCGGTGAAAAAGAAACGAAAAAGGTCGAAAAAGCGGAAAAACCATTGGACGAGGCAGCGCAGGTAAAACGTCAGCAGGCCCGCGAGCAAAAGGTGACCGACGGCATAGCCGAGTTGCTGGTTTGGCTAAAAGACATTGTGCGTGGCGGGATATTAACAATGCCCGAAAAAAACGCTGCTTATTGGGACAACATGGCCCGCCGTATGGTGGATGCCCAGGCAAATGGTCTGGCGGGAATGGTGCGGAATCTGGCATCTACCAACTTTTGGAAAGAAGGTTGGCAAACCGAATTTATGGATCGTGTCGTTCAACTTTACCTGGTCGCACAAAGTTATCAGCATTTACCAGGGTTGCCGGAAGAACTTCAACAAGATGTCCGGACTGCGATCGGTTTTAACACCAATCTCGATGAATTAAAACAGCAAACGGGTGTAACCGATACATGGTTGGTGCTCGGTAAGGATAGCCGCGAAGAGCAGCAGCTTACCATCGAACGAAATTGGCTCTACGGCATTAAAACCGGACAAAATGCGCTTATCCTGCAATTTATGGTTAAGGGGCAGTTGGGTCAGCTATCGCTAACGCCCGGAATGTATATACAAGCCGAGTTGGTATTTTTCCCTTCGGCTGTACCGTTCAGGGCAATTATCAAAACACAAAATGTAGCTCCTGTAGTAAGCAGGTCTGAAATAAAAAAATTTAGTGGATGGCGGGAAGTTGCCGAACAGGAGACCGATTGGAACAGTCGTTTGCCCTTTGGAAGTGAAATTCCGGTTGTTGTATCAGCACTTAAGCCGGTGCAGTATCAGCAGCGCTGGTGGTTGCAGGATGTAGAAGGCAGCATGAGCCGCATACCCGCAGGGTTTGATGAAATATGGCAATTGATGGCACTGAGCGGCGGCGAGTCGCTTGATATGGCCGTCATTGGCAAAGAGAATGAATACAAGCCCCTGGGCATTTGGCACCAGGATAATTATAAGAGCATCTGATGAAGGCCTGGGAGCAAATTGTGAACGCGGCTATGCTGGGCACCGATAAACCGATGCCTGGGCAAACAGATATGTCCACCGAGCTAGCAGAAATAACCAACTTGATTGACGCGGTACCCGGCCTCGACAATGAAGACCGATTTTTACAAAAGGCGGCCGTAGTTTATAATTATAGGCGATCAGGCTTCGTGCCGTTGCAGAAACAGGAGGTTACGCTGGCTAAACCCGAAGACGAAAGCCGGCCATATTGTTCAAACCAGGCATCGGCGGTTTTAAGAATGGTGCTTGAGGAGGATAACCCTTATCTGGTCAATTTGTGGCTGGAACGTACCGTCGGTACCGGCAAGCTGTTAGTTCCGGATGTCCTTCCAGTGATGCTTGATAAAGCACAAAAGGATGATGCCTTGCGAGAACTCGTTATTGCATGCAGCGGTAAAAGAGGCGAATGGTTATCCGGACTTAATCCTCAGTGGAATTATTTTAGCCCGGTTCCCGACGAAGAGCTTTGGCAAAATGGCAAACCCGAGGAACGTATTAAGGTGCTCGAAAAGTTACGCAAAACTGATCCGGCTCATGCACTCAGCCTGCTCCGGGGAACCTGGGAACAGGAAAACAGCGCTTGCAAAATTGATTTGATCCGGACGCTGAAAATCAAGATTGGCTCCGCCGATTTGTCTTGGCTCGAAAGCCTCCAGGCTGAGAAAGGGCAGAAGGTGAAGGATGAGGTGATGACCCTGTTAAAGTTAATCCCTGGTTCGTCGATCATAAAAAAATATGAAGATGTGCTGGCACAAGCTGTTACTCTCAAAAAAGAAAAAGGTCTTTTGGGGCTGGGAACCAAAACATCGATCCAGCAAAAATTGCCCGACGGCATCGACGAAAGTATTTTCAAAACAGGCGTAGAGAAATTAACCGGGGCAAAGGCAGGCATGAGCGACCAACAATTTATTTTGTATCAGCTTGGTTCGCTCGTTCCGCCTTCATTTTGGGAAAGGCAGTTTGATGCGTCTCCGGCCCAGGTGGTCGAATATTTTGAGCAATATGCAAAAGACATGGTGCCTGCTCTCGGCCTGGCGGTCTCTCGTTTTGATGCAGATAGTTGGGTTCACTATTTCCTCAAGCAACCTTGCTTTTATATCGATATGGTGAACAAGCTCTCGGCTGAAGAACAGGAAAAATACCTGCTGCGCTTTTTTTCGGACGATCCGCAGGATATCATTCATCACGCATTACGCTGTAATCACGAGTGGGGGACGACATTCACCTTATCGGCGCTCAGGCATATGGCCAATAATCCATACCAGTATAATCGTGCATTTTTTAAGGATAATATCGGTTTGATTAACACTGGCGTATTGCATCAACTGGAGGGAATTACCCCTAAAGAGCCAAACTTGGGCAGCACCTGGGAGAAGACCCGCAACTACCTGTATAAATTATTAAACCTTAAACAACAAATACGGCAAGTTTTTAACACATAGAGTTATGTCAGAGATATTACGTCAGCACGCAGAGCAACTGTTCGCGCACGAACTGGAAGAATTGAAAAAACTGGACACAGGCAAACGCCCGGCTAATTGGCTACTAACGCCACAAAGCGTGGTTACATACCTCATCGGAGGCAAACTGAAAAATGGTTTCGAGGTGTCGCCCAAATATATCGGTAACCGGGGGCTGATGGAGATCGCGGTGGCAACACTCACGACCGATCGTGCTCTGCTGCTTTACGGCTTGCCCGGAACTGCTAAAAGCTGGGTGAGCGAGCATTTATCGGCAGCTATTAGTGGCGACTCAACCTTAATCATTCAAGGTACGGCAGGTACCAGCGAAGAAGCCGTTCGTTACGGCTGGAACTACGCCCGTTTGATTGCGCAGGGTCCTTCTGCTGAAGCTTTGGTTGAAACGCCTGTGATGCGGGGCATGCAGGACGGCAAGATTGTACGCATGGAAGAACTAACCCGAATCGGCTCCGATGTACAGGACACGCTGATTACGATTCTTTCCGAAAAAACACTACCGGTGCCTGAACTTAATATGGAAGTGCAGGCCGTAAAAGGTTTTAATATTATCGCCACGGCCAATAATAGAGACAAGGGAGTCAACGAACTTTCGAGCGCATTAAAGCGTCGTTTCAATACGGTCGTGTTGCCATTGCCTGATTCGGTTGAAGAGGAAATAGACATCGTTCGTCGTCGTGTCGAGAGCTTTGAGAAAGTAATGGATCTACCGGCTGAACCGCCCGCACTACAGGAAATACGCCGTATTGTAACCATTTTCCGCGAACTGCGCAGCGGCGTCACAATCGACGGCAAAACCAAAGTGAAAGTGCCCAGTGGAACGTTAAGCACAGCTGAGGCTATATCGGTAGTGAATAGTGGTATGGCAATGGCCGCTTATTTTGGCGACGGCCGCCTCAAGGCAGCTGACCTGGCAGCAAGCATTATCGGTTCGGTGATTAAAGATCCGGTACAGGACAAATTGGTGTGGCAGGAGTACCTGGAAACCGTGGTAAAACCTCGAAGCGAATGGAGCGATATTTATCGTGCCTGCCGCGACCTTTAAACCCAAGCTGAGCACAAGTATATGGCAATAAATATCTTAGGTATCAGGCACCACGGGCCGGGTTCGGCCAGGAATGTGAAAGCTTTCCTGGAGGCCACAAAGCCCGATATAGTGCTTGTTGAAGGGCCGCCAGAAGGGAACGATATGTTACAGTGGGTGGGTCGCGAAGGGTTGGTGCCGCCGGTGGCGCTTTTGTGTTACCAACCAGATGATCCACAGCGTTCTGTGTTTTATCCTTTCGCTGATTTTTCACCTGAGTGGCAGGCGATATTGTATACGCGTCAGAAAAATATTCACGTCCGCTTTATCGATTTGCCTGCGGGTAACCAGATGCTGATCGAAAAGGAGGCATCGTCGGTGGAATCTAAAAAAGAACCTGACCATATTAGCACTGATGTGCAAACTTACGAGCATCTGCATCGCACCCCCATCAGCTACTTGTCGGATGCCGCGGGTTTTGCCGACAGTGAAAAATGGTGGGAGCATGCTTTTGAATACCGGAAAGATAATAATGATGTTTTCGATGCCGTGGCTGAAGCAATGCAGGCTTTGCGCGAGAGTTTCCCGAAAAAAGACCAACGACTGGAGCAAATGCGTGAGGCGTACATGCGACGTGCTATACGTGAAGCCGAAAAGGAAATGTTTCATACCGTCGCCGTTATTTGCGGAGCATGGCATGTGCCGGCTTTGCAGGCAAAGGTTGCTCAAAAAGACGACAATGAATTGCTGAAGGGACTCCCGAAAGTAAAAACCGAATGCACCTGGATACCCTGGACATCCAATCGACTCAGCTTTTATAGCGGCTATGGGGCCGGCATCAATTCGCCGGGATGGTACAACCATGTGTGGAATCACCCTAATGACGATGGCACACTTTGGATGACCAAGGTGGCGCATCTGTTCCGAAAGCAGCAAATGGATACGTCGACCGCACATATCATTGAAGCCGTGAGACTAGCTGAGGCATTGGCCTCGCTGCGCGCTTTATCGAAAGCCGGGCTCGAAGAAATGAATGAAGCGGCCCTGAGTGTATTTTGCAACGGCGAACCCATTTTATTGCGATTGGTAGAGCAGGAGTTGATCGTTGGTCATAACATAGGTCAGGTTCCTGATGATATTCCGAAACCACCACTACAACTAGACATTGAAAAACAGCAAAAGAAGCTGCGGCTTTCGGCAACTGCTGATTTTAAAGATTACACCCTCGATCTGCGCAACGAAACCGATCTGCAACGTAGCATTCTGCTGCATAGGCTGCAATTATTGGGAATAGACTGGGGCCGAAAACAATATGTATCCGGTAAGGGAACTTTTAAGGAACAGTGGCGCCTGCAATGGGACCCGGGTTTCTCGGTTGAGATTATCGAGCGCGGCAACCTCGGCAACACGGTAGAAGAGGCTGCGACAACCAGTGTGCTAAACGAATCGCGATCAGCCAACGAGCTGAAAATAATTAGCAGTTTACTTGAACGCAGCATCCCGGCTGAATTGCCGCAGGCCATAGAATCACTCATACAACGGCTCAACAACCTGGCAGCGGCATCGGCCGATGTGCTTGAGTTGATGCAGATAGTCCCGAGTCTTATAAGCGTGGCTAGGTATGGGAACGTCCGCAAAACCGACGCGGATATGGTGCTAAGTATTATTAACAGCATTTTTACCAGAATCTGTGTGAGCCTGCCCAGCGCGTGCGTCGCCATTGATGACGACGCAGCGCAGCAATTGCTCGGCTTATACCAGCAGGTGAATGACGGCATAAATATCTTACAGCAGACAGACATGATAGCCGAATGGCAGCAAACACTACAGATCATAGCTGGTAATAAGAATACATCGCCGGTTATCGGCGGTTACAGCACGCGACTGCTTAATGATGCTAAGGTGCTCGGTGGCGACGAGCTGATGCAATATTTTAGCTATGCCATGTCGCAGGCCAGTACACCCATTACGGCGGCAGCTTGGCTGGAGGGATTTTTAAAGGGCAGCGGTACATTGTTGTTGCTGGATGAAAACCTGTGGACGGTGGTCGACAACTGGATAGCAGCGCTTGGTGATGACGTTTTTATGCAGGTGCTGCCTTTGCTGCGACGTACTTTTTCTAATTTTTCAGCTCCCGAACGGCGGAAGATCGGCGAAAAAGCAAAATCAGGTGGGACAACCGGAGGACATCAGCATGCATGGTCGGAAGCGGGCTTTGATGCGGAAAGAGGTAAACTGGGGCTGCCGGTAATTATGCAATTGCTAGGATTGAATACTAAAACAGCGGAAAATGGAAACTGAAGGACGGCACTTGCGCAAATGGCGGCTCATTTTGGGCCAACATACCGAAGAAGGAACCCAGTATGCTTTGGACGAAGGCGATCTAAAGATCGACCGTACACTAGAGGCGCTGTACGACAGCGAACGCAGCGGCGGACTCGGCGCATCATCTCCCAACGTTAGTCGCTGGCTGGGCGATATCAGGGAGTTTTTCCCATCGAGTGTGGTGCAGGTAATGCAGCAGGATGCTTTGAAGCGCCTTAACCTGACGCAGATGTTATTTGAGAAGGAAATGCTCGAAACCGTTGAACCCGATGTACACTTGGTAGCAACGCTAATGACTTTAAGCCGGGTAATTCCGAATAAAACTAAAGACACGGCCCGCCAGGTGGTACGTAAGGTGGTGAATGAGCTGATGAAAAAGCTGGCCGAACCAACCCGGCAGGCAATTATCGGCAGCCTGAACAAGAGTATCCGCAATATGCGACCCCGGCATAACGAGATCAACTGGGGGGCTACTATCCGCAAAAATCTGAAACATTATCAGCCCGAATATCAAACCATTATTCCCGAAACGCGCATCGGTTATGGACGCAAGCGATCGTCTTTGAAGGATGTTATTTTGTGTTTGGATCAGAGCGGATCGATGGGATCGTCGGTGGTCTATTCGGGTATATTTGGAAGCGTGATGGCCTCGATACCGGCTATTAAAACCAAAATGGTAGTATTTGACACGGCCGTTGCCGACCTGACCGAAGAATTGACTGACCCGGTCGAACTGTTGTTCGGCGTGCAATTGGGTGGAGGAACCGATATCAATGCCGCCCTTACTTACTGCCAGCAGATCGTTACCCGGCCATCAGATACAATAATGGTGCTTATAACCGATCTGTATGAAGGCGGAAACGTGAACGACATGCGCCGTCGTTTTACCGAACTGGTAGCCGCAGGAGTTCAACTGGTTGTTTTATTGGCGCTTAACGATAGCGGAGCTCCATCATACGATCACCGCAATGCGCAGTTTCTGGCCGATATGGGCGTGCCCGTCTTTGCCTGCACGCCAGATAAGTTCCCCGACCTGATGGCCGCCGCGCTCACCAAGCAAGACCTTAATCTTTGGGTGGCACGAGAGGATCTGGTTATTAAGAAGTAAGCGGATAGTTATTCTTTTTGAATGTAAGTTCGACGCTCTCTGGTTCTATGTTAGCATGGCTTCGGGTTTAAATTGCGAAATATCGTTTAAATAGAAATAACAAATGTTTTGAAAATCAATCGGTTGTGGTTTATTAATACTTAGATTAGTTGTATAATTAAATTAAAAATTATGAGCCGTATCCTTTTCTTTATTTGCATTTTATTCCTGCTGTCATTCGTAGCCATCGCACAAGATCAAAAGGCCGTCCCTTTATTGGATGGAACTTCTATCGACTATGTTTATGATATCATGGGTCCCGTACACGTTGAACTTTCCAATGGTCAATTTAATTTTAATTGGGCAGCAGATGGTCCAGCGAAAGTAGCTAAAGGAAGCGCGCCCTACCAGGGATAAGCTCTATGTGGTAAATTTTAAAGTGGAAGGAAGTTCAAATTTTGTGACCATCGTTTTTAATTTCGATAAAATTGTATTCTACACCTCTGCATTGCTTAATCCCAAAACAGACAAAGAACTGGCGCTGTTTGAAACCGAGGCTATCAAAGAATTGACATTGAAGGAGAGTTGACTGAAACTAATATGCTGATCGGGATTTAAAAGTCCGACCCCGGAAGAATCCCCGATTTGAAAACCAGAATGCCATGGAAGACGCTTTTAAAGCAGGTGCTCGTATCTTCGCATGATCTCCTGAAGACACCTTGTTCAGACAGCATTTAAAACATATTTTCGCGCAATTAGTTATCAGCATTAATCGTAGACCAATACTGGTCTGCAAATTTATTACATCCATTATGCCAAGCTTAAACATGACCATCCCATTCAGCATTTCGCATGAGGAAGCGCTTAAAAGAATTAAAACCCTCCTGAGCGAAACAAAAAAGGAGCACGGAGATACGATTGAAAATCTGAAAGA
>Ga0068856_100003941_pt1 | contig 14871 bp, 14 predicted proteins | sample KBSCornC62_FD_66595 | JGI IMG/M metagenome (GOLD analysis project Ga0068856, IMG submission 66595) | Corn rhizosphere microbial communities from Kellogg Biological Station, Michigan, USA - KBS Corn C6-2 | ecosystem: Host-associated > Plants > Roots > Rhizosphere > Soil ...
CCTTGGTTCGCGAGCTCCTTGTAAAACGGCACGTTCGAGTCGCCGTTGATCGTGGACACGACGGCCGTGTGCTTGCCCGTGGCGAATTTCTTGATGTCGCTGACGATCGTTTGATAGTCGCTGTGCCCGAATGGTGTGTACTTTTCCATGATGTCCGATTCGGCAACGCCTTTGGACTTCAGGAAGTAGCGCAGGATCTTGTTGGTCGTGCGCGGGTAAACGTAGTCGGTGCCGAGCAGCACCCATTTCTTGGCACCGCCGCCCTTGTCGCTCATCAAGTATTCGACGGCGGGGATGGCTTGTTGGTTCGGCGCGGCGCCCGTATAAAAGACGTTATACGACGACTCTTCGCCTTCGTACTGCACCGGGTAAAAGAGTAGCCCGTTCAGCTCTTCGAACACCGGGAGCACGGACTTCCTCGACACGGAAGTCCAGCAGCCGAAGGTCACCGAGACTTTGTCTTTTTGCAGCAATTCTCGGGCTTTTTCCGCGAATAGCGGCCAATTCGAGGCCGGGTCGACGACCACGGGCTCGAGCTTTCGGCCGAGCACGCCACCCTTCTTGTTGATGGCGTCGATGGTCATGAGCGCTACGTCTTTGAGGGACGTCTCGCTGATCGCCATGGTGCCCGACAACGAGTGCAGGATACCGATCTTGATCGGCGAGGTATCCTTGGCCTTGGGTGCCTCGGCAGCCGCGGCGGGCGCGGCCGAAGCCGCAGCGCTAGCGCTCGGTGTAGCAGCGGACGTGGGCGTGGTTTCGGCTTCAGGACCTTTGCAGCCCAAGGCAGCGACGCCCATCAAGCAGAACCACGAAGCGACGGACCAACTATTCATTTCATGCGCTCCTTCGAAGCGGTGTTGCAGATATCAGCAGCGTGAGGACGCTGTGCGACCGACAGGGCTTTTTCCCTACAAGGCTTTTCGCCCCGCTGACGTTTCTGCGTTGTGTCGGCGGTTCGGCATGGCGATGTCGTGACGGAAAGCATCCTTTCCATTGGGCGCGCACTTCGGGCCGAGAAACGAGCAGGCGTGCCCGACGCGCAGCCCGAGATCAAAAAAGCAGCACGACTCAAATGCCGGATCGCACCCGCACTTTCGCCGGAAAAAACCGCAGAATCCGCGCTCCGGCTGGCGGACTGGACGCACAATGCCGGCGCACGCGCCTGATTTAGGGCTAGCCCTACGCCACCCCGAGCAAGCCCTCACGGATCACGAACTCGCACACTCCGTCGACGCCTGAGCCGGATTTCAGATTGGTGAAAATGAACGGCTTCTGCCCGCGCATCCGGCGTGCGTCGCGTTCCATCACTTCGAGCGACGCACCGACGTGGGGCGCGAGATCGGTCTTGTTGATGATCAAGAGATCGCTCTTGGTGATGCCGGGGCCCCCCTTGCGCGGGATCTTATCGCCCGCGGCCACGTCGATCACGTACAGCGTCAAATCGGACAGCTCGGGGCTGAACGTCGCGGCAAGGTTGTCGCCGCCGCTTTCGATGATCACGAGATCGAGATCTTCGAACTTGCGATTGAGCGCAGCCACCGCTTCCAAATTGATCGAGGCATCCTCGCGAATCGCGGTGTGCGGACAGCCGCCGGTCTCGACCCCGACGATCCGATCTTCGGCCAGGGCGCCGCTGCGCAACAGAAAATCCGCATCCTCGCGGGTGTAGATGTCGTTCGTCACGACCGCGATCTGATAGCGATCGCGAAGCCGCTTGCACAGCGTGTCGACGAGCGCAGTTTTGCCCGAGCCGACCGGACCTCCGACTCCGAGGCGGAGCGCAGGTTTGGCCGTGCGCGCGCCGTGCTTCGCTGAATCCGTCATCTTTTTTCCTTCTCTTCGCCCATCACGAACGAAATAACCGACTGTAGGTGGTCTCGTGCAGCGCGCTGGCCACGGCCAAGCCCGGCGCGAGAAAACCCAGGTCATCGAATGGCAAGCGGAGCCCCCGGTCGACCGCCGACGGAAGCCCAGAGAGCACCTGAGAGAGCACGCGTTGCGCCGCGATGTGACCGATCGGGATCAGGCGCGTCGCGGCCGCGACCTGATTCTCGAGCCAACAAAACAAGTAGCCGAGCGCTGCCGCCTGCACCGGCAGCTCGAAATGGACTGCGGCCAGGCCGAGCGAAGTGACGAACGTCGCGTCGTCATCCGCGATCCAAGGCTCGGCCTGGGCGATGCCGAGCCCGAACAGCACGCGCGCCAGGGCCGCGCCGAGCTGGCGATCCTCCGCGCCGAGCTCGGCCGATTCGCGGCAGGCATGTAAGAACCGACTGAGGTGGCGCACGCTTGCCAAATCTCCGGCCGACCAGGCGCGATGGAGCTGACCAAGCACCGGCACGTCGAGCCGCGGCAGAACCTCGCTGACCACGCCGCGGACCCAGCTCAGCGCGCTCGTCTCGTCGTGCACCCAGCCGAGCTCGACGGCTTGCTCCAGGCCCTGCGAATAGGCAAAAGCGCCGATTGGCAGCGCCGGGCTCGCCAGTTGCAACAGGCGCAGGAATGCCACTGGCGCAAGCGCGAGCACTGGCTCGACGGGGGTGACGGTCGAGGACCCGAAGCTCATGGGCTCGGTGAACGCCGCCTGAGCGAAGGTTGCTGCGAATGCTCGTGATCATGGGGCGGCACGCTGCTCACCCGCGGTCGCTCGCTCCGCCGATGCAGGTGCGCGTGGCCATGCCCATGCTCCCCTCGCCCACCGTACGCGCCCGACTCGGGCTCGAAATGTTCCGCGGCAAAGCTCACTTGAAAGCCGAGTTCGCGCACCATGTCGTCGAGCACGTGATCGTGCGAATAGGCCAAGCGAGCCGCTTCGATTTGTACCGGCACGTGCCGGTTGCCTAGATGGTATGCAGCGCGGATCAGGTCGAGTGGTTCCTTCGCGGTGACGATCGAGAGCGCCTCGCGCGCCGCTTCCACGGCGACGACCAAGCCGTCATCGGCGAGCAGCCGATCGCCGTGACGTAAGCCCGAGCCGCGCTCGAGAATCAGGGCCGCCTCCGAGCCGTCGTCCAGCCGCAACAAGCCGCGCGACTTTTGCCGATCGGCGTGCTCCAGCGTGACCGTGACGTTGGCGGGCACCGTCGTGGCGATCTTTTCGACGATCTTGCGCATGAGAAAGAACCTTTCAGCGGGCGGAGCTCGCGGCGATCAGAACAAGAAATAGCGTTGGGCGAGCGGCAGAACGCCCGCAGGTTCACAGGTCAAGAGCTGACCGTCCGCGCGCACCTCGTAAGTCTGTGAATCGACCTCGATCTGGGGCAAGGCGTGGTTGTGAATCAGATCCGCCTTTTTTACGCTGCGCGTGCCGCGCACGGCGACGGCGCGCTTTTGCATGCCGACGCGCTGAACCACGCCCGCCTCGAGCGCGGCCTGTGAGACGAAGCTCACGCTCGTGGCGTGGCGTGCGCCGCCGAGCGCACCGAACATCGGCCGGTAGTGCACGGGTTGGGGCGTGGGGATCGATGCATTCGGATCGCCCATGGGTGCGGCCACGATCATGCCGCCCTTGATGACGAGGCTCGGCTTCGCGCCGAAGAACATCGGATTCCAAAGCACGATGTCGGCCAGCTTGCCGAGCTCGATCGAGCCGACCTCGTGCGCGATGCCATGAGTGAGCGCGGGGTTGATCGTGTATTTGGCGAGATAGCGCTTGATCCGGAAATTGTCGTGGGCGGCCGGATCCTCCGGCAAACTGCCGCGCTGCACTTTCATTTTGTGAGCGGTTTGCCAGGTGCGAGTGATGACCTCACCCACCCGGCCCATCGCCTGCGAGTCCGAAGAAATCATGCTGAACGCGCCGAGGTCGTGCAAAATGTCCTCGGCGGCGATGGTCTCGCGCCGGATCCGCGACTCGGCGAACGCGACGTCTTCCGGGATGTCCGGATCGAGGTGATGACACACCATCAGCATGTCCAAATGCTCGTCGATGGTGTTGACGGTGTACGGCCGAGTCGGGTTCGTGGACGACGGCAGCACGTTCGGCTGTCCGCAGGCTTTGATGATGTCCGGCGCGTGCCCGCCGCCCGCGCCCTCGGTGTGATAGGCGTGAATCGAACGACCCTTGAAGGCGGCGAACGTGTCTTCGACGAAGCCCGACTCGTTCAAGGTGTCGGTATGAATCGCGACCTGGACGTCGAGACGTTCGGCAACCGACAGGCAATTGTCGATCGCTGCCGGCGTCGTGCCCCAATCCTCGTGCAGCTTGAAGCCCATGGCGCCCGCGCGCGCCTGCACCTCGAGCGCTTCGGGAAGGCTGGTGTTGCCCTTGCCCAAGAATCCCAGGTTCATCGGCAGCGCGTCGGCGGCCTGCAGCATGCGCTCGAGATACCAGGCCCCCGGGGTACAGGTCGTCGCGTTGGTACCCGCGGCCGGCCCCGTGCCGCCGCCGATCATGGTCGTGACGCCGCTCATCAACGCATCGTCGATTTGCTGCGGACAGATGAAATGGATGTGCGAATCGATCCCGGCCGGAGTCGCGATCAGCCCCTCCCCGGCGATCACCTCGGTGCCCGGCCCGATCACGATGTCCACGCCCGGTTGCACGTCCGGATTGCCGCCCTTGCCGATGCCGACGATGCGCCCGTGGCGAATGCCGATGTCGGCTTTGATGATCCCCCAATGATCCACGATCAGCGCGTTGGTGATGATCGTGTCGACCACGCTTTCGTCCGCGCGCTGGCTCTGGCCCATGCCGTCGCGGATGACCTTGCCGCCGCCGAACTTGACCTCTTCGCCGTACACCGTGCGATCGGCTTCGACTTGCAGGAACAACTCGGTGTCGGCGAGGCGCACGCGGTCGCCGGTGGTGGGCCCGAACATGGCGGCGTACGCCGCTCGGTCGATGCGCGGCATCAGGGCTTTACCTCGAGCGGGCCCGAGACTTTGCCGTTGAAGCCGTACACGAGGCGTTCTCCGGCGTAGGCAACGAGTTCGACCTCGCGCTCTTGCCCGGGCTCGAAGCGCACGGCCGTGCCAGCCGTGATGTTCAGCCGAAAACCGCGTGACTTCTCGCGTTCGAAGCGCAGCGCCGAGTTCGTCTCGTAGAAGTGATAGTGCGATCCGACTTGAATCGGGCGATCGCCGGTATTTTCGACCTTCAAACGCACCGTTTCACGACCGACGTTCAGTTCGATCTCGCCTGCGCTCAAGAGTAGCTCACCAGGGATCATGATCTTGCCTCGCGCTCACGGGATGGGATGGTGGACCGTGACGAGCTTGGTGCCGTCCGGAAAGGTGGCTTCGACTTGCACTTCGGGGATCATTTCCGGAACCCCTTCCATGACATCGCTGCGGGATAGGAGCTCCGCGCCGTAGCTCATCAGCTCCGCGACGGTGCGTCCGTCGCGCGCGCCTTCCAGGATCGCGGCGCTGATATAGGCGACCGCTTCGGGGTAATTCAGCTTCAGACCGCGCGCCTTGCGTCGCTCGGCCAAAAGCCCGGCCGTAAAGATCAGCAATTTGTCTTTTTCGCGGGGAGTAAGCTCCATGCGGGGACCTCGTGTCGGGCGCTCGCGCGCCGGTTCTTCAGGTTAGCCAAATCCGGGGCGGGCTCGCGACGCGCCCGAAGACGATCGGCCGAAGCGCGGCCCAAGCCTGCAAAAATACCGTCCGCGCGCGCTCCGTGCCGTCGCCCAAATAGCGACACACGATGGCAAACCGCGTTTGCGTGACCGAGAACAGCTCCGCCTTCACGTCGAAGGGCACCGCGGCGCGCACCGCGGCCACCGCGCTCGGGTCATTTCCACTGCAGACGAAGGTGCCGAACACCGAGTGCCCGCCCAAGCCCCAACTGGCGTGGCGCACCGCTGAGTCGGCAGCGAGCTCGGTGCGTTCGATCCAGAGCGGGCGTTCGCCTTGCCAGAGCTCGAACGCCTGGCGGATGCGGCCGCGCGCAAAATGGTCGCCCGAGGCCGCCCGCCCCAGGCACACGATGTCCCAACCGCAAAACCGCGCTCCGGGCTCGAGCTCCACGCGTGTTTGCGTGCGCACCTGCGCGTCGCCGAACACAATCGTTTCTTGGGGCAACCACTCGAGCGAGCCGGCTGCCTGCACCCGCAAGGCTGCCGTTTGGCGAGCGATGCGCCCGGCGCTGCGATAAAATTTCGTTGCTGCGGGGGTGGTGATGAGCGCGCTCGCCGCCTGACCCACGTCGACCCCAACGTGGAGCTCGTCGCCGTGCACGATCCCGCCGGGTGGATGCAGCAGGTAGACGTGCGCGAGGGCTCTCTCCGGGTAGAAAGCGCGTTGCACGCCGAGCGGGCCGACGTGGCGCTTCTTCACCACCGCTGTGCGCCCGGCCACGATCTGGAAACCAATCTCGAGGGTTGCCGACCAACCTGCGCTCGCGATCGCGGTCTCGACTTCGGCGCGCGCCTCGGGCCGCGCGACGCTCATTCGGGCTCGAACTCCACCGGCAGCTCCCAGGTCACGAACACGATGCAACCCTCGCGGCTCGTGACCGCGTGCTTCGACCCGGGCGGATTCACCACGACCGTCCCCTTGCCGTATCGACCTCGATCGTCCTCTTGAGCGCCCGCCAGCACCAGAATTTGCTCGAAGCCCGCGTGACGGTGAGCGGGCAAGCTGGCACCTGGAGCGTAACGGAGCAGCGCCGCCGCGCGCCCGACGCCGATTTCGCCGTACAGGGGGTGAATCTCGATTCCCGTTCTGAAAGGCTTCCACGAAACTTCTCCGCTGAGCAGCGCCTCGAGATCGATGCGAAGTGACTCGTTCATCCGGAACCGTGGCCTGCCATGTGGCGGCCGATGACTTGAAGGTCCGCGCTGGCGGCATTGGTCTCGTGCACGATACTTCCCTCGCTCATCACCAAAATTCGGTCCGCCAGCGCGAACACCTCGTCCAAATCGGCGCTTACGAGTAACACGGCCGCGCCGCCATTGCGCGCGTTCATGATCCGGGTGCGAATTTCGGCGACGGCCGCAAAATCCAAGCCAAAACAGGGGTTGGCCACGATCAACAGGCGCACCTCGCCGGTCAGCTCGCGGGCCAGCACGGCGCGTTGCACATTGCCGCCGGACAAGTTGCCGATCCGCTCGTCGGGCGACGGCGTCTTGATCCGATAGTCGACGATGGCTTGGCTCGCGTGACGGCGCAGGGTCGTGTGCCGCACGAGCCACTTCCACAACGTGAACGGGCGGATGTCGAAGTTGCGAAAGCCGATGTTCTCGGCGACCGACATGTTCGAAACGCAGGCGTTGCGGAGCGGCGCCTCCGGCAACAAGCGCACGCCCTGCTCGCGAATTTCACGGCGTGTCGCGCCGTACGCTCGCCCGCCGACCGCGACGCTGCCCGCGCGCGCTTGCCGCTGCCCGCCGAGCACCTCGACCAGCTCGTCCTGACCGTTGCCCGAGACGCCGGCGATACCGACGATCTCACCGGCGGCCACCGCAAAGCTGACGCCGTTCAAAACCGGCAAGCCGAGGTCGTCGTCGGCCTCGAGCTTCGTCACCTCGAGCACCCGCGAGCCGACCGCGGTAGCCTCGCGCGCGACCGAGGCGCTCGGTGGCTCGGCGCCGACCATCATCTCCGCCATTTGCGCGGTGCTGAGTTCGGACACCTTACCCGCGCCGGCAAAGCGGCCCTTGCGCAGCACCGTGACCTCGTCGCAAAAACGCGTCACTTCCCGGAATTTGTGGGTGATCATCAGCACGCTCAGCTCACCCCCGCGCGTCATTTCGCGGAGCATGCCGAGCACGCTGTCGGCTTCGTCCGGCGTGAGCACGCTGGTCGGCTCGTCGAGAATCACGATCCGGCTGCCCAGGTAAAGCTGCTTGAGGATTTCGAGCTTCTGCTTTTCACCCGCCGCGAGCTGACGCACGAGCCGCTTGGGCGAAACCGAGAACGGCATATCGCCCATGAAGCGTTCGAGCGCGGCGTGCTCCTTCTTCCAATCGATGATCGCCGGCACTTTGGCGCGCGAGAGCACCAAATTTTCCGCGACCGTCATGTTCTCGACCAGCGTGAAGTGCTGATAGACCATGCCGATGCCGTGGCGCTGCGCATCCTTCGGGTTCTTGATCGAGACCGCCGCATCGCCGACCAGCACGCGCCCGGCATCCGCGTGGTAAAAACCCATGATGCACTTGACGAGCGTGCTCTTGCCCGCGCCGTTCTCACCGAGCAAAGCGTGCACCGAGCCCGGCTCGAGCCGGAGCGACACTTTGTCGAGCACGGTCTGTGAACCGAAGCGCTTGGTCACGTCCTCGGCGATCAAAACCGGTGGCAGCTGGGCCACCCGAAGGCGCATCCCCGAAGCCTGCACGCGGCTCGGCAGCTGCATGGCCGCGGCGGTCACGAGAGCGCCTCGATGACCGCGGCAGAGGTACTAACCGCGCCGAATACGCCGCTCTGCATGGTCACCATCTTGAGCGCGGCCGCGTGATTGCCGGCATCCGTCGCCGCGCAGCAATCGGAGAGGATCACGCACTCGAAGCCGCGATCATTGGCCTCACGCATCGTGGTGTGCACGCACACGTCGGTGGTGATCCCGGTCAAGATCAGATTTTCGATCCGGCGCTGGTGCAAGATCAGCTCAAGATCCGTGGCGCAGAACGAGCCCTTGCCGGGCTTGTCGATGATCGATTCGCCGGGCAGCGGCGTAAGCTCCGGGATCAGCTCCCAACCCGGCTCGCCGCGCACGAGCACGCGCCCGCACGGGCCCGGATCGCCGATGCCGGTGGCGTCGGTAGCGCCGTCATCTCGGCGCCGTGAGCGCCAGCGTTTGTTCGCGGGTAGATCCGCCAAATCGGGCCGATGCCCTTCGCGCGTGTGCAAGATGTGATAGCCGAGCGGCCGCAAGGTCGCGAGCAGACGCTGAATGGGCGCGATGCAGGCGCGGCTGTTCGAGATGTCGTAACCGAGCAAATCGATATAGCCGCCTTTGCCGCAAAAATCGGTCTGCATGTCGATCACGATCAGGGCCGTATTTTCAGGCCGCAAATCACCATTGTAGGGCCAGGGATAAGGGTTTGCTGCGACGAAGGTCATGTTGTCTCCGTGAAGTTCAGGGCATTCGTCAGCCGAGGAATGCGACCGAGCTCATGCGTCTCCTAGCGGGCCACCGTGAGCTCCGCGGGTTGGTCCGCGGAAGTTCGGGTGGCAGACGAGCTCATCACCATGATCAGTAACGTGAGCGCGTAGGGCGCGGCATTGAACAAGTAATAACCAGAGGTGACGCCCACCGCCTGCAGCGCGGGGCCGAGCGCGCTCGCGCCGCCGAAGAGCAGCGACGCATACAGGCAGCGAATCGGATTCCAACGCGCGAAGATGACGAGCGCGACCGCCATCAGCCCCTGACCGCTCGAAAGCCCCTCGTTCCAGCTCCCGGGATAAAACAAAGACAGAAACGAACCGCCCACGCCCGCCAAAAAGCCGCCCGCCATGGTAGCCAGGGTGCGGACACGGTTCACGTCGTAGCCCATGGCGCGCGCGGCCTCGGCGCTCTCGCCGACGGTGCGCACGATCAACCCCCAACGCGTGCGCCGCAACGCGAAACTGACCGCCGGCGCGAGCAGTACGCCGAGAATGAACAGCACGTTCACGCGCAGGGCATCCGCCACCTGCGGTGTTTGGCTCCAAAATCCGAATGGAATCGCGGGCAGCCGGGGCGCAGTCGGCTGAATCAAGGGCTTGCCCAGAAAGAAGGCGAGCCCGGAGCCAAACAACATCAGGCCGATCCCGACCGCGATATCGTTGACGCGCGGGCGACTGCATAAAAACCCATGCAGGCCTCCGAGTAGCACGCCCACGAGCCCGGCCGCGAGCACGCCCAGCCACGGCGAGCCGCTCAAATACGACGTGCCGTAGCCGACCATGGCCCCCATCACCAAGGTCCCCTCGAGGCCCAGGTTGACCCGACCACTGCGCTCCGTAATGCACTCGCCCAGGCTGACGAAGATGAACGGAGTGCTCACGCGAATGGCTCCGGCGGCCACCGCCAACGGCACGCCCCAGGCACCGAGCTCGCTCGACATCAGGCTATCGCCTCCGCGCTCGTCGAGACCGGTTTGCGCCCGAAGCTCCAAGCGCTGAATCGGCCGTACAGCGTCTCTGCCGCGAGGATGACCATGAACAAAATTCCCTGGAGCACGTTGACGCTGGCATCGGGCAAGTTGAAATTTCGCTGCAAGAGCCCACCGCTCGCGCCGATGCCACCGAGCAGCAGTGAAACCGGCAACACGCCGAGCGGGTTTTGACGCGCGACGAATGCCACCAAAATCCCGGTATAGCCGTAGCCGGCGACGAGCGAGGCATTGGCGCGGCCGTGAACTGCCGCGACTTCCACCATGCCGGCGAGGCCAGCCGCCGCGCCGGCCAGAAAGCTGGTGACCACAATCAGCCGCTTGACGCGCAGCCCGCTCAACAAAGCCGCACGCAGGTTGCCGCCGGTCATGGCCGCGGCAAAGCCGAACACGGTCCGCTTCATCAACACCCAACCGAGCAGGCAGGCCACGATGCCGTAAAACAACCCCCAATGCACATCGAGCCCCGGCATTGCGCCGAGCATGTTCAGTTCACCGATGTGGCGGGTGGCCGGCTTGTTGAGGCTCGCAGGATCGCGGAGCGGCCCTTCCACCAAATGATTCATCAGCGCGATCGCGATGTAGGCCATGAGCAAGCTGCTGATGGTCTCGTTCACGCCGCGATACGCGCGAAGCGCGCCGACCAGCGCGATCCAAAGGCCACCCGACGCGGCGCCCGCAATGAACATCACCGTGAGCACGGCGTACGGGCTCGCGCCCTGCATGGCGATGCCAGCCATCGCGGCGGCGACGCCGCCGACGACCAGCGCACCCTCCCCACCAATCACGACCAAGCCGAGCTGTGCGGGCAGCGCGGTGCACAGCGCGGTCAGCATCAGCGGCGCTGCACGCTGCAACGTGTTTTGGAACGAAAACCAGGTGCCGAACGCGCCGCGGAACATTTCGGCGTACACGTCGAGCGGATTGAGTCCGTCGAACGCCAGGAAAATGCCGAAAATGAGCAAGGCGACGCACACGGCCGCGAGCGAGATCAGTACGGGCTCTAGCCGCCGAGCGAGGCTTGCGCCAGGCGCTCGTCCACCATCGACGAGCGCCTGAGGCAAAGGGGCCCTCGCCCCTGCCGGGCTGGGCGGCATGGGCGAGCTGTCCGTCATCTCAGTGAACCGCGCCCTTCACGCCTTCGACCAAGTAGCCCATGCTCTCGAGCACGATGTCGCGCTGGGTCTGCTGAGCGCCGGCCGCGATCACTTCTTTGCCGGTGTTGTCTTTGAGCGGGCCGGCATAGACGACCATCGTGCCGTCGAGGAACTTCTTCTTGGCCTCTTCGGCCTTGGCCTTCGTGGCATCGGAGACGGCCGCGCCGTAGGGCGACATCTTGATGAAATTCTCTTTGAATCCGCCGCGCACCAAGTGATCCCAGGGTTCGCCTTTTTGGATCTTCTCGATGTACGCCTTGTACACCGTCTCCCAATTCCACTCGGCGCCCGTCAGATAGCCTTTGGGCGCGAGCGCGGCTTGGCTCGCGTGGTAGCCGGTGCTGAAAATGCCGCGGTGCTCGGCGGTTTCAATCACCACCTTGGGCGAGTCGACGTGGGCCGTGAGCACATCGGCACCCTGATCGATCAGGCTATTGGCGGCCTCCGCCTCCTTGACCGGGAGCGACCAATCGCCGGTGAAAATCACGGTCGTGGTGACCTTGGGGTTCACCGAGCGTGCGCCAAGCGTGTAGGAGTTGATGTTGCGGAGCACCTGCGGAATGGGCTTGGCCGCGACGAAGCCGAGCTTGTTGCTCTTGGTCGTGAGCCCCGCGACGATGCCGGCGACGTATTCCGCCTCGTCGATGTAACCGAAGTAGCTGCCGACGTTCTTCGGATGCTTGCCCTCGGTGTAGAGCCCGCCACAGTGCAAGAACGTGACGCTCGGATACTTTTCCGCCATTTTCAGAATGTGCGGGTCGAAGTAGCCGAACGAGGTTGGAAAGAGCACGGTTGCGCCGTCTAAATTGATCATGCTCTCCATGGTCTTTTGCACGTCGAGCGTCTCGGGTACGTTCTCCTCTTCGCGGATCTTCAGACCCGCGATCGACGACAAGGACTTGGCGCCCTCGGCGTGGGCCTGGTTGTAGCCATAGTCGGTTTTGGAGCCGACATAGATGAAGCCGACCGTGAACGGTTTGGCGGCCGCCGGCGTGGCGGCAGCAACGGCGCCCGAGGCAGCCGCGGGAGCCTCGGGCTCCGCGCTCTTTTTGCTGCAGCTGACGAGAGCACCCAAAGTAGCCAATAATGCGAAGCTCGTAACGAAAGCGCGGCGCGAGCCGAGGGCGGCGCGAGCCGAAGAAAACATGTACATCTGAGTATCCTTCTCTTGTCCGTGTTTCACGGGCATGTCGCGAGCGATTCGCGGCCGAAACCTCACCCGCATTTGGGTTCCGGACTTTTGTGACTAGGCCGATAAAGGAATGGCCCGGCGCGCCGTCCGCGCGCCGAGCCGAACCTCGTTCGAGATCGCGCGCGCGATCTACTTCTGCAGCTGGACGCCGAGGAACACTTGGTTGCTCTTGGGCGTCCCGAGCGCCTCCGATTGGTGCTGAAAGCCGAGCGCAAACCGGGTGGCATAACTATCGACGACGTAGCCAACCTGCGCGTCAATCGCGGTCCCGGTCTCGGCCCCCGACGCTTTGGGCGTCGACTGCTGAACCCGCACGAGCGGCTGGAATTTGCCGATCCCGGTTTCCGGCGTGAGGTAGCTCGCCAGGCCAAACCAGGAAATCTTCTTGTCCTGCGTGTCGCCCGTGTAGGAGAAGAATGCGCCCTCCACATCGACGACGCCGGAGCCCATCAGATCCTTCTCGAACAAGAGATCGGCGTTGATCAGCGAGTAGTTCGTGTACACGCTCGTGCCCGCGCCCGTCTCCACCTTCTGATATTGCGCGCCAAGGCCGAGCGAGAGCAGGTCTTTGCCGTAGTACGTGCTGCTGCCGTAGTAACCCGGCTCGGGGCTCAGCAGCGCCAACGCGAGGCGGCCTGAGATCAGCGGCTGCACCACGGGCTTGGAGCCGCCGTACAGGTTGAAGGCGCCCAAGTAGTATTTGAATACGCCCCCGCCCGCTTGACCCCAGACGGTCACGCCGTCATTGCGGCCGAACGGGCCTTCCGCCGGGCCTGAGTTGTACGCGCCCGGATAGTTCCAAGGACCCATGAAGTACGGGCCGCTGAAGTTCGAGCGGTCGGACGGCACCAACATGCGGCCGGCCCAGATGTTGAACGCGGGGTCCGGCTCGATTTGCGCGATCGCATCGAGAATGCCGACGCTGCCCGAACCATCGATGCTGCCGCCGCCATAGGTGGCGACCAGGTTTGCGGTCCACTGCAGGTATTTGCGCATCTGATTGCTGAAGTGGAACTCGACCTCACCGTTCGTCGAAGCGCGATCGACCTTGTCCGGGTGGCGTTGGTTTTGCAGCACACCCGTCACGCGCATCCAAACGCCCATGTTGATGTGCTTGTACTTCTCCTCCTCGGCCATGGGCGGCGGAGGCGGCGGGGCTGCGTCCGTTGGCGGTGGCACCGAGGGCGGCGCGGGCGGGGTTGCGGGAGCGGGCGGAGCGACGACCGCAGGCGCGGGTTCGACAGGCGCGGGCACCGGCGCCGGTGCGGCGGCCGCAGGCGGAGCCGCCGGAGGCGCTGGCACCGCGGCGGGGGCTGCAGCCGGTGGAGGCGGAGGCGGCGGAGTCTGGGCTTGGGCCAGCGCCGAGTAAAACGTCGGCAAGGTCGCGGCGGCCAGCAGTAGGGGCTTCGCCAAGCTATTCGCAAAAGTCGCTTTCATATTTTCTCCTATCGAGTTCAGTCGATTTTGGGCGCATGTGCTCGCGGCACACACGCCGCCTCTGCCTATGCACATTCGTCTACATTGACCCGTATGAACACGATGTTTCGTGTGACTGAGCCCGCACACTAGAAACCTGTGACGGGTATGTTTCCGACTTTTGAGTCCAGCGCGCGCGCGTCACGTGCTCGCTTTCGGGCATCACCCCGAGCGTGAAATGCGCGCACTCGCCGAACTCGGCAATCCGCGCGATTTATGCGAGTTCAGCGACTTTCCGTGAGCCTAGCTCGCGCGCGATCGCTCGCTCAAATCGAAGCTTGCCGTAGTTTGCGAGGGGTACTGCAAGCCTGGCGAAACGATGAGTGGCACTCGCTGATTCGCTGGATGAGCGGCCGGCTACTCGGCGGACAATCGGTAGCCGTCCTTATTATTACGCGAGCGCGGCCAGAATTTTTTGCGAATCCGAAACCCAGCCGAAGATCCCGCCCTGAGCCTTGATCATGCGCAAGCCGAGCTCGTGAAACTCCGGGAAATAGGAACCACAGCAATCCCCCGGAACGATGCAGCGGTAGCCGCGATCGTTGGCTTCACGCACGGTCGTGTGCACGCAGACCTCGGTGGTCACCCCGCACACGATCAGGCTCTCGATGCCTTTGTTGACCAAGATGTTCTGCAGATCGGTCGCATAAAACGCGCCCTTTCCCGGCTTGTCGATGATCGGCTCGCCCTCGATTGGATAGAGCTCGGGGATGATGTCGTGGCCGGGCTCGCCGCGGATCAAGATCCGGCCCATCGGGCCCGGCGCGCCGATGCGCATGCTGGGCGCGCCCCGCTCGACCTTTGCCTTCGGCGCATCGCTCAGATCGGGCCGATGGCCTTCGCGCGTGTGAATCACGAGCATCTTCTTTTTGCGAGCGCCTTGGAGGAGCGCCTGAATCGGTGAAACTGCTTTTTTGAGCAAGGACACGTCGTTGCCGAGCGACTCGCCGAAGCCGCCGGGCTCCAGGAAATCGCGCTGCATGTCGATCACGATCACGGC
>Ga0068856_100003943_pt1 | contig 14866 bp, 13 predicted proteins | sample KBSCornC62_FD_66595 | JGI IMG/M metagenome (GOLD analysis project Ga0068856, IMG submission 66595) | Corn rhizosphere microbial communities from Kellogg Biological Station, Michigan, USA - KBS Corn C6-2 | ecosystem: Host-associated > Plants > Roots > Rhizosphere > Soil ...
CAGGTCCAGTGCGGCAGGCAGCTCACCCGGCGCCAAAAGCATATGATTCATTACGTCCAACGTATTAAAGGCGCGGTTTCTGGCCGATCAGGTCGGATAAACTTTACTTATCGTACCTAATTGAAGTAAGGAGCCGGCATGGCCGCAGGGGTACCCGAAACGGATGTGTTTGCAGCCGCCGATGCCGTCCTAGCCCGCGGCGAACGGCCGACGGTCGAACGCGTGCGCGTGCAGTTGGGGCGCGGCAGTCCGGCGCGCGTTGGTCAATTGCTCGAACAGTGGTGGGAACAGCTTGCGCAACGTTTGAAAGGCCATGCGCTGCTGCCAGACTTGCCGGGCGAGGTGGCGCAGGCGTTTGCTGAAGTGTGGCGGCTGGCCCTCGCGCAGGCGGACACCGTCGCGCGCGCGGCGCTGACCGAAGAGCAGAACGCCCTGTTCGCGGAAAAAACAACGCTCACGCAGGAGCGAAAGCTATGGGAGATCGCTCTCGCCGAAGCGCAGGCCAATGCTGCTGAGTCCGCTACCCAACAAGACCAGACCCAGGCGCAGCTGCGCGAACGCCAAACGCTTGTCGACCAACTCACCACTCAAGTTGCCGACTTGCGAGAGCAACGCGATCGCCTGCAGGTGCGATTCGACGCGCAACAGGCCGACCTGGAGGCGTTGCGTACCGACCACGCGGCCGTGCAGGAGTACGTGCGCAGGGTGGAAGATCGTGCCCACCAGCAGGTGGATCAGGTGCGGCAAGAACTCAAAGCGCTCGAGCATCAAAGGGAGCGGGAACGGCGAGAGCACGCGAAGCGCACCGCGGAATTGACCACCCAGGCTGACGAATTGCGGGCTGCGGGGCGAACGGCCGAACAAGCCGCGGCGCACCAGGCCGGACGCGTGGCGGCATTGGAAGCAACGATTGCGCAATGGCAGCGCGTGCCGGCCGCTAGTCCCACGCGCCTACCACGCAAAACACCCACGACAGCGATGCCGCAACGCCCCACCAAGACAGCCTCGAAAGGGAGGCGCACGCGATAACGCGCCCTCTGGTGTCCGCGCCGCCGTCTCAGTGCGCGCGACCCTCCCATGGCAGACTTCGCCTCACTGTGGCGCTGAGCCGCCATTTGAGGTCGTCGTCCGCACGCCGTAAGCTTGAGGTGACACGGGGGGAGTCAATATGGACATCAAGGAAGCGACGATTCACCAATTGAGCAAGGCTATTCAGACGCGCGGCGAAGGCTCAGTTACCCGGCATCTTCGCGCGACGCCACTACCGATCAACGACACGCTTCAGACCATCAGCAAAGAGCTGCTCGCCATGTATGCGACGCGATCGAACAGTACCGGTACGTTCGGCGCGGACCCAACAGTTCATCAATTTCCGATCTTTTTGACGCAGTATCAGCAGGATGCATTGTCGTTTTACGACTTTACGGCCAAGACCTTGAGGCTCATCGAGGAGGAAATGGCCAAGACTCTATTGGCCAGTGGCGGGTTTGTGTTGTTCCTGCGCTACGGTCAGAACAACAACGATTACCTACTAGTTGCGGTGTTGAAGCTCAAGCCCGGGGCTGGCATTAATGAGCAGACGCTGGATCTCGAACCTACGCTCAACATCGATGTCAATCTGCTGCATGAAGCAGCCCGCATCAACCTCAGTCAGTACGTAGCTGGCACGCAACCGTACCTGACCTTTATTCGCGGTAAATCACGTGCAGGCAGCGTAACGGAGTATTTTCGCACTGCCTTGGCGTGCCAAAACTTCACCAGCGCCAAATTCCACACTGAGCAACTGATCCAGGCCGCCAACGACTTTGTCGATGCGCGCGAAGATTTGACCAGTGACGACGATCGACGTCGGGAGTTGATCGAGATGCGCGCGCGCCTTTATGACTGTTTTGCGCAAAACAGGAAGGAAGTCGTGCTTCAAACCCTTGCGGCAGCGATTATGCCTGAAGACCCCGACAACTTTATGGACTTCATCCGCGACGCTGCGCTGACCGAGCGTTATCAGCTCTCGCACCGATTCCAACCCGACCGAAAGACGTTCGATCGGCTCAAGCGCATTCAGGGGCGCATCGGCAAGACGATCACCCTCAGCTTTTCGGTCGAAGACGTGCAACAAAGCCGCGTTGCCTACGACCCCGATGCAAACGTGATCGTGTTGCACGAACCGTCGGACGAGCTGATTCGAGGAATTGAAGACAATGTCCTCGCTCCCTAAGTCGCCGCACGATTGGGCTCGTTGGTTGTTCGCGACATTGAAGGACATCCACGAACTCGGCAACGGCATCTATCGCGGCACCCTGCCGGCCGCATTTGACTTCGAGACCGTGGTCGATGAGCTCGAACATCACGCGCCCAAGGTGCGTGCAGTCACTCAATCGGCAGCCCGGACGATCGAGTTTGATCCTGCCGCCGGCAACGTATATCAGACCGTTGAACAACTGGTCGGTACGCCCGTTAATCAGAGTCGCGTGCCGGAGGTGTTCACCGTCCGCGAGCTAGCTTACACGACACCCGCCGAGCCGATCCCCGAGCGGATCCAAAGCTACATGCAAGCCGTTCAGCTCTGGTCGCTGGTTACTGATTTGGCGGATCACGTCGTCAAAGTGCCGCCCTCGCTGTTCTTTATCGAAAGTCCTACACGCAAGATCGAAATCAGTTTGCGCTTCGACGCCATCAATCTGCGGCCCTTATCAGGGCTGGAGGAATTCAGTCGCGACTTCGTCCGAACGGACTTACATCGCGAGCAAAAGCGTGACATGGTCCGTGCTGCCTTGATCGACATCGCAGGCCCCGGTCGCGCCACCCTGGGCACCGTGATCGAACAGTTCGAGTCCGTTGTGCAGCAAGTCAAAGATGCCTACGCCATCTTCGCGGCCGACTTTTCCTACCAAAAAATTCGATCGGAAGTCGAAAAGCAAAACCTCGACGACACTCTGCGCCTCAACAAAACGCTCGCCGATATCCAAAATCAATTACTCGCATTGCCAGCAGCCTTGATCTTGGCAGCCGGCAGCCTCGAAGCCGGGACCAGCGTCAAAAATCTCTCGATTGTCATTGGCGTCGTGATCTTCGCCATTCTCATGGTAGCCCTCGTGACGAACCAAAAGAGTTCGGTTGGCTCGATCGCTCGCGAAGTCACGTTACGCAAAACGTTGGTCGACAAGCAGCCCACCGAGGTCGCCTCTCGGTTTGCTGACGCGTTCACTGACATTAGTACGCGGGTCACCAAGCAAAACCGCACGCTCAATGGCGTGCTGGTCCTGATTGCCGTCGTCGTGGCCTGCGTACTCGGCATGGCGTGGCATCAAAGCGGCGTGCCCCGCCCTGATGGTGAGAACATGCACCTCGTCACGCCCTTGCCGTCAACCACCAAGGTGCAAGCACCTGCGGTGGAGGCACCGGCTCCCGCAACAACTCCCCCACACGGCAGCGGTAATTGAGTGCAAAGCTGCCTTTCTTATCCACAGAATCGTACGAATCGATGATAACTGGGAATTATCGACCATGAATCCGGGCTTTTCGGCAACCTATTCGGTGAGGGAGATCCGATCAACCTCTGACCGAGCTTATGCCAAAACCATATCCATCTATGTCGACCACATGCCGCCAGACCTTCGCACAAATACCGGCGAAATTGCGCATTGGGTGGACCATTACAATCGCACGTTTGATGACCGATTCCATATTCTTTCGTTCTCCGTCAACAATGACGTGGCAGGATTTTGTGAGCTCGTATACCTCAAGGAATCAAACATCGTTGTTATCGACTACATTGCCATAGATAAGCAATATCGCGGTGGCTTGGACGTTTTTTTCAATCTTGCTTCGCTCGTGCGATCCTTTGTTGGGAAACTGTATCCAACGATCAATTACATCGTGGTGGAGATAGCTCCTCTTAAAGAAAACGATGAGATTCGTTACGGATTACCACTGTTGCGCCTTGTAAAAATGTTGGGCTTCGGCGTGGTCGATGCGCCGTATATCCAGCCACCTCTTGGTAACGAGAACTCCGAATCGGAGCTAGAAGGAGCGATTTTGCTATATCCCAAGCCTGCTGCTGGAGTATTGCCTAGGCAGAGCTTTCTGCGAATTGTTCGCGCAATTTACTACGACCACTATGTTCGCTGGTACGGCGTGCATGACACGGAATACGAGGCCATCTATAAAGCCAATACGGATCGCCTATTTACCAAAATTGAGGGGCGCGTTAGAAAGGAAAGCGTGGTCGTAAACGGGCTTCGTCATTTTCCAGAAGATCGCCCCAACAAACCTACGTCACAGCCGGCGCCACCAACTAAGGTGCTATGGCCGTCCATTGGGATGATCTTTGTGTGCCTCGTCGCGTTACTCTGCTTGAAAACCGTCTTCAAAATCAGTGTGGGCTGGACGGTGATTGCGCTTATCGCCGCAATGGTCCTGTATTTTGCGCTTTCTTCCATTGTTGACAAACGCGCGCACCCCATTTTTAAGGAATTAACAAAGATTCTCAAGGCCTCTTTTGGCAAAGCAAAATGACATTTGCCGAGCCATGGCGAAGCACGGGTATCTTTTCCGCGATCATATCGGCAACGCCAAACTTAGCCGACAGGGAGACATCCTTGGTCAGGCGATAGATCATGCTTGAGAGAACGTGGCTTCGGCCCACTCGCTTGATAGCCAAATCGTTGGCTTGGATTAGTGCCTTGATGTACGCGAACGAATATAGCCACAGTTTGCAATCCGGGTCGCCGCCATAAAACGTCGACGATAGAGCGGCACTTTGTCGATAAACAGAAGTGCCCATGAACTCCCAGCTGTCGCTCGATTCAAATTCTAAGATGAGATACGAGCCAGCCTTAAGCGCTTTTGAGATTTCTCTGAGCACGACGACTGCGTCGCAGTAGTTCAAGACTGAGCCCACGCAAGTGCATAGATCAAGCGATTTGGGGCGTATGCTTGATGATTAACTTCAATCGAAGGAGGGGGCTTTCGACAATGACCCCGGTGGCTTCCAGCCATTGAAAAAATACCTTTAAGCAACCCAGTCGACGTTTTGCGGTTGCCGCACTTAGCGAGCGCCGTCGAATGCCCTGTATGTAAGTCTCTACGTCCGTTTTGCTCACGACCTTAGGATCTCGTCGTTTACCGGCAAACCCCATGAATTCGGTTAGGTCTTGCGTGTAGGCTCGAATCGTGTGCGGCGAAAGCGATTTTGCGTAGCGGCAGTGATTGATAAATTTGTCAATGACAGTGGCCAGCGAGGGCATCTCGAGGATCTCTGATTCGAATACGGGAGAGGCCCTCTAGACCAGAGTGTCGAAGAATGCAAGCGCTCGATGAATGGCCACAAACGAGCGCGCAGCGCCAGCCGGCCGACCATGGGGGTTCTAGTTTTCGGGCTTGCAACGATATCGAGCCGACCGCAAAGGCAGTGCATCCTCATCTGCACGTCGATGACGCCAAAGTGGCCTAGTCCGGCAAGGTCCATGCATACAGACGTCCTGGATTAAGCCAGGGGATTCATGCAGCTCGACGTGACAGGGCAAGAAAGTTGGTCGACCGAGAGCCTGGGCTTAGGCTGGCTATTTCGCTAGGGAGGCACTACCCGCTAGTGGCTTGGACGCGGCTCCCGAACGACGCAAGTCTCGTCCTGCGGGGTCAAGTGGCGCTACATTTGGCCAATACAGACATCGCTTGAACGCTTCGGGTGCGCATCCTATGACGGATGCTGCCGGATATGGAGGACGCTGAGTTGTGGCGTCCCGCGCCAAGAAGTACAGGGGGAGCAGTAGCGTATGGAGAAAAAGCAACTACGTCTCGGCCCAGAAATGGGGCCCGCGCTTTGTGAATGGCTGGCACAGGGCGGCCCATTTCCGGAAACCTTGGTCGTTAAGCTTGCCGGGCCTGATGGTCGGCCCCAGACCATCAGCTACCAAATTCTCGATCGTGACCCGCATGGAAGGATCGCGGCCTTTAAGGAGGGGCGGCGAGGAAAGAAGGGGTTCGTCCTGCGAGTCCGTGAGGGTGCCACAGGTCAGGAACTGGCCGCAAAACTGTGCATCCCTGGTGACTACGCCGATGGTCATTCGCCGCTGATGGAAGCCGATTGCGCCAGCAAACTGCGTGGTGCTGAAGATCTGTTTCAACTCCCTCACGGTGTAGGACGCGTGGATGTTTTCCGCAACCAGCCCACCATCGAGGACACCAGACCATGGGTGTGTTTTCTAACAGATTGGCTGCCTGGCCAGACGGTTCAGGACATGGTGAACCATCACCCCGAATTGATCACGCCGGGCCTAGTAGTTCAGGTGGGTGAAACCCTGCTGACTGCAGTGCTTATGCTGGAGCGTCGGGGACTGAAGCATGATGACTTGCATCTTGGGAATCTGATGCTGGCCGAAACAGATCCCGACCGCCTCGCTATCGACCCCTCCCTACCAGCGCACCGATTGAGAGTCATTGATCTGGGAAGCGTTAAGGCGCTTGAACGACCAACCTTCAAGACGGATGACGACTGGTCTATGGTCGCCAGAGGCTTAGCGCAACTGCACAATGTCCTGTTTAGGAATCGCGCCATCGCCTCGCGCTATCCGCATTTCTTGCGTCAGTTTCGTGGGTTCATTGAGAACTTGGCGGAGGAGGATTTGTGCAGGCACTTTCCAGAACAGGGCTCCTATCTCGCGCGCTTCCGGGAAGTGGCGAACGCCCTGAGTGTTCTCCCGCGTAATCAAGCAATCTTCCATCCGTTTGACGCCATCAGTGCCGAGCATCTGGCCAGCGATAAGCTCTTGCTGGACTTGTTCGTTGGTCACCTCCCATGGATATCGCTGGTTCAAACGCGCGAACCGTCTGTGCTCATCGGCCCTCGCGGCTGTGGCAAATCGATGGTCTTTCGCTACCTCAGCCTGCGTACGCATATCGCATCCACGACCGCCAGTGTCGATACGCTGCGGAAGATCGGGTTCTTTGGCGTCTACATCGGTTGCGCGAGCGACCTAGGTAATGACTTGCTTTGGATTTCGCGAGAGGAGGGTAGGCCGCAGCGACTGGCCGGTAGCGTCACTACCTATTTCAATCTGGTGCTCACCCGAGAGCTACTGCGCACACTGGCTGCTAGCGCGCGAGCGGAAGAGATAGCGAAGGCACTGGGTTTGACTCCACACGCCCGCATGGTCATCACGAGTTTCGTTGAGGAGCAGCTCGGTGATGCGCTCGGACTCATTCGTCTGCCGGGCATGGATCCGTTGCAGGCCTGTGCCGACCTGATTGATCAGCTACGACTGCGTTTGAGTCGTGATCTGCTCGAGGGCAAGGTTCCCGGCATCCAGCTCCCTGCCACTTTCCTGCGTGATCTATGTCAGAAGATCATCGACGCCGCTCCCGGCTTCGTCGATTGGCGGATCGTCTTCCTCCTAGACGATTACACCATCCATCGACTGTCAGGCCCGATTCAATCCATTCTCAATGCCGTGCTCTGGCAACGGACGTCGACGCACGTCTTTAAGATATCGAGTGAACCTCACGGATTTGAACCCCGGCACATTGATGGCGCACGTATTGATGCGCATCGGGAATTCGTTCCCATCGATACGGGCAACCTGTCCATTGGCCAGGAGGAAAATAAGGAGCGACACGAGTTCATCACGAAATTGCTTGATAAGCGCTTGGAAGCTGCCAAGTACGTCGGTAAGACAGCAACGCTGATCGGGGATAGCGAGCATCGTACGGACCCTTCGCTTGCCAAGTACATCCGCGCAGCAAAGGGCGAGCGTAGCGGCGCCAGGCCCTACTACCATGGCATTCAAGTGCTATCGAATGCGTGGAGTGGAGACGTGGCGACCGTGCTGCACATGGTCCGAGAGATGTTTGTTCGCGCCGACATTGGCCCCACGAGCGAGACCAAAATCTCACATAAGATCCAGCACGAATCGATCACTAGGGTGTCGACCGCACTGCGGGAGCGGGTACTGGGCTATCACCCTCATGGCCAAGAGATGGCCCGCGTCCTTTCCGCGACCGGCGATCTCGCCCGAAGGTTGCTCATCGAGGCCCCAGATCGACTTGATCGCAAGCAGAAGCTGGTCATTCACCGCAAGTATCGTTTTGAGATGACCCTTCCCGCTGGTGTTGAACTAGATGCGGAACTGCGGAAGTTGCCAAACGGACCGCTCGTGGTCGAGATCATGCACGAACTGGTGCGGCGGGCCATCTTCATCCAGCTGCCCGCAAGTCGTGGCAAAGAGGGCGCCGCCCGGCGCACCTTGCGATGGCAAGTCCGCGCCTCCCTGCTTCCAAGCTTCGGGACATCCTTAGTGCGAGAGCATTACATCGATATCAAGCGCCTGGAAGACTTTGTGGAGTTCCTGACCATGCCCGAAGAGTTCACGCGCAAGGCATACGAACGCTACGCCAAAGAACCTAAGAGTGATCTGTTTGGGGATCTGGACGTGAGCGCAGATGGCGAGGATGAGTCCGAATGAATAATCGCAAGCCCTTTGTCGTGACGCGACGTTCCATTGATGAAGTCGTAGCGGACCTCCCGCAGCCGCGCCCATTTAACGGCGCCGTCAACCCCATTGATCTGTTTATCGGCGCCCGAGGCTTTGAGGAGCGCGTCCTGGCGATTCCACGTCAGCTTCTGGCCGCGGGCTCGCGCATCGTGGGACGGGCTCTTCTGGGTCGCTATCAGACCAATGAGGCTGACAATGCAGAGCGCGAGCAGGAGCTGCTTCCACTTCTGGCGGATCTTGGCGCCACGCCAGACTATTTCTTGGCCGACAGCCCGGAAGATATTCGCCGCGGCATCGCGGAGGCTCTGGGGGAAGAAGCGAACACGACCAAGCATGTGTTGCTGGATATCAGTGGTGCCTCCTCACCCCTCATCTTCTCGGCCATAGGAGCCCTTCAAATGGCGCCGTGTCCGGTGCACCTTACGGTAGCCTACGCAGCGGCCGAGCATTATCACGAGCCGCTCACCGTGCCACGTAACAGCCCCGTCGCAGAATGGGCCGAAGGCGATTTGCGGGAGAAGGGCGTACGCGATGTCGATGTGAACGAGCTCTTTCGCGGCATCCACCACGACCATTTGCCGGGTTATGCGATTGTCTATCCGTCCATGTATGCCCCGCGTTTACAGCGTTGCTTAAGCCATCTAGGCGTGGGTGCCTTCAGTGGCGCAGAGGAGAGCATCTACTGGGTGTTGCCTACGACCACTGACCCCGAGCATGAGTGGCGGCGAAACACGACGATCCAGGCTCTGGTGACGATGATCCACGGCCAGAACGTGAGCGGCGCCGCGATTCCTCCGGCGCTTCCGGCCAACAGACACACCCTCTGCGATGTCTCCGATTATCGCAGCAGCGTGCGCATCATTGTCGACCAGGTGGACCAGCAGCTTGGTGCCAACCTATCGCTCATTCATATGGGTACCAAGCTACAGGCCATCGGTGGAGCACTCGCCTTGTGCGGGCGCCCCGAGGTCTCCTTGGTGGGCGCGCGCCCCGAGGCTTTTTCGGCCCAGAATTACTCCAAAGGGATTGGTCACATGGTCTCGATTGATCTGCTTAATCTACACAGCGCGGTTCGCCAGATTGCCGAGGTAGGTATGCTCAACGTGGACAATCGCTAATGAGAGACGCGTCCCTTCCGTATCCGACGCCGGTTTCCATCGCATTCCATCCCGGCGAACGCGTGTGGTTGTGCCTGACCACGCTCCATCATCGTCGGTTTATCGAAGATGCCATTCACGCGGTCAGCCTGCCTCACGGCACGCACTTGCGCCTGCGTTACCGTCGGCAGTACATCGATACCTCGCTGTGGGACGACGTCCACGCCCACGGCTCGACCGACAACGCCTTCGCGCTCATTGCCCTAGGCGCGACGTCGAACGACAAGCGCAATGTGGTGCACCCTCTGCGCAAGGCCCGTATTGCCGCCGCACGGTGCGAGGGGAGCGTGCTGGTCATTGATGTCATCTTGTGCGAGTTTCTCTTCAACCTGACCACTTCCGGGGACTCATTCTGGAGCGAAGTGCAGCTGATTGGCCGCGATCTGCCGACCGCCTTTGGTGCCGCAGCCAGGGGCGGTACGTACCTGCAACAATTACCGTCGGTCCCGCAAGCTCTGTCGGCCAGCACTAGTGTGGAGAGCTGGGAAGCGACGGCTACTGCTTTTTTCGACGTAGCGACTGCCGCGAGCGCGCCAGACGGTCCCTCGGCCGTGGTGCCTTTTCTCTATCACATCGCCAAGCCCTCGCGACCGCTCCGCAGTCGCCTCACTGAGCAGGGCACGCTCGATCTGGAAGCTGGCTGCTCGATGGCGCTGGAGGTCCACACTATGGCTGGACCGGCACCAGGCGCCTTTCGCAATGCGCTGGGTGAGGTTTTCTTTGAGCTCTCCCATCCAGCCGCCACCTTCAGTAGCTCGCGGCGTGTGCGTGTTGATTCCCGCCGTGACGTCCGGGCGGTCAAGATCACATCGCCGGCGCTTTTTCGTCGCGCCCATGGTCACCTATCAGCGCGTATGGTGATCTTCGATAACGGCGATGATGACGACACGCTTTCCCTGATATCGAGCAAGAAACGGGAAGAGACCGTCGTGTCGCGCTACGACTACCCGCTGCAGGTCGGTCGCTGGACGCCGGGGCTCGCGTCCTTACTGGTGGCGATCGCAGCTGGCCTGGCGGCCTTCAAACCACCGGCCCATCTGGATGGCTGGCATGCGTACATTATTCCAGCCTTGGTTTTTGTGTTCGCGCTGTTGGGCTTGATGTTGGGCTTGCGCAAAGACGGCAAGGCCTAGGCATCATGACTGCAGGAGAGCCTGGCGTATCTGGGCCATGGGGTCGAAATCGTACCAATCTGGTTGACGGCGCGAGCGCGGAAGGCACCAGCGCTCCTTCCAGTAATCGGCCCAGCTCATCGGGTCGAATTGACTGACTTCGGGCAGCGCCCCTTCTTGGCACACAAGCTGAAGATTGTGCACGAGCTCAAATATGAACACCTCGCGCCGTATGCCATGTTCGAGGTACTCGCGAGAGATGCCCAGGGCCATCAACGCGCGCATGATGTTCTGCCAGCGCACCTTGGGGCCGTGTCCAAAACCGGCTGGTACGAAGAGTTCGGAGTGCTTGAGCCACTCCACAAGCTGAGGGTAGAGCGCCTCCAGATGCAGCGTGCCAAAGCCCTTGGTGTATCCCAATGGCTTGGCCAGCAGTTGATCATCGAAGCGCAGGCGATTGTAGATGGAGCTGCGCCCAAAGGCACTGGCCGTGGTGATGGCTAGCAGGGGCTGTGGAATACGCTCATGCCGTTGGGTAGTGCGCTTGTGGCCATAGAGTTGCCAATACTCCTGGCGAATGACCGGCGCATGCAGCATGCCCGCGACCAGCTTTCCACCAAGCAACGGTGCGTATGTGGGCGATGCACCGATCGTGTAGGCATCGAGCGTGTTATTGACGACCGTTAGCTTGTCTCGCTTGGGGACGCCCAGATAGTCATCCCGGCAAGCGAGATCGGCACTCGGGGACTGCAGCCCGATGATGCCGATGACTGCATCGTGGTAGGCATCCATCACCACAAAACGCAGGCGGCGCCCGTAACCCTTGGAATAGGGCATCGACCAATAACCACGCATCACCTTAAAAAGACGCTCTTCCAGCGTGCGAGGTGTCACCGGCACAACCACAGGCTCGATGCAGCGGGGGTCGATTCGAGCTCCGGAAGGGAAATAGCTACGGTGGCGATGCAGATGACCGAGCAAATCGGCAAAGTTGGTCGACTGATCGCACTGCTTGGCTTGCAAATGCAGCCGACGAATCAGGTCCTTGTCATTGGACGCAACTGCGCGTCGGCAACGCTGCCACGCCAGTCGAATATTCTCGGCCAAGACCTCGGCGGAGACGGAGGGCTGGGGGCGCGACTCTGCCACGGGCCGCCGGCGCGGGGCCGTAGGCTCCGTCCGCACGGGCGTTACTGCTTTGGCGACCCGACTTGACCCCACCGTTTTCTCCTCGTTCGTCAGGTTTGTATTTGGCCAGCTACCCGTACCGCTGTCAATGGCACCGTCATGCCGTTGGTGGCGCATCTGCAGTTCATTTGACCCCGAGTTTTAGCCAGGGCCTTGCCGCCTTTGCGCACTCAAGCCTTATCCGGCGCCTCATCCAGCCGATGGGACCGAAGATCTGCCATCGCATTAATACCTGCAGAAGACCTACGCGTGTAATAGGTCACCATTCGGTCGGTTTTCCACCCTCCGGCCAGCTGTATCTGCGCCCCCGTCGCGCCATGTTCGGCCAGGTCGTTCGCCGAGCCAATCCGTGCCGAATGCCCACTAATGGTTCCTGCATTATTGAGTCCAGCAGCTTTCGCGCGCCGACGAAAGATTCTCGCCACTTCCTGGGGCAGAAGAGCGACGTCGGTCGCACCGTCCGCGCGCGGTCGCCCACCCATCGGCCGAAACAACACACCTTCAGTGATGTTGCCGGCCGCCTGCCAAACGCGGATCCGCGCGATCGTATCCAGGCTCACAAACCGATAGTCCGGTGTATCGCCATCCTGATTCGTCTTGGAGAAGGGCACATGCAAGGACCAGGTGTTACGCCTGCGATTGTGGTGCAAATGTTCCACCCGCACGGCCACGAGTTCCGATTCCCGACACAACGTATCGGAGGCCAGTGACAGCAGGGCCGCATCACGCAGATCGCGTGGCGTGTCGCTCAGCGTCGCCAAGATGGTTTCCAGGCTAGCCATATCGAGTTCGCCGGCTTGCTTGCGCACGTGACCACCCGTGGTTTTCAGACGTCGAATCAGCTTCTTCCATTTGACCGGCCAATCGGGATCTTTCGATGGACTCGGCAGACCGGCCGCAATGTGCACCAATCCTACGGTGTAGAGATAGCGATCCACGGTGCTGCGTTTGCGACCCTTATCGATCATGGCCGACAGAAATGTTTCCAACTGATCGACCGACGCGGGCAGGGGAGTCATGCCACTCGTTTCGCACCAAGTCAGGTATTGCGCCCAATCCGAACGCACCGCTTTCACGGTGGCCGGCGCACTGCCCGCCGCAAAGTCCGCGGACCAGTTGGACAACCGTTCCAGCACCGCCTCGACGGACGCGGCCAACGCGGGGCGGGGCGCGTGAATTTCGGGCGCGATGGCCGGCACCGTGGCGAGCTCTTTGAGGGTTTGGACGACGGGCAGGATCGGGGTGCTTGGATCGGGCACGGCACGGTCATCCGCAGGCGCCGGATTGGCGCGACGACCCTATGATAGCGAATAAGTGCCATTATTCGCTATCTATTTTGACAAATTTTTCTAGATTTTTCTGTGAGTTATAACGTAAATCTAAACTTACCCTAGCAACCATAATTATGGAAGCAAGTATCAGCCACCATAATTGCGAGAAAACATGCACGTCCCTGCCATAACATCAGGCACCCCAGAGCGCGGACACCTTCTGCGAAGAGAGGTCGACATGGCGACCCATTGGCTTGATAGGGTGATATCCAATCCCGGTCGATATGACCGATATGCCATTCGGAGGTTGGCGAATCGCCGTCAATTACTTCGGCTGCGCCTACCAGGCAGCAAACGCTTCATCGTTCCGGATTTTCAGATGCGCGGTAATTTTGCGAGCCCATGGGTAGCGCCTCTGTTGGGGTCACTTGTCTGGATTGAAGACAAAACCCCAAATCGTGATGAGAACGGCATGGAACGTGCGCGCTGGCTGTACCGGAGGCACGATTATCTCTCCGAAGTTGGCCTCGCCGTTATCGGACATTGGCCGCCTCATTGGAGTCCTGCCGATCAGATCCAGGCTACTAGCGGGATTGAACTGTTTGGCATCGGGCTCGATACGAAGCCACGATCGTTTGCGGAAATCTTCAATGAACACCCGCGCCTAGTCATCGACTACCAGTATCGATTGCAGGGCATTCGCTGGGATGCGGCGGAGTACCAAATGTGACCGCCATTCGGCATAAATAAGTGCGATTGTTTGGGGTTCGGCGCAATGATGCGCGGGCACTAGGCAGCGTTATCGCGGATGCACAGTACAAATAAGTCCGGTTCCTTGACAGGAAGAAGCAGGAAGAAGGAAGTACTGTCGCGCTGGAGAACAAAGGATTCATTGGGGCTGGCCCGGGGTGAGACCCAGTGGCCACTTCACTACGGACGAGACGCCATGAATGACAAATTTGACCTGGATATGATCATCGAGCGTAAAGGAGTGAGGGTGCGCCCTCAAATTCTCGTCGCAATCGATGACGATTCCCGAGCGGTCACTGAATTGGTTCTTGTGGCCGGAGGAGAAATATTGACCCGCTGGCAAGCCTCAGATCCGGACAACAGCTAAGCCTGGCGCCGGGCGCCCAGGTTTGATTCCGACTAACTGGTCGCCCGATTCCAATTAACTTTCTGCGCCGTTCCAGGAAACTGGTTGTTAGTCCACATATCTAGCAGGGCGCCAGACCGGCGGCCAGAACGGTCCATCTGTTATTTTACATAATATACATTATGCGCATTCCTGGTACTTTCCAAGGTGTTGCGTTGATTGTCGTCACCCACTTAACCTTGTCACCTAACCACTTAACCATGTCATCCCTTTTAATCGTGTCACCTTTTTACAGGGGTTCGGTGATGAAGAACTCTTAGGGCCCCGATCGGCGTTCCAGTCCGACGCAGCGATCCGCTTCAGCGGCTACTTAGACGAGGAAACTATGTCGCCCAACTTGACGATGTCGGCGTCATTTACTTTGGCGTGGCCCCGACGTTCCCCCGCTTTTGAGTAGCGCAACGATTTGGAGTCCAATCCCCCAACCGAAGGAGATTGGACGTGAAGAAGCGTTTTTCCGAAGAACAGATCATCGGCTTCCTGCGAGAGGCAG
>Ga0068856_100003944_pt1 | contig 14859 bp, 13 predicted proteins | sample KBSCornC62_FD_66595 | JGI IMG/M metagenome (GOLD analysis project Ga0068856, IMG submission 66595) | Corn rhizosphere microbial communities from Kellogg Biological Station, Michigan, USA - KBS Corn C6-2 | ecosystem: Host-associated > Plants > Roots > Rhizosphere > Soil ...
GAGCAGGTCGGGCAGCGCGTAGAGCGCGATCAACGCAGCGGCCCCGGCCATGAAGCCGCGCAGCGCCGCCGGCGAGATGAAGTTCGCGATCGCGCCGAGCCTGAGCGCGCCGATCACGAACTGCATCGTGCCGACGAGGACGGTGACGGCGAGCGCGAGCGCGATGTAATGCGGCGAGCCGACCGCGGCGAGCGGTGCCAGCGTCGCGAAAAGCGCGAGCGAGTTGGCGTTGGTCGGCCCCGAGACGACGTGCCAGCTCGAGCCGAACAGCGCCGCGACGACGCACGGGACGATGGCGGTCGAGAGGCCGTACTCGGGCGGCAGGCCGGCGAGCGTCGCGAACGCGATCGCCTGCGGCAGGACGAGCAGCGCACCGAGCAGCCCGGCGACGCCGTCGGCGCGCACGCCGCTGCGATCGATGCGTCGGACCCACGGGCCGAAGATGCGCGCAGCGAGCTCGTTCACCGGCGCCGATTATCGGCGCGACGCCGGGCGCGACCGCCGCTAGCGCGCGCCGCCGCTCGCCTTGGCGACGTAGCGGGCGAGCGCACGCATCTGCGCTTCGCTCAGCGACGACTGGTACGAGGGCATCATGCCGATGCCGTTCTTCAGCGCGGCGACGACACGCTCGGCGGTCGGCTGCAGGTCGTCCAGGACCGGCCCGATCGCCCCCATCGCTTTCGCGTCCTTCAGCATGTGGCACGTCGAGCACGGCGGATTGGCGCCGACCGTGAACAGCGTCTTGCCGAGCTGCAGCTCGTTGGCGTCGCCGTCGTCGGCACCGCGGGCGACGCTCGCGGCGACGAGCGCGAGCGCAGCGCCGCAGGCAGCAGCGATCGCTCGTCGCGCAGCCGGTCGCATCGCGCTTCTCAGACGACCGTCAGCAGCACCGCCGGATCCTTCCAGCTGTTGTTGCTGTAGCCGTGCGCGTTCTCGAGGCGCTGCTCGGGCTGGACGTTGCCGGCGCCGTCGGTCGCGCGGCTGACGAGGACGTAGTTGCCCGCGCTCATCCTGAGCGGCATCGCGAAGTGCCGCCACGCGAAGCGGCCGAGGTCGAGGCCGACGAAGGGCGCCTCGATCCAGTTGCGGCCGCCGTCGCTCGAGATCTCGACGCGGCGGATCGGCTGGCCGCCGCTGAACGCGACGCCGGTGACGTAGACGACCCCCGCCTTGACCTGGTGCTCGCCCGCCGGCCCGGTGATGAACGACTTGACGTTGAGCTCCTGGATCGACGGCTCGCTCGCCTTCGACTGCGCGCCGATCGGCGTCATCCGATAGCCGGTCTGCTGGATCTTGGCCGGCGACTCGTTCGCCGTCAGCGCGATGCGCTTGACGTACTTGACGTTGTTGATTCCGTTGTAGCCCGGGACGATGAGGCGCAGCGGGCCGCCGTGCGCGAGCGAGAGCGGCGCGCCGTTCATTTCCCACGCGAGCAGCGCATCGTTCATCGCGCGGATCGCGACCGAGCGCTCGACGACGACGGACATCGGATCGACGTTGTCGGGAAGCTTCTCGCCGCCGGTGCCGGTGAGCCAGCTCATCCCCGGCGCGCCGCCGCCGAGCGACTCGACGACGTAGCGCAGCGGCACGCCGCTCCAGAGCACGCAGCCCGCGGCGCCGACGGTCCACGGCGTCCCGCTCGGCTTGCTCGGGAAGTAGCCGCGGCCGTTGCCCGAGCATTGCAGGACCGTCGCGACGGTCTCGACGCCGATCGACTTCAGCTCGGCGACGGTCAGCGTGCGCGGGTTGTGAACGCCTTCGAACGCGACCTGCCAGCCGTCGCGGTTGGCGACGATCGACGCGTCGGGCGCGGGCAGGTTGTTGCGGATGTAGAGATGCTCTGCCGGCGTGATGCCGCTCGTGCCGAACGCGGCTCGCCTGGTCTCGATCGTCGTCGCGCTGTGGACGATGACCGCGTTCGGGTCCTTCCACGCGGCGTATGCCGGCAGCGGCCGCGCTGCGGGAGCGGGCGCTGCCGCGGCCTGCGCCATCGCCTCGCCGGCGAGACCGACGAGGCCGGTGCCGGCGAGCGCGCCGGCGCCGCCGGCGAGGATTTGGCGTCTGCGAAGCGAGAGCGGCATGTCTGTCATCGATCGAATCTCCAGGTCGGTGGCAGCGAACGCGTCGAGGCGCTCGAAAAAGTGCCGCGAGTATCCCATCGCACGCGCCGTCGCCGCGGCCCGCGACGTCAGCATTTGCCCGAAGTCGCGACCACGGCGGCGCGGCGCGCGGGAAGCAGATCACGCTCGCATCGGCGTCACGACACGACCTGGTAGTAGAGATTTTGCGGATGCTTCGCCTGCGCGAGAAAGAGCCAGCGGTCGGCGAGCAGTCCGGGCGCCTGCGCGAGCGCAGCGAACGCGCACGCAGCCGCAGGCAGAGCGCCGGCCCAGACGAGCGCGATGACGAGCGCAGGGACGACGAACGCCAGCGCGACCGCGACGACCTTGATCGTGCGGAGCGCAGCGGCCGAGGCGCGGTGGAAGAACTCGCGCGTGTTGAACGAGCCGGCCGACATCCCCATCGACGTCTGCACCAGGCGCGCAGCGACGATTCCGGTCGCCGACTGCAGCGTCGAGCGGTGTCGCAGCGTGGCGTTGCGACGCAACGCGGCGACGCGCGCAGCACCGCCGACGACCGTCGCGACGAGCGCCGCCGGCAGCGCCGCCGCGAGCGCCCTGCTGTCGCCTGCGAGCGCGGCGAGCGCGCACGCGAGAACGAGCCCCGACGAGAGGCCGAGCAGGACGAAGTTGACGACGGTGAGCGGCTGCGCCCATTCCTCGATGAAGCGAAGGCACGCGTAGATCATCGCGGTGCACAGCCACAGCAGGGCCGACACCGCGATCGCGGCGAGCGGCAGCAGCGGCGAGGGCGGCGCGCCCGCGGCGTCGCGCGCCGCGAGCCACCACGCGGCGACGAGCGCGATGAACGCCGGCAGCACGATCACCTCGCGCGACAGCCACGACGTCCGCCACATCAGCCAGGCGCGCCAGGCACGGCTCGGACGTCCGAGGTGGAGGAACGACGCCGCGAGGCCGACGACGAGGAGGACGATCGCGATCGCGAGCCCGCCGCGCAGCGACGCCGGCGCGAGCGGGATGCCCGTCAGCGCAGCGAGCGCGATGGCGACGACGAGTCCTTGTCCGGCGCCCGCCGCCGTGGTGAAGACGACGACCGACAACGCCGGGTTCATGTCGCCCCGGGCGCGCCGTGTCCGCCATCGTCGGCGGCGCCGCCGAGCTCGCGCGTCGCGCCTGCGGGAGCGCCCACCGACGCCGTGACGCGGCGCGGCAGGTAGTGGTTGGCAGGCCGCGTGTTCCACTCGGGCATCAAGGCGTAGCCGCCGCGCTCGCGGATCGCGCGCGATGCATCCGACTCCGGATCGTGGACGTCGCCGAAGATGCGCGCTCCGGTCGGGCACGCCTTGACGCACGCCGGCTTGCGGTCGGCGGGTGCGAGCGCCGCGTCCTCGATGCGGTCGACGCAGAGCGTGCACTTGGTCATCACCTGGCGTTCCTCGTCGAGCTCGCGCGCGCCGTACGGGCACGCCCACGCGCAGTACTTGCAGCCGATGCATTTGTCGTAGTCGACGAGGACGATGCCGTCGCTCTTTCGCTTGTAGCTCGCGCCGGTCGGACAGACCGGGACGCACGGCGGGTCCTCGCAGTGCAGACAGCTCTTCGGGAAGTGGATCGTCTCGGTCGCGGGGAAGACGCCGGCCTCGTACGTCTGCACGCGGTTGAAGAACGTTCCCGTCGGCGCGGCGCCGTACGCGTTCTCGTCGGCGAGCGGGCCGGCGGCGCCGTAGGTGTTCCATTCCTTGCACGACGTCACGCAGGCGTGGCAGCCGACGCAGACGTTGAGGTCGATGACGAGCGCGAGCTGGCGGCCGCGGGCCGGTGCCTCGGGCGCGGACGCCGGCGCGGCTTCTGCGCGCTTGAAGAGCGCGAGCAGCGACGCGATCATCGCCGGCCTCGCACGAACTGCGGCGACGTCGCCGCTTCCTCGCCGGCGCTGCACGGCGCGATGCGGACGCGGACGTCGTACCAGCCCGCCTGCCCCGTGACCGGGTCGGAGTTGCTCACCGCACCGCCGTCGGCCGGCAGCTCGTCGGTGATCAGGTGGTTGAGCAGGAACCCCTTTCTCGCCTCGTCGGCGCCGGGAGCGAGCTGCCACGCACCGTCGGCCTTGCCGATCGCGTTCCACGTCCACACGGTGCCCGGCTCGACCGCTTCGCTCGTGCGCAGCATGCAGCGCACGCGCCCCCAGTGGCTCTCCACCCAGCACCAGCCGCCGTCGGCGACTCCCGCCGCCGACGCCGCCGACGGATGAACGAACAGGTAGTTGTGGCTGTGGATCTGGCGCAGCCACGCGTTCTGCGAGTCCCACGAGTGGTACATCGCCATCGGCCGTTGCGTGATCGCGGCGAGCGGATAGCGCGCGCGGTCGACGAACGCGTCCTCGAGCGGCGGCGACCAGAACGGCAGCGGGTCGAAGTGCGCCGCGATCCGCTCGCGCAGGTGCGACGGCGGCCGCCGGCCGGCCGTCTTGCCTTCGGCGGCGAGACGAAATGTCTGCAGCGTGTCGCTGTAGATGCAGACCTGGACGACGTCGTTCTTCTGCCGCCAGCCCTTCTCCTTCGCGTAGTCGAGGTACTCGCGGTTCCAGTTGCGCATGTGGTGCATCGACTCCGGCAGCCGCAGGTGGAAGAAGCAGTCGTTGTCGGCGTACTTGCGCCACTGGTCGGGGTTCGGCGCGCCGCGCAGGTGCTGGTCGCCGTTCTCGCCGCGCCAACCCATCAGGAAGCCGAGGCCGGGCGCCGACTCGTAGCGGACGACGAAGTCGGCGTAGTCGCTGAACTTGCGCTCGCCCGTCGCGGTCGTGAACGCCGGCAACTTGAGGCGCGACGCCAATTCGACGAGGACGTCCTGGAACGGCCTGCACTCGCCGAGCGGCCCGACGACCGGAACTCGGACCGAGTCGGCGGGCCCGTCGAATTCCGAGATCGGCCGGTCGAGGATGCTCATCACGTCGTGCCGCTCGAGGTACGTCGTGTCGGGCAGCACGAGGTCGGCGAACTCGACCGTCTCGCTGCGAAACGCGTCGCAGACGACCAGGAACGGGATCTCGTGCTCACCGTCGGCGTTCCTGCGGTTGAGCATCTCGCGCACCGCGACCGTGTTCATCGTCGAGTTCCAAGCCATGTTCGCCATGAACAGCAGCAGCGTGTCCAGACGGTACGGGTCGCCCCGCGTCGCGTTGCGGACGACGGTGTGCATCAGGCCGTGCGCCGACAGCGGCGCTTCCCACGAGAACGCGTGGTCGATCCGCATCGGCGTGCCGTCGTCCTCGATCGCGAGCTCGTCGGGATTGGCCGGGAAGCCGAGCGGCGCGGCGTTGAGCGGCGTGTCGGGCCGGATCATGTCCGGCGAGTTGAAGGCGCGAAAGTTCGGCACGATGTGGCGCGGGTATGGCGCCTTGTGGCGAAAGCCGCCGGGCGCGTCGATCGTGCCGAGCACGCTCATCAGCACCGCGAGCGAGCGCACCGTCTGGAAGCCGTTCGAGTGGGCGGCGACGCCGCGCATCGCGTGGAACGCGACCGGACGCGCCTGCGTCGTCGGGTGGCGCTTGCCCCATGCGTCGGTCCACGCGATCGGCAGCTCGAATGCCTCGTGCAACGCCGTCTCGCCGAGCTCGCGCGCGAGCGCGCGGATGCGCTCCGCCGCGATGCCGGTGATCGTCTCGGCCCACTCGGGAGTGCAGGCGGCGACGCGCTCGCGCAGCAGCGCGAACGCCGGCGCGACGCGCGTGCCGTCGGCGAGCGCAAAGCGGCCTTCGAGCGCGGCGTCGACGCCGTCGGCGACGCCTTCGGGGTACGCGGCGACGATCGTCCGCGACGCGCGGTCGAAGACGAGCTTGTTGTGCGGATGGCGGCCGTCGCCCGGCGGTCCCTTCGCGGGATCGTGCGCGAACATGCCCTCGCGCTCGCCACCGTCGAGGACGACGAGCTGCGGTGCGTTCGTGAAGCGCTTGAGGAATGCGCGATCGACGAGATCGTTCGCGATCAGCTCGTGGAGCAGCGCCATGAAGAGGGCGCCGTCGGTGCCCGGGCGGATCGCGATCCACTCGTCGGCGATCGCCGAGTAGCCGGTGCGCACCGGGTTGATCGAGACGAAGCGGCCGCCGCGCCGCTTGAAGTCGGCGATCGCGATCTTGAGCGGATTCGAGTGGTGGTCCTCGGCGGTGCCGACCATCACGAACAGCTTCGCGCGCGCGAGGTCCGGGCCGCCGAACTCCCAGAAGCTGCCGCCGATGGTGTAGATCATCCCCGCGGCCATGTTGACCGAGCAGAAGCCGCCGTGCGCCGCGTAGTTCGGCGTTCCGAACTGGCGCGCGAAGAGGCTGGTCAGCGCCTGCATCTGGTCGCGACCGGTGAAAAACGCGAACCTCTTCGGGTCGCTGGCGCGGATCTTGGCGAGCCGCGTCGTCAGGATCTCGAGCGCGCGCTCCCACGAGATCGCTTCGAAGTCGCCGGCGCCGCGCTCGCTTCCTGGCTTGCGCAGCAGCGGCTGCGTGAGCCGGGCCGGCGAACGCTGCTTCATGATCCCCGCCGACCCCTTGGCGCAGATGACGCCGCGGTTGAGCGGATGGTTCGGGTTGCCGTCGATGTAGCGGAGCTCGCCGTCCCGCAGGTGGACGCGGATGCCGCAGCGGCACGCGCACATGTAGCACGTCGTCGTCTTCACCTCGCGCCGCGCGCCAGCGTCGGGAGCTCCCGTCGGATCGTGCAGCGGCTCGCGCGAGAAGAGCCGGAAGACCGCATGCCGCATGCCTTGAATATAGTGTGCCGATCGTGCGCATCCGCTCCCGAAGGAGGCTGCCATGCCGAACCGCTCACGACGCGACGCGATCGCCGCCCTTGCCGGAACCGCCCTGCTGCCCGCCTGGCCGCTCGCCGCACGCGCCGACGCGTCGGCGGTGCGCACTTGGCCGCTGGCGACGCGCCAGCGCACCGGCATCCACGACGTCGCGCCGGCGCCGGACGGCGGCGTCTGGTTCAGCGCGCAGCGCAGCGGCCATCTCGGCTGGTTCGATCCGAAGAGCGGCCATGCGGAGCTGATCTCGCTCGGCAGCAACTCGTCGCCGCACGGCGTCATCCAGGGCCCGGACCGCGCCGCCTGGCTCACCGACGGCGGCCGAAATGCGATCGTCCGCGTCGGCTGGCCCGACCGCACCGTGCGCGCGTTTCCGCTGCCGGAGGGAACGCCGTACGCGAACCTCAACACCGCGACCTTCGACGGCGACGGCGACCTCTGGTTCACCGGCCAGAGCGGCTTCGTCGGCAAGGTGCACGTCAAGACCGGCGAGGTCTCGGTGAAAAGGTCGCCGCGCGGCACCGGACCGTACGGCATCTGCACGACGCCCAAGGGCGACGTCTGGTACTGCTCGCTCGCCGGCTCGTTCATCGCCAAGATCGATCGCGCAAGCGGCGACTCGACGGTCGTCGAGCCGCCGACGCCGAACCAGGGCGCACGGCGCGTCTGGAGCGACAGCCAGGGAAGGATCTGGATCAGCGAATGGCTGAGCGGCCAGGTCTCGATGCACGACCCCGCGAAGTCGAGCTGGCGCGCGTGGAAGCTGCCGGGATCCGGGCCGCGACCGTACGCCGTCTACGTCGACGGCCACGACCAGGTGTGGCTGAGCGACTGGGGCAGCAACGCGATCGTCCGCTTCGATCCGGCGAACGAGACGTTCACGCGCTTCGCGCTGCCCAACGACGGCGCCGGCGTGCGCCAGATCCACGGCCGCGCGGGCGAGGTCTGGCTGCCCGAGAGCGGCACCGAGCACATCAGCGTGATCCGCAGCGCCTGACGGCGCTGCGCTCCGCTCACGACTGGCTGCGCATCCGGCCGAGGACGATCGCGAGCGCTGCCGCGCCGAGCCCCTTCACGAGCTGCGGGTGCTGGGCATAGAACTCGCCGGCCCGGTCGAGGATCGACGGATCCTTCTTCTCGGCGTGCTCGGCGATCGCCGCCGCGTCGGCGGGCGAGACCTGCTGCGCCTGCTCGGGCGTGATCGTCGGCGTCTGGTTGCCGGAACCACCGAGGACGCGACCGAGAACGCCGCCGGCGACCGACGAGAGCGCGCCGCTGCCCAGCACCTGCACGAGCTGGTTCAGGATGCCGGCGCGTTGCTGGGGATTCGACTGGCCGAACAGATTGCCGATCATCTGGCCGAACGGCGGCGTCGCGTCGGAGCGGAACGCCGCAGCGACGCCGTCGCCGAGGTCCTGCGGCGACGCCTGCTGCGCGACCTGATCGAAGTGCTGGTGCACGTTGCCGGTCGGCGCCGTCGCCGGATTGGCGTACTGCTGGAGGATGTCGAGGAGTCCCATGTTGCTTCCTTCGCTGTCGTGCGGCATCGCCGCGGGTCCTTAGTGCAAGGCTTCGAACGGATCGATCGCCTCGCCTTTCCACCATTGCCTCTCGGGCCCGAGCCGGAATACGGCGAAGTGCAGATGCGGCGCATCGGGCGGCGCGTTGCCGCTCGTTCCGACGTAGCCGATCACGTCGCCGCGGCGCAGCCGCATGCCCTCTCGCAGTCCCTCCGCGTAGCGGTCGAGGTGCGCGTAGTAGTAGGCGAAGCGCTCGTCGGGGTCGAACTGGTAGACCGTGAGTCCACCCGGAACGCTGGTGAAGAGCTTGGCGACCTTGCCGTCGTCGACCGCGAGCACGCGCGTGCCGCGCGGCGCAGCGATGTCGATCGCCTCGTGCGGATGCCCGGGCCGCCCCTCGTGGAACGTGTCGTGCAGCTCGGTGGCGCGGACACCCTCGACCGGGATCGCGAGCCGGCGCAGCGGCATCGCATCGGCAGCGAGCAGCCCGATCGCCGCGAGCGCGACCCCGGCGGCGACCGCGAATCCGCGCAGCGGCGCGGCCATGTTGGCGAACTCACGCGACGCCATCGCTCACGCGCGCACGTCGACGACGAAGCCGGCCCTGGCCAGTGTCGACAGTCGCTGCGCGTCCCAGTTGGTGAGGTGGATGCAGCCGTTCGTCTCCTCGTGGCCCAGGCGAGCGGGGTCCGGCGTGCCGTGGATGCCCCAGTGCGGCTTCGTCAGCCCGAGCCAGACGGTGCCGACCGGGTTGTTCGGACCCGGCGGCAGCTCGGTCTTCACCGCCCCGGGCCGCGCGTGCTTCAGCAGGACGGGGTCGTACGTGAACGAGGGATCCTTGACCTCGTTGACGATCTTCATGCGGCCGAGCGGCAGCGGGTCGAGCGGCCCGCCGATGCTGATCGGAAAGCTCGCGACGATACGGTCGCCGCCGAGCACGTAGAGGATCCTCTCCGACTTGTCGATCTCGATCGACGTCGCCTTCGCCGGCGCCGCGCTCGTCGCGCGGACCGCAGCGACGACGATCGGCTCGCCGGCGGCGAAGGACGCACCGCGGTTGAGCTCGCGCAGGAAGCGCTCGCCCATGTGGAAGCGCTCGGCGAGCGCTTCCTCGATCGACTCGTAGCCGAGCCACTTGCGCTTCGCCTGCTCGCCGAGGTCCTTCGGCAAGCGCTCGTACGGCCCCTTCGCGTCGTCCTGGCTGACGGTGTAGAGCGCGAACGGCGGCGCCGCGTCGTCGTGCAGGGCGGCCCAGGTGTCACGGTCGATCCTGCCCGTCGCCGACACGCCGCGCGCACGCTGGAACGCAGTCACTGCGCGACGCATGTTGGCGCTGAAGCGGCCGTCGATCTCCCCCGGCGAGAACCAGGCGCGATCGAGCAGCACCTGCGCGCGCGCGATCGCCGGCCCGTGCGCGCCGCTCGCGGCGAGCGACTCGTCCGCAGCGGCGTCGAGGCGCTCGACCGTCGCGTTCGGATCGGCGGGCGCGTGCGGCACGCGCCGCGCGGCTGCGCTGACAGCGGGGACCGCGCTCGCGAGCAACGCGAGCGCGGCGCGACGAGACAAGACGCGCGAAGACACAGCAGCGAGGAACGAGCCGAAGGCCCCAGCTTGGCAGCGCGCCGCCGCGCCGGCTGTAGGCCGCCGCCGCCTCGCGCCGCCGGTCGCTTTCCCGTCAGCCGTCGCCGAGCAGGGCGAGCGTCGCCGGGTCGCGAACACCGCCGAAGTAGCGGTCGAGCGCAGCGGCGAACGGCGCTGCCACTCCGGCGACCGCGGCGAACAGCGTCATCGACGAGCGGAACTTGACATCGTCGGGCGCGCCGAGGATCGCGAGCGCGCTCGACCCTGGCGGTGCGGCGAGCATCGCGTCGGTCGCCGCGACGAGGCGCGGGCCGAGCACCGGATGCGCCAGATACGCGGCGGCCTCCGCACGCGAAGCGATGCCGTAGCGCTCGGCCATCGCGCTCCTGCCGAGACCGCGCAGCTGCGGGAAGACGAACCACATCCAGTGGCTGTGCTTGCGCGCCGCCGCGAGCTCGGCCATCACCTGGGTCCAGGCCGGAGCTTGCGCGGCGACGAAGCGCTCGAGGTCGAAGGGATCGTGCGTCGCCATCGTCGTTGCGTTCAGCGCTGCGGCATGTCCTTCGCGCCATAGCCGAGGCTCACCGTCGCGTCGCCCGGGATCGGCGGCATCGTCGCGTTCCACGCTTCCCATTCGGCACGGAGCGCGGCGAGCCGGTCGGGCTCACGCGGCGCGCGGTTGGCGCGCTCGCGCTCGTCGGCGTCGAGGTCGAACAGGTAGTCGTGGCCGTCGACGCGCAGGTACTTCCATCGGCCGCGGCGCAACGCCCGCTGGCCGCGGTGGTTCATCCGCCAGTAGAGCGGCCGCTCGAACGTGTGCGCAGCGTCGGTGAGCACGGGCAACAGCGAGACGCCGTCGAGCGGATGGCCGGGATCGGCGGCGACGCCGGCGGCAGCGAGCATCGTCGCCGACCAGTCCATCGTCATGCAGAGCTGCGCGCTCGTCGTGCCCGGCGCGATCCGCGCCGGCCAGCGCGCGATCCAGGGCACGCGGATGCCGCCTTCGGTGAGGTCCATCTTGCCGCCAACGAGCGGCCAGTTGTCGCTGAAGCGCTCGCCGCCGTTGTCGCTCGTGAAGACGACGAGCGTGTCGTCGGCGACGCCGTGCGCGGCGAGCGCGTCGAGGATCCAGCCGATCCCCTCGTCCATGTGCTCGATCATTCGGCGGTACGTGTGGATGCTGCCGCCGTGCAGGTGGAAGAGGTTGTCCTTGACCTCGGCGGCGAGCGCGGCGTCGTCGCGCGTCTCCCACGGCCAGTGCGGCGCCGTGTAGTGCACGCTCAGGAAGAACGGCGGCGCGCTCGGCGCGGCGATGCGCTCGATGAAGTCGACCGCGCGGCGCGAGATCAGGTCGGTGAGATAGCCGTCCTCGCGATGCTCGGCCTCGCCCTGCCAGAGATCGTGCGCGCCGCGGTTGTCGCAGTGGCTGAAGTAGTCGACGCCGCCCGACATCGGCCCGAAGAACTCGTCGTAGCCCGAACGCAGCGGCGAGAACGCCGGCGGATAGCCGAGGTGCCACTTACCGGCGAGCGCGGTGCGCCAGCCCGCCGCCTTCAACAGCGACGGCAACGTCGGATGCCCGGGTGGCAGGCCGAGCGTCGTGCTGCTGCGCGTCCGGCTGCTGATCGGCTCCTCGGCGGCGCCGCGCAGCCGGTACTGGTAGCGCCCGGTCATCAGCGCGAATCGCGTCGGCGAGCAGACCGGGGAGTTCGCGTAGCCCTGCGTGAAGCGGATGCCCTCTGCCGCCATCCGGTCGAGCACGGGCGAGACGGGCACGCGGCCGCCGTAGCAACCGAGGTCGGCGAAGCCGAGGTCGTCGGCGACGATGAAGACGAAATTCGGGCGGATCGTCATGGCATCACTTCCGGGTCATCGCCGACGCGAGCGCGTCACGTGAACTTTTCAGGCGCTGAACGGCATTCACGGTGGCTTCGTGCGTGCCCGTTCCCGGATCCCCACTGCGCGTGCCGCGCGCGTGCGCGTAGACGTGCGTGAACTCGGCGCCGAGGAGGAAGACTTGCGCCGAGTAGTAGGTCCAGACGATGACGAGGATCAGCGAGCCGGCGGCGCCGAACCCCGACGTCGCGCCGCTGCGGCCGAGGTAGAGGCCGATCAGCGACTTGCCGGCCGCGAACAGCAGCGCCGTCACGGCAGCGCCGACCCAGACGTCGCGCCAGCCGATGCGCACGCGCGGCAGGATCTTGTAGATCATCGCGAAGAGCGCCGTCACGACGGCGAAGCTGACGGCGAAGTTCAGCGCCTCCGCGAAGATCGCCCAGCCGCCGAACGCGTGCGCGTAGCGCTTGCCGAAGGCCGCGATCGCGGTGCTCGCGAGCAGCGAGACGACGAGCAGGAAGCCGATCCCGAGCACCATCCCGAACGACAGCAGCCGCGCCCGGATCAGCGTCCACAGGCCCGAGCCGGCGCGCCGCGCCGGCGCACGCCAGATGCGGTCGAGCGCGTTCTGCAGCTCGCCGAACACCGACGCCGCGCCGAGCAGCAACGTCGCGAGTCCGATCACCGTGGCGACGACGCCCTGCGCCGGCTTGTTGAGGCTTTGCAGCAGGCTCTGCGCCGCGGCGGCGCCTTCGTCGCCCATGACGTCGCGCAGCTGGGCGAAGATCTCGCCGCGCGCGGCGTCGGGCCCGAAGACGAGACCGGCGATCGACACCGCGATCAGCAGCAGCGGCGCGAGCGAGAAGAGCGTGTAGTAGGCGAGCGCCGCGCCCATGCTCGGCGCATAGTCGTCGACCCAGTCGACGACCGACTGCCTGGCCATGGCGACGAAGGAAGCGGTTCTCATCAGGGTGCACCACGAAGCGCCGCGCGCGCGAACGCCCTATCATCCCTCGCCAACCGGAGCGACGGCTCCGGCCCCACTGCAGGAGACAGCCACATGATCGCTCGTCGTTTCGCCCTTGCCACTCTCGTTGCCGCCGGCGCGATCGCCGTCGCAGGCTGCGGCATGATGGATCGCGACAAAGGCGGTGCCGGCGTGATGTCGATACCGCTCTCGGGCCAGAACGAAGTGCCACCGAACACGAGCACCGGTTCGGGCACGGCCCGTGTCGAGCTCGACGGCAACGTGATCAAGTGGAACGTGACGTACTCGGGGACGACCGGCCCGGTCACCGCCGGCCACTTCCACGGTCCCGCTGCTGCGGGCTCGAACGCCGGCGTCGTCGTTCCGTTCGCCGGCCCGCTCGCGAGCCCGATCATCGGCCAGGCGACGCTCACGCCGGCGCAGGTCGACCAGGTCAAGCAAGGCCTCTGGTACGTCAACCTGCACACCGCCGCCCATCCCGGCGGCGAGTTGCGCGGCCAGGTCAAGTGACGACAGGGCGGCTCCGGCCGCCCTTCTTCATCGTCCCCTCGCCTTCTCTTCTTCGCGGAGCCGCAGCACGCGACGCTGCACCTTGCCGGTCGTCGTCATCGGCAGCGCGTCGATGAACTCGATCTCCTTCGGGTATTCGTAGGGAGCGAGCTTGCCACGGACGTGCGCCTGCAGCTCGTGCACGAGCTCGGCGGAAGCGAGATGGCCGGGGGCGACGACGACGAACGCCTTGACGAGCGCGCCGCGCTCGGCGTCGGGCTTCGGCACGACGGCGGCGTTGGCGACCGCGGGATGCTTGACGAGGCAGTTCTCGACCTCGCTCGGGCCGATGCGGTAGCCGGCAGCCTTGAAGACGTCGTCGCTGCGGCCCTGGTACCAGAGGTACCCGTCGTCGTCCATGACCGCGGTGTCGCCGGTGCGGCACCAGCTGTCGTCGACGTCGCCGGTGAATTTCGACCGCGTCGCGTCGTCGCGCTTCCAGTAGCCGAGGAAGAAGATCGGATCGCGCTCGCCGTGGACGTCGCGGCGGTGCAGCGCGACGTCGCCGGGCGTGCCGCGCGGACACTCGTTGCCGTCGTCGTCGACGACGGCAACGCGGTGGCCCGGATACGGCCGACCCATGCTGCCCGGCCGCGCCGGCCAGTGGATCGCGCAGTTGCCGACGATGTAGTTGATCTCGGTCTGGCCGAACATCTCGTTCGGGACGACGCCGAGCGCGTCGCGGCACCACGCAAAGACGGCGTCGCCGACCGCTTCGCCCGCGCTCATGATCGCGCGCAGCTGCAGCGCGTAGCGCTCGCGCGGCGCCGGCACCGCCTTCATCATCGCCTTCAGCGCGGTCGGAAAGAGGAACGTGTGCGTGACGCGATGGCGCTCGAGCACCTCGAACGCGAGCTCGGGAGCGAACCGCCGCTGCAGCGCGACGATCTCGCGGCCGAAGTAGAGCGTCGGCAAGAGCGCGTCCATCAGGCCGCCGGTCCACGCCCAGTCCGCCGGCGACCAGAAGACCGCGTCGTCCTGCGGAAACCAGTTCTGGCTGCAGACGAAGCCCGGCAGGTTGCCGATCAGCGCACGGTGCGGAATCAGCGTTCCCTTCGGCGGCCCGGTCGTCCCGCTCGTGTAGATCAGCACGGCCGGGTCGTCGGCGCTCGTCTGCTCGGCGACGAACGGCGTTCGCTCGCCGCGGACCAGGTCGCGCCAGTCGACGTCGCCCTGCCCGGCGGCGGTGCCGGCGGCGACGACGGTCGCGAGGCCGGGACAGAGCGGCCGCGCCGCAAGCACGTTGGCGATGCCGCTTTCGTCGACGATCGCGAGGCGGGCTTCGCTGTCGCGGATGCGGTACTCGAGCGCGTCGGGCCCGAACAGCATCGACAGCGGCATCGCGACCGCGCCGAGGCGATAGAGCGCGACGTGCGCGACCGCGGTCTCGAAGCGCTGCGGCAGCACGAGCGCGACGCGATCGCCGCGCGCGACGCCGAGCATGCGCAGCGCCGCCGCGAGGCGGTCGGCGGCGGCGTCGATCTCGCCGTAGGTGAAGTCGCTGCGGATG
>Ga0068856_100003945_pt1 | contig 14854 bp, 6 predicted proteins | sample KBSCornC62_FD_66595 | JGI IMG/M metagenome (GOLD analysis project Ga0068856, IMG submission 66595) | Corn rhizosphere microbial communities from Kellogg Biological Station, Michigan, USA - KBS Corn C6-2 | ecosystem: Host-associated > Plants > Roots > Rhizosphere > Soil ...
CGGCCGTGCGTGAGGTTTAGATGGCTCGAGCGGATCTCGGTGAGCGTTACGCCGTTGTACATGGCCGTGAAATGAATCTTCAGGCCGCCGACGGTGCCCTTGAGCTTCGCGCCGCTGAAGTCGGCGAGACCGTTGCCATCGGTCAGCGCGCTCGCGAGCGTGATCGTGGGCGCGAAGAACATTGCTCCGCTCGCGCTCCAGCTCGGACCCGGCGCCGACGGTACGACATTGTCGCTTTCGGCGTCAGCATTGACGCTGATGCTGGCAATCAGCACCGAATTTCCGGCCGCATCGACGACCTGAACCTTCGGGCCCGAGTTGCCGTTGTCCTTGAATGAACTGTCATCCGGTATCGAGACCGGCGCGTCGACTCCGCCTCCGTGAGACAGCGAGAGTGCCGCCGGTGCGCCCGGGGTGACCTGAAACGAACCGCTCGTCTCGCCAGTTAGGCCGCCACTCGATGACGCATCGAGGGTATACGTGCCAGCGAGATTGACAGTGACGCTCGGAAACGTCGCGACTCCGTTCACCGCGGTCGTGGTTCCACCGGTGAGTGTCGCTCCGCCCGACGAGTGCAGCTTCAGCGTCACCGACGCGTTCGAGCTGGTTACTAGCGCGTTGTTCGCGTCGAGCACTTGCACGGTCAGGGCGGGAGACATCGATGCGAGCGAGGTAACGTTCGTTGGCTGCTGTGTGAAGTGCAGGTGCGTCGCCGTCTGGCCCGTCACGTTGACCGCCGCCGACGTCGCCGTCAACGATCCGTACGTCGCCGTCAGCGTATAACTCCCGCTGGTCAGGATTGAGAGATTGCTAAATGTCGCGACTCCGGCGGTCAGGGGGGCGCTTGCCGAAGGGCTGAGAGTGCCGCCGCCAGAGATCGACATCGTGACCGTTCCAGACGCATCGGTCACGGTATTTCCGAAACTGTCCTGCAACGTGTCGGTGATCGTACCGAGACTGCTATTTGTGGCCACCGCGGCAGGGATAGCACTGATCGTGAGGTGTGATGCTGTGCCGGCTGTCGCGCTCGCGATGTCCGTCAGCACGTCGCTCGTGCCATGCGCCGTGATCTGCAGCGCGTTGTTCCGCGATCCGGCGGCCGCGCCCAGGTTCCACGCCGACACGGATGCGGCGCCGGACGTCTCGGTCTGTTTCGTCGCGGCGTCGACCGGCAAGCCGGACACCACTTTCCCGCCGCCGGCGACCACCGAGAACTTCACCATCACGCCCGAGACCGGCGCGCCCCCAGTCGTCGTCACCTTCACCGCGGGCGCGCCCACGCTCGTATTCACCGTCGCGGACGTCGCGAGCGCGGCGCCAGACACGGTGAGCGACATCCCTGCCGCTGATGGCGTGATCGTCGTGCTTCCCTGCGCCAAGCCGTTCGATTGGTCGGTCGCCGTAATCGTCGACGAGGACAGCCCGCTGATGAACAACAACGGCTGACTCATGCCGCTGTTCATCGTCGTTGGCGCGGATCCATCCGTGTCACCGGAGGAAATCGACCACGTGATCGCGCGCGATGTATTGTCCGTCGCCTCGTTGCCGAACGCGTCCGTGGCAATCGCCACCACGCCGATCTCAGCGCCCGCCGGTGGCGCGCCGTTCGAGGGCACGAGCTTGATCTTGCTCGCCGCGCCTGCTGAGACAGTGAGTCCCACGGACACCGGAGTGACCGCACCGACGGATGCTTCGATCGAGTACGCGCCAACGGTCGTGGGTAGGTCGCCCGCGGTGAGTGCGCTGAATGAGACCGTTCCGGTCGCGTCGGTCGTCGCCGGCTGCGACGTGAGGGTCGTCGATCCGTTCTTCACGGCCAGCGTGACGCTCGCGCCCGCGACTGGTTTCCCCGTGCCGTCCTTCACCACCACTGACGGCGGAGTCGCTATCGTGCCGCCCGCAATGACCGTCGCGCTGGGCGGGCTACCTGGCGCTAATGAGATGTTGGTGGCTGTCGCGGCCGACACGGTGAAGCTGCTGCTCGTCGACGGCGTCAAGCTGTTCGAGCTCGTCGCGGTCAACGTGTACGTGCCCGGTAGATCGATAATCAACGACGGGAACGACGCGTTGCCGCCGCTCGTGCTCACCGAGTTACCGAGTATCGTCGCGCCTTTGGGATCCGTGAGCTTGAGGGACACGGTCGGCGAGCCGTCGTTTGAGACGAGATTCCCGAATTGATCTTGCACTTGCACGGCCACCGGCGACATCGGCGTGTTGGTCACCACGTTCGACGGCTGCGTCGTGAACACCAGCTTGCTCGCCGCTCCCGCCGAGATGTTGATCGGGAGGCTGGTCGCGCTGGTGAGTCCCGCCGAGGATGCAGTGAGGGTGTATCCGGCAGCGGGCTTGTCGAACGACACTGATGTGAAGACCGCAACTCCCGCGACATTCGTATTCGCACTCACGCTGCTCAGTGTTCCACCGGCGGGATTCGACGCGATCGCCAGCGAAATCGCCGTCGCTGGCTGATTGATCACGATGTTCCCGAACTGATCCTCGACCGCGACCGCCAGGCCCGGAGTGAAGCTCGACGAGCCGGCCTGCCCGGAATAGCTCGTGATGCCTTGAGGGACGATGAACGCGAGCTTCGCCGCTGCCCCCGGCGTGATGCCGACCGTCGCCGTCACACTCGCACCCGGGATCGCGCTGCTCGTCACGGTCACGTGATAGACGCCGACAATCGTCGGCATCGCGCCGGCGAACGTGAGAACGCCCGACGCGTCAGTCGCGACATCGACCGCGGACACCGTTGCCGTCGCCGGGGCCGTGCCCGTATCCACGACGACGTGCACGGGGACGTTGCCCACCGGATTTCCACCCGCGTCGAGCGACTTGATCACCGGTGCGCTCGCGGGTATCGAGCCGGCGGTGACGATGAACGAGGCCGGTGAAGCCGGCGAGAGCACCAGTTTCGACGCCGTTCCCGCTGCGATCGCGATGCTGTTCGACGTGACCGCGCCCACGCCAGACGTAGGAGCAGCCGCGAACGCGAGTGTCACATTTCCAGCGGGCGCCGTGATTGAGAGATTTGTAAACGCCGCCACGCCGCCCACACTCGGCGTGCTGCTCGTCGCGCCGCCGAGAGTGCCCGCGCTCGCAGTCACCGTGATCGGCGTCGCGAGCGTCGTCGCGTTCCCGAACTGATCCTGCACCTGGAGCACTGGCTGCATCGCGAGCGTGACGCCGCTCGTCGCCGTCGCCGACGGCTGCTGCGTGATCACGAGCTTCGCGGCCGCTGCCGGATTGATCGTGAGCGTGAGATGAATTGGGGTCACGCCAGGCGTGCTGCTCGCCTCGAGATCGTACGAACCTGCTTTATTCCCGAGATCGGCGCTTGTGAGATCGGCGAGCGACACGGTGCCCAGCGCGCCCGTCGTGAGCACACGCGGCGTCAGTCCGCTGATCACGGAGCCGCTCTGCTGCCTCATCGTGAACGTGATCGCGGCGCCTTGAACCGGATTGTGCGAACCGTCGATGAGCGTGACCGTTCCGCTCGCGATCGAACTTCCAGCCGTGATCGTGAATGCCGAGCCGCTCGCCTGCAACGTGCTCGGCGCCGCCGCCGAGATGGCGAAGCTCGCGCTCGTCGCCGCCGTCAGTGTGCCCGAGGAGGCGCTCAACGTGTAATCGCCAGCCGTGTTCAACGCGACGCCGGAGAATGTCGCAACGCCGTTCTGCGCGTTGACGGGTCCTTTGCCGGAGAGCTGCGCGCTCGACGGGCCGCTCGCGACGCCGAGGACGACCGGGTTCGTCGCGCTCGCCGCGAGATTTCCGAATTGATCCTGAAGCTGCACGACGATCGCCGGTGTGATCGCGACGCCGGCCTCCGCGCTCGTTGGCGGCGTCGTGAACACGAGCTTTGCCGGTAGCCCCGCGGTGATGGTGAACGCATTCGTCGACGCGCTCGCGAGCCCGCTCGCGCTTGCGGAGACGACGTAACCCGCCGCGGCCTTGTCGATCGACAATCCGCCGAACGTCGCCACACCATTCACTGCCGCGTGTGTGAGCGTCCCCGTCAGCATTCCCGACGCCGGGTTCGTCGCCAGCACGATGGTGACGGATGCCGTTGCGTTGGTGAGAACGTTTCCGTTCGCGTCCGCGACGCCGACGTTGATCGAGCCGATGTCGGTTCCGGCGCTCCCACCCGCCGGCTGCTGCAGGATGACCAGCTTCGACGCGGCGCCCGCATTGACGGGGAACGGCGGGGTGCACGATGGCGTCAGACCGGCCGCCGTTGCTTGCAAACAATAGCCAGCGCCGGGCCGGTCGATTGAGAGATCTGTGAATGTCGCGACGCCGTTCACGGCGTTCACGCTGGTCGTGCCGGACAGCGTCGCACCCGGCGTGCCGGTGCCCGGCTGAATCGAGAGCGTGATCCCGCTCGTCGAGCTGGTCACGGTGTTGCCGAACGCGTCGATCACCGCGACTTGTGGCTGCGGCGAGAGCGGTCCGCCCGCCGCGGCGGACGTCGGCGACGTCGCGAACACCACCTTCGCGGCGGCGGCCGGTGTGACGTTCGCGCTCAACACCACCGGGCTGCCCTGCGCGCCCGCCACGCTCGCCGTCAGCGCGAATTGTCCAGCCGCGGTGAGCTGCGGGAGTGGTTGGTTGAGATCGAACACGCCGCTCGCGTCGGTCGTAACGGTCGTGTCGCGGATCGTCTTCGCGGGCGAGACGCTGGCGATCACGACATGGATCGACGCGTTCGCGACCGGGTTCGCTCACGCGTCGCTCACGAGGAGCTTCGGCAGCGCGCCAGCGGTTCCTGCGACGACGCTGATCGACGTCGGGCCAATCACCGCGAGCTTTGCCGGCGTCCCGACCGTCACGTTGAACGTGTTGCTCGTCGCGGTGAGTCCGTCACCCGAAGCAAGCAGCGTGTAACCGGTGCCGGCTTTGTCGAGCTTCAGGTTGTCGAAGGTCGCGATGCCGTTCGCGACGACCCGCGTGAGCGTGCCGCTCAGCGTCGCATTTCCCGGATTGCTGCCGAGTGCGAGCGTCACCGATCCGGACGCGTTAGTCAGATTGCCGTAAGCATCCGTGATCGTCACGGTGACGTTCGGCATCGTGCTGCCCGCGGTGATGCTCGTTGGTTGCGTACCGAACGCCGTCGCCGCCGCGGGACCCGGAACAGCCGTCGCGATGAACGCGACTGACTTGTCCGCCGCAACGGCTGCGGTGACGGTGACGTCCCCCACGGTCTTGCCGAGCGTCAGCGTGTCGCGCGCGACGCCGCTGCCGTCGGTGGTGGTCGATGCCGTGATCGTTCCGCTCGTCGTGCTCCACGTGACCACCGCACCCGACACGGGATTCCCGCCGGCATCGGTCACCCGTACGACGAACGCCGCCGGGAGCTGCTTGCCCGCGTCGGCCGTCTGCCTGTCGCCCGACACGCTCTCGATCTTGGCCGCACTGCCGGCGACCGCAGTCGCGGTGAATTTCGCGGCGCCGCTCACGCCGTTCACGGTCGCATCGATCTCGTCGGAGCCGGTCGTCTTGCCCAGTGTGTAGCCGATGCTCGCCGTCCCATCGCTACCGGTCGTCGACGTCGCGGCGGCGAGCGAGCCGTTGCCCGTTCGCGACCACGATACGACGACGCCGGCCACAGGGTTCGCGAACGAGTCGGCGACTTTCACGACGAGCGGCGCTTTGAGCGCATGTCCAACGGTGTCGGCCTGCGCATCACCCGAGACGATGGTGATCGCCGACGGATCTCCGGCCGTTGCGTGTTCTGTGATACCAACGCTGAAGCCGAGCGCCGTCGCGGCGAAGCCCTGCGTGCCGGACGCGCTGCCGAGGGTGAGCGACGTCGACGCGTTGCCGGCGCCGTCGGTGACGACACTCGATGATCCGACACTGCCGCCCGTGGGCGCCGAGAAGAGAACGGTCACGCCAGCCACGCCGCCGCCGTCCGCCGCGACGACGCGCACGCCTGCCGGCGCCGCCAACACGCTGTGCACTTTGCCGGTCTGACCGCCGCCGCTCACGAGCACGATCCCCGACGGGGGTGACGCGAGCTGTATCGTCGCCGCGTCGGTGAGTCCGGAGACCGAGGACGCGAGCACGGTGACGGTTCCGGAAATGCCGCGCCCGACCACCGTCGCGCCGGTATTCGATTCGTTCGTCGTGCTCGCGAGCGAGGTGTTGTCGACCGACCAGTGAATGGGCGGCGGTGCGGTGCTCTTATTCGAGGAATCGAACGCCGTCAGGGTGTAGGCCACCGCCTCATCGGCGCGAATCGACGACGTCTTGGGCGAGATCGCGATGCGCGCGACGCCGGATCCCGGACCGGCGTAGTTGATCGTGATCGTTTGCTGATCGGGCGGCGCGGGCTTGTCGGGCGCGTGTGACTGGACGACGCCGGATCCATAGAACACCACGTCGTGCCCGTTCTCGTACCCGAGCGCGGCGTTGAAGCGCTGATCGTCGGTCTGGACCGGCACGTCGATGTCGAGCGTGAGGGTGCTCGACGTGTCCGTGAAGAACACGGTCGTGTCCTTCACGATCACGGTCGTGTCGGGGTAGCCCCGAATCACGACGTGCACGCTGTCATAATGAATGTCGAACGCGGCGCGCTGGTCGTAGACCGCCTGCGCCCTGCGCGAGAACTGCGGCTCGAACCCCAATCTGCCCACCGCGCGGCGCGGCACCGGATGCGTGCCGACGAGCGCACTTGGAGCATCGGAGCACGTGGCGACGCCGACAGCCATCAGCAGCGTCGCGATGGAGCGAAACGGGACGAAAGGGCGCATGTGTATCCGATGGGGCACAAAAACAGCGCGAGCGCATCGTCCAGGACGGACGAAACGCTTGCGGGGCCAGCAGTTAGAAAAACTCCAGCGAGCTAGATTGTGCTCTGGGTCATCACACTGTCAACACTGAGCATCACATTCCCGGTGCGCCCTGCGTCACAATTTGCGTTGGCAAAATCGTAAGACACGAAAGGACCAGCACTTAGCTGGTCCTTTCGTTTTACGAAGACGAGCTCGCTTCTAATGATTACCGACTGACTTCAGAAGCGGACTAGTTCCTCGACGCCACGCTTGACGTCGGCGATCTGCGGCAGGATCGCGTCCTCGAGCTGAGGCGCGTAGCCGACGAACGTGTCGGTCGACGCGATCCGCTTCACCGGCGCGTCGAGCCAGGCGAAGCAGTCGTCGGCGATCCGCGCCGCGATCTCCGCGCCGTAGCCCCACGAGATCGAATCCTCGTACACGACGAGCGCGCGATTGGTCTTCTTCACCGACGCGTACACCGCCTCCTGATCCCACGGGGAGAGCGAGCGCAGGTCGATGATTTCCGCGGAAATGCCCGAGTCGGCGAGCTGATTCGCTGCCGCGAACGCGCGCTGCACCGTGGCGCCATAGGTAATGATCGAGACGTCCGTCCCCTCGCGCACCACCTTCGCCTTGCCGAACGGGATCATGAAGTTCGGCCCGGGGTTCGCCGCCTTGTTGTACGTCTGCCGGTACAGGTGCTTGTGCTCGAGGAAGAGCACGGGGTCGTCGCACCGGATGGCGGTGCGCAGCAGCCCGTTGGCGTCGAGCGCGGTCGCCGGGCAGATCACGCGCAGTCCGGGGCAGTGCGTGAAGATCGACGCGCCAGTCTGGGAGTGATAGATCGCGCCGCGGATGTAGCCGCCGTACGTCGTGCGCACCACGATCGCCGACGAGAAGTCGCCGTTCGAGCGCCAACGCATCGTCGCCAGCTCGTCGCGGATCTGCATGTACGCCGGCCAGATGTAGTCGAAGAACTGCACTTCGACCACGGGCTTGAACCCGCGCACCGCGAGCCCGATCGCGCGGCCGACGATCGTCGCCTCGGCGAGCGGAGAGTTGTACACGCGGGCCGCGCCGAACTCCTTCTGGAGCCCGTGCGTGACCTTGAACACGCCGCCCTTGCCCTTGACCTTGCCGAGGTACTGCTCGCGCGAGACGTCGGCGACGTCTTCGCCGAACATGAGGATTCTGTCATTGCGCCGCATCTCGTCCTTCATGCAGGCGTTGATCAGATCCACCATCGTCGTCTCGTTGCCGCTGAACTGCGGGTCGTCCTCGGTGTCGAACTGCTCGCTCGTCGGGTCGACGTCGGGCGAGTAGACGTTCACGTAGACGGTGCTCTCGTCCGGCTGCGGCGACGCGAGCGCGGCGTCGGCGGCCGCGTTCACTTCCGCGTCCACCTCCTCCTGCATGCGCGCCAGCTCGGCGTCGCTCGCGTAGCCTTCGCCGACGAGCCACTTGGCCAGGCGCGAGACCGGATCGCGCTGCGCTTCGGCCTCGCGTTCCTCGGGCGGCTTGTAGAGCTTCTCATCGTCGGACAGCGAATGCGAGTAGGGCCGAATGACGTGCGCGTGCACGAGCGCCGGTCCCTTGCGCTTGCGCGCGTAGTCCACCGCCTTCTGCATCACCTGGTAGCTCGCGACGAAGTCGCAGCCGTCGACTTCCTCGATGTAGAGATCCGGGAAGGACGCGACGAGCTTGGAGATGCTGCCGCCCGCGGTGTTGACCTCGACGGGGACCGAGATCGCGTAGCCGTTGTCCTCGACGATGTAGACGATCGGCAGCTTGAGGTTCGCGGCGTTGTTGAGCGACTCCCAGAACTCGCCTTCGCTCGTCGTGCCGTCGCCGGTGGTGCAGAGCACCACCTCGTCCTTCTCGAAGCCGTCGGTGATGCCGAGCTGCTTCGCGCGAACCACGGCTTCGGCCGAACCGACCGCCTGGAGGAACTGCGTTCCGGTCGGCGAGGAGGTCGAAACGATGTTGAGCTTCTTGTGTCCCCAGTGGCTCGGCATCTGCCGGCCGCCGGAATTTGGATCAGCCGCGGCTCCCACGGCCGACAGGAGCATCTCTTCCGCGGTCATGCCGAGCTCGAGACAGAGCGCGCGATCGCGGTAGTAGAGATAGAACCAGTCGTACGCCGGCTTCAGCACGAGGCCGGCGGCCGCCATGATCGCTTCGTGGCCGGCGCTCGAGATCTGGAAGAAGATCTTGTTCTGGCCCTTGAGCTGGATCTCTTTGTCGTCAATTCGGCGCGACAGCAGCATCGTGCGGTATGCCGCAACGAGCTGGTCGCGCGAGAGGCCGGCGGCGTTCTTCCGCTCGGCACGAGTCGTTGTTGCCATTGGTCTCCACGCGTCGGAAACGACAGGCGAAATCTATCGCCACGTCCGGCAAAACGGCGGCCCCGATCGCTCGACGCGGCGCTCGAGCGCGGACGCGCTCAGGCGACGGCCTGGTGGCGCCCCGAGGTGGAATGCCGCTCCGGCTTGGCCGATTTGGCGGAATACATCGCGGCGTCGGCGGCACGGAGCAGGTCTGTCGCGATCTCACCGGCCGGTCTCCCATCGACGCGGACCGGCGGCGTGGCGGCGGGGTGCGTGCACGCGACGCCAATGCTCCCTCCAATCGGGAGATCGATCTCGCCAAACGGCACGGGACGGCGGAACGCCTCCATGATGCGCGTGACGACGACGCGGATCTCCGAGGGATCGCTCACCTCGAGCAGCACGGCGAATTCGTCGCCGCCGAGTCGCGCGATGAGGTCCGTGTCGCGCGTGGATTCGCGAAGCCGCGACGCGACGGCGACGAGCACCGCGTCGCCCGCCGCATGCCCGTGACGATCGTTCACCGGCTTGAATCCGTCGAGGTCGATGAACATCACGGCAAGGTGTCGACCGTCGCCAAGGCGTACGGGTGCCGACTCGAGAAGCTCGATGAGGCGCGACTCGAAGCGCGCGCGATTGACCAATCCGGTGAGTGAATCGTGCTCCGCGCGGTGGGCGAGCGTCGCTTCGTGAATGCGGCGGTCGGTGACGTCGCGCACCATGTACTGCCGCGTCCCGTCGGTGCTCGCGTCGGAGATCTCGGCGACTTCCACGTGGAGCACCGTCCCGTCGAGGCGCTGCCAGCGCGCGGGCCGCAGCGCGTTGCTCCGGCGCTCGCTGCCGATGGGCTTCTCGAAGTTGAGGAATTTCTCAATTGGTACGCCGATCACGTCGGTGCGTCCGCGAGCGCCCGTCAACGCGATGGCCGCCGTGTTGGCGAATTTGATTCCGAGCCCCGAGCACATGAACACCGCGTCGGGCGCGAGCTCCACGAGGCGCCGATAGCGCTCGTCGCTCGACTTCTGTTCCTCGAGCGTGGATTTGATGTAGGTCGTGACGCTCTCGGCGAGATCGCGGAGCTCGGCGCCTTCGATCTCGGGGAGCTCGCCCGGGTTGGCGACGCTGCCGTCGCGCACCTGCGTGGTGATGGCGTGGATTCGCGCGGCGAGCGAGTGGCTCACCTGCTGCCACGAGCTCCATCCCACCACGGCCAGCAGCGCGTAGGATAGCACGAGCAGCACCCACGCCGTGCGCCGCGCCTGATCCACGAGATACGCGGCATCGATGCCGGCGATGACCGTCTCGCGTGCGACGCCGCTCGCATCGAGCACGGGCGCGGCCGCGATGAGATACGGCCGTCCCGCGACGGCGACTGCGTAGTGCGTTTCGCGGTCGTGCGGCCAGATCGCGGCGAGGCGCGCCTTTACGACGGAAGGTGGAGGACCTTTGTCGCTCGCACTCAGTACGCAGCTCGCGCGGCAGCCCTCGGAGCCGGCGGCAATCCAGCCGATGCTGGCGTCCTTGGCGCGGAAGAGGGCGAGTTGGAGCTGCGCGTCGACGCCGACGAGTCCCAGCGGCGATGCGGCAATGGAGCGCGCGAGGGCACGTACGTCGGCCTCGTGCCGCTGATGAAGCTCGCTCAGCCCGGTGTCGAAGACGAACATCGTCGCGGTGCCCGCCAGTCCCGCGAAGCCGACGCCGAGGAGCACGACAGTGCGGAGAGCGAGGACCGTTGCGATGCCACGCGCTCTCCGACGCGAGACGCCCGCCAGCGCGAGCAGCGCGATGGGCGCGAGCACGGCGAGCGCCAGCGGCAGCCACGCGCGCGGCGGGAGGGCGATCAGCATCGACCAAAACCTCATGCTCCCAGTTTCGGCCGGTCGAGCACGCCGCTGAAGCGGACGCCGCGCCTGGCATCGTCCGTGCGTTTTGCCGGGGCATGGATCACGATGCGCACGGCGCTCAGGCGCACTGCACCTTCTGCGACTTGATCCAAGGGGCCGCGGAAGTGTCAATCTGCCATGAAGATGCTGATTCGATCGCCTTCATGGACATTCAGCCCGTGAACAACGGGCACGTGCTCGTCGTGCCGCGACAGCACTACGAATCGCTCACCGACGTGCCACAGGCGCTCGGCCTGCACCTCTTCAAGGTGACGATGCGCATCGCCGCCGCGGTGAGAGCGGTGAGCGGCTGCGACGATCTCAACATCGTCGTGAACAGCGGCGCGGAGGCCGGCCAGGACGAGCCGCACTATCACGTGCACATCATCCCGCGGCGACAGGGGGACGGGTTCGACATTCCGCTCCCGTTCAACGCGTCGGCGATGCCGGAGCGCACGATCCTCGACGCGTACGCCGCGCGGATCGTGTCAGCGCTGCGGCACGCGCACGATGAGCCACCGGGGGACGCGGGCGGCCGCAAACGCGCGGCGGATCGGCCGGTCGACTCGCCGGTGGTGGAGCACGGCGACCGAGCCGACGCGAACGCCGCCTCGAATGCGTCGGAGCGCGCGGTCTCAGTCCCGCTATTCGACGAGTCGAACGATCAGCGGAGCGCTGACGTGTCGTCGCCGGATTGGACGCCGCGGCGCGCGGGCCGCTGGCGCGCGCGCGAAGGCGCGCACGGCGAGCTGCTGTACGAGCGCGTGCCCGACGGCGGCGATGCGGCGTGAGGAAATTGGTAAATCGTCGCGCTCGGCTCTTGCGCGAACGGAGTGTTCGTCACATTAGTACCGCGAGCACGGGCCGAGCGGGCCCGAGCTCGCATACCGGAGGCTGATGAGCCCACTCGAACGACATCGAGCATCATGTCGGGCGCCGCGAGGACGACAGCGGCGCGCGCACGTTGGTCTCCGGATCGGCCGGCTCTCTCAGGATCGGCGCGACACCCCGCCACGGGATAGGCTCCCGTCGCGGGGTGTCCCTTTTTAGCGAGGTGACATTGTCCCGACGTCGGCAATTCCACCATGTCTCCCTTCCCCGCCTCCCGCGCGCTACTCGCCGGGCCAAACCAATTCCATCCGGACCTCAGAAGCGAGCGATCAAACGCGCCGCCATGCGCGACTGCGGCCGACGCTGTGTGTATTGTGCCTCGCGTTTGGAATTCGAGATCGCGACGCTCGACCACGTCTTTCCGCTGTCGCACGGCGGAGCGCACGTGCCCGGCAACGTGGTCCTGGCGTGCGCACGGTGCAATCGATTGAAGGGAGATCTGCTGCCGACCGAATTTTTCATTCGCTATCCGTGGGCGGGAGCGAACTTCATTCAGTACGCGCGAGCGGTGCATCGGGCGTTGAAGCGGTGCGCGAGAAGGGCGGTGAGCTTGGCGTACGCGCGGGCGGCGTGAGGGAGGGGTAGGGTCGTCGCGCGGCGGCGTGCCGACCCTACAGCGAGCGTAGCGAGCGACCCTACCTGCTCACTCAGTAGTCCACCGGCCGCAAATACGATTCTCCAATCGCGGTCGGACTCAGCATCGCGACGGTCGGGAGCCTGCGTTTCCAATGCGTCGACTCCACACGCTTGCGCACAATCGTGACCTCCTGTGCGTCGAAGCCGCGTGCCACGAGCTCGGCGTCGCTGTAGCCGTGCAGCATCCAGTTGAGCAGCTCGTCCGCGATCGCGTAGCTGACGCCGAAGTCTCCTTCGTCGGTCTGGCCAACGATCAAATCGGCCGTCGGTGGTTTGCTGACGATCACGTCGGGCACGCCGAGATGCCGGGCGAGTGCCCACACCTGTGACTTGAAGAGATCGCCGAGCGGATTGATTGGCGGCGAGTCGTCGGCGTGCCATGTGAAGTAGCCGAACAACCGCTCTGTCTTGTTGCCCGTTCCGAGCGGGATTCCGCGGTGCTTGGCCGCGAGATCGAACAGCACGATCATGCGGGTGCGCGCCATCACGTTGCCACGGCGGCCGGGCTCCGCATCGGGCTCACACGCGAGATAGCCGTCGACGGCGGCGCTGATGTCGATCGTGCGCGACTGCACGCCGAGCGCGTCGATCACCATCTGCGCGTGATCGAAGCTCTCCTTGCTCGATGTGCGATAGGGCATGCGCACCGCGAGCACGTGCTCCGGCCCGAGCGCGCGCGCCGCGAGATAGGCCGTCACGGCGGAGTCGACGCCGCCCGAAACGCCGACCACCGCGCAGTCAAAGTTGCGGCGCTGCATCTCGTCGCGAATGAACTGCTCGAGCCACTCTTCGGCGAGCGCCGGGTCGATGGTTAGCGGGGACGGCGGCGAGTCGCGCGACGGCGCCTCGCGCACGACGCGGAGCGGGCCGGCGGGCGGCGTGCCTGCGTCTTTCGGCGCAGGTCCGCGCGTCGGGAGCGCCGGCGGGTCATACTCGAGCGCGGTCGGCGCGCCGGCCATTGCTTCGTCGAGGCTGGCGGTGAGGTGCGGCAGCATCACCTCGAGATCGGCGACGAGCGGCGTGTCGGCGCGCGCGCGCGTGATGTCGGCGAGGTCGATCGTCACCGAGAGCAGCGCGTCATCCCAGAGCGGTGCGCGCGCGCGCACGTCGCCTTTCGGTCCGGCGACGAACGACCCGCCGGGAAAGAGCTTTCCACCTTCGCTCCCGACGAGGTTCGCGAGCGCGACGTAGATGCCATGTTCGTCCGCGATGTCGCGGATGAGCCGGTCCCACCGGCTCACGCTCGCCGGGCCGGGGACGTCGTCTGGCTTGGGCCACGCGCCGCGCGCCGGCGGCGCGGCGCAGACGAAGACGACCTGCGCGCCATCGAGCGCGGCGATCGTTGCCGTGGTGCTGTGCCACGCGTCCTCGCAGACGAGGAGCGCGGCGCGGCCCCACGGCGTATCGAAGGCGCGCACGCGGCGGCCGCGCTCCACGAAGCGCTCCTCGTCGAACAGCCCATAGGTGGGGAGGAACACCTTGCGATGCACGTGGCGGATGCGCGGCTCGCCATCGCCGAGCGTCACGTAGATCGCGCTGTTATATAACTTGTTATTCCAGATCTCGTAAAAGCCGAGCGTGACGTCGAGCGGCTTGGGGGCGGGAAGGGCGCGGCGGTAGACCGCGTCGAGGTCGCGGGCGAGCGTGCCCGCGGTGACCGCGTTGTCGCGGACGCCGCCCTCGAGGAAGTAGCCGGTCAGCGCGCTCTCGGCGAGGCACAGCACCATCGGCCGCGGCTCGAGCGCGTCGAGCTGCGCGAACACGGCGGCCAGCCGCTCGATGTTCCCCGCGTAGTCGCCCTTGCGCGGCTTGAGCTGGGCCAGGGCGACGTGAAGGACCGGTGGCATCGCCGGAAACATAAAGCAAACCCGAACCGAGCAGTATCTTTCAGTGTACCAACCTGATATCCCACCGGAGTCCATGTTCGTGCGTAGTCCAAACGCCCGGCGTTCCTATCGTGCCTCGGTGATCGCCGCCGGCTGTGCCGCGCTCGCGTTCGTTCCGTTGCGGGCGCAGGACACCGCCGGTAAAGGCGGAGAGGCGTGGCAGCTCTATCAGCTCCCGCAATCGTCGCTCGTGTACGCGCGCGACGGATCGTTGATCGGCGAGATCGGCCGCCAGGACCGCACGAGCATTCCGATTTCGTCCGTCCCCAAGTACGTCTGGCAGGCGTTCGTCGCGATCGAGGACCGCCGCTTCTTCGAGCACGACGGCGTCGACGCGAAAGCCATCGCGAGCGCGGTCGTCGGAAAGATCATCGGTAACAATCGCGGCGGCGCGAGCACGATCGAGGAGCAGCTCGCGGGCTACATGCACCCCGATCTCATCGATCGGCGGGACA
>Ga0068856_100003950_pt1 | contig 14850 bp, 10 predicted proteins | sample KBSCornC62_FD_66595 | JGI IMG/M metagenome (GOLD analysis project Ga0068856, IMG submission 66595) | Corn rhizosphere microbial communities from Kellogg Biological Station, Michigan, USA - KBS Corn C6-2 | ecosystem: Host-associated > Plants > Roots > Rhizosphere > Soil ...
GATTTGCGTTGGTACTCCCAGCAAACAAAACGGTAGTTTGGATTTGAGATATGTCGTGCGTGTATGCGAAGAGATTGGCGAGGCTCTGAACCAGAAAGACCAACGCCATACCGTCGTTATTCGCAGCACGATGCTCCCAGGAACAATCGAAAACACAGTGATTCCGACGCTCGAGTCACATTCAAGCAAAAAAGCGGGACGGGATTTTGGTATTTGTATCAATCCAGAGTTTCTGCGTGAAGGCACATCCCTCAAAGATTTCTATGCACCTCCATTTACTCTAATTGGTGCAGACGATAATCACACTGCTGACATTGTGGGAGAACTCTACACCCACATAAACGCACCGATCTACGTTACTAAGCTCAAAACAGCAGAGATGATTAAGTACGTTTGCAATTGCTTTCATGCACTGAAAGTTACTTTCGCGAATGAGATCGGGAATATATGCAAAGAATTAGGAGTTGACAGCCATGACGTCATGGAGATCTTCTGCCAGGATACAAAGCTGAATTTGTCGCCTTATTATCTAAAACCAGGGTTCGCTTTTGGAGGCTCATGCTTACCTAAGGACCTCCGCGCTATGAATTACAAGGCAAAAGAGCTGGACCTAGATGTCCCAGTATTGTCATCCATACTGCCCAGTAATCGACTACAAATCGATCGCGCGCTGGACATGGTCACCAGAACGGGCCGAAAACGAATTGGGGTCCTTGGGTTTAGTTTTAAGGCGGGCACTGACGATCTTCGAGAATCGCCAATGGTGACTTTGATTGAAACCCTGATCGGTAAGGGATATCAACTTTCGATATATGATCGCGACGTGTCGCTGGCACGATTAGTTGGAGCAAACAAGGAATACATCGAAAAGGAGATACCTCATATATCCGAGCTTATGAGCGATAGCATGTCCAAAATTATTGACGAAGCCGAAGTAATCATTGTCGGTAATAAGGCCCCCGAGTTCGAGCAAATTAAAACAATGGTTCGTGAGGGACAGACCATTATCGATCTGGTTCGCCTGTTTAGCTCCACTGACGTTCCGGCAAAGTACGACGGCATCAGTTGGTGATGAGAATGCATCAAATCCTTTTACCGCTTGCCATCAATTTAATTCGGCCTATAACCTAGTTAGCGATGGGTATCATCGGCGGAACACTGGGCTACCACTTACTTCGCACATCGCAAAGGTTGATGGACGGTCGGGGTCCATCTATGGATGGATCTGCTTATAAAGGCAAATCGAAGGTCGAGGTTTTGCTAGGCGGTGATATCTGGAATCAGATTAAAAACAGAACTGTAATTGATTTCGGCTGTGGCACTGGAGCGGACGCAGTGGAAATGGCTCAGCATGGAGCCAGGGTAATTGGTATTGATATCGTCGAGCGTTATCTTGCCGAGGCTCGAAACCTCGCTAATGAGTCAGGTGTGTCGAATAACTGTCAATTCGTGAACCACACGGATACTAAGGCGGACGTAGTGATCTCAATGGATGCATTCGAGCACTATGCGAGTCCCCTGGCCGTCTTAAAACAAATGGCTGTGTTGCTTAAGCCAAATGGAAAAGTAATTACTGCTTTTGGCCCGACGTGGTATCACCCTCTAGGAGGTCATCTATTCTCCATTTTCCCTTGGTCTCATTTGATCTTCACAGAAACCGCCCTCATTCGTTGGCGTAGCGACTTTAAGACTGACGGCGCTACCAAGTTCTCAGAAGTGGAGGGTGGGCTGAATCAGATGACTATCCATCGCTTCAAACAGATCGTCGCGCAATCACCATTTAAAATTGAACATTTTCAAACAGTCCCGATTCGGCGGCTCAAACCCCTTGCCAATAGATTCACTCAGGAATTCACAACCGCAATCGTTCGTTGTACCCTCGCACGATGACCGATATGGATTCCGCTTGCAGTCTCTTGACGTGTCGTCACGGTATTAGAGGCCTAGTTGGATGATCCGCTGTCGGCTATTCCTAGCGAATGAGTAGCTCGAATTCCTTAACGGATTCAATGCGTATCAGACGTCGAGCCATTTGGATAATTTCATCGGTTGCAATGTGGTGGTTATGCTCATGGCTTGCGGCTAAGGCCCTGGTCATCGAGAGCACGAAACTACCGAATGCTGACGCCATAGTGGTAATGAGCGGTTCGTCAGCATTCGTCGAGCGTACACACGCCGCCGCACAACTGTTTAAGGAAGGCATCGCTCCCGTGATCATTTTGACAAACGATGGTCAACAAGGCGGGTGGGATCAGAAGAAACAAAAAAACCCCTATACGTTCGAACTCGCAACGGATGAATTACTGCGTCATGGTGTGCCCAGTTCAAGTATTCGGGTGATAGGGCAGGTTATCTCCGGCACTTTTGATGAGGCCACGGCAATCCACGATTTGTCGTCAGATGCCCATTTTAAATCGGTTATTGTTGTAACATCCGGCTACCATTCAAGAAGAACCAGATGGACGTTTCAGCACGTTTTTGACAACCAGCTTACTGTAGGGGTTTTTGCAGTACCTCCTGGACAGGAAACTCCATCACCCTCGACTTGGTGGTGGTATCCAAAAGGTTGGCGCTCAGTTGGCGAGGAGTATGTTAAGCTTGTCTATTACAAGATGCGATATAGTCGTCTGCGTCGCACGTAATAATTCTGGGATCGTTGGGAATTATTTCAGCATTGATACTTTAAAGAACCAAGGGCGCAGGCTGGCAACGTAATGACTCAATCGAAAATTCTCTTATTTTTGGCATCGGTTATCCTGGTATGCGTTTCAACACTCAACGCGAAGGCCGATACGGTCTCGTTTAGCAGTGTCGTTGCGTTCCAAGGCGGATCAATAACGGATTTGGCTGCGAGTCCAGGAGCCACGCTGTATGGTTCCACAATCGACTTCCGTTTAGACATTCATGGCGCAACTCCGGCCGCCGGATTCAACACGTTACAGATAACCTTTGCAGAGACTGGTCAACTACCCGTTATTCAGACATTCGATGTTCCGCTTTTCGACGGGTTACCGGCGGACTATTCACAGTTGTTTTCTTTTCAGCCAAATAATCCAACGTTCGGAGGCACCTTAACGACACTCACAGTCACTCTACTGAGTGGCGCATCAGGCCCGGTGATTCAATCCCAGACTTACACCTTCAACTCGGCACAACCTGTTCCTGAACCTGCCACGGTTTCGTTCCTCGTCTTAGGCATGGGCGGTCTCCTCTCACGCAAATATCGCGGGCGACTTTCGTTCCGCAACAACACGCCTCCAGGGTAGAGTTCCGCTTTCAACGCAAGCCTATTTTAGCGTTCGAACGATGAAAGTTTCTTTGCTTGTAACCCAAAAGCATCGTGCGAAGATCAAAAGTCTTACCGCAGCGTTATTGATCCTGTCGATTTTGTGCGTGGTCCTGATTCTCGTTTTTGCGCAAAGGCAAGTTACCACGAACCAGCGGGCGCGACCTCGCAGAGTCTCAGATCAGACGCCTGCGGCTTTGTCATCCTCTGTACTGAGAGTTGGACCAAGTGGCGACTTGCAGCGCATTCTCAATAGTGCGAAGTGTGGCGACACGATTGTGTTAGAGGCGGGCGCAACTTACACACCTAAGGGCGACGGCTTTCAGTTACCGGCAAAGCCGAATTGTACTGGGACTGACAAGGACTTCATCACTATTCAGACATCCAATCTAGCCGGCATCCCTTTACCTAATCAACGAATAAATCCATCTATTCATGCTGCGGCGATGCCCAAGCTGGTTGGCACAAATGGCGCCTTTGTAATCAGCGCAGCAGTAGGTGCACATCACTACAAGTTGATCGGTATCGAAGTGACCACGACTGGCCAGAAGTACACTTCCGATTTGGTCAATTTGGGATCGTATTTCACAAGGGAGCAACGTCTAAGCACAAATCACTTTGTCTTCGATCGAATGTTTTTCCATTCACCGGAAGTCACAACAGGCAATCTTGTTCCAACGACTGTCGAACGCAGTGTAGGTCGAGGATTGGCGCTTGGAGTGGCCGATGTTTCCTTGACGAATTCGTATGTCGCGGGCTTTTGCGGAAAATATCCGGCAAGTACCGGTGCGGCCGGTCAGAATATTGATTCTTACGGTGTTTACTCAGACGTCGGACCTGGTCCGATTCGCATCATCAACAACTATATCGAGGCGCAATTCAACAATGTGTTTATCGGTGGTGCTGGGATGAGCACGACGAATACCGCGACGTTGTCTCAACCGACTTTGACAAGTGCTACCTTCAGCAATGTTACAAACCTCGAAGTCGGCGACTTGGTTGCTTTGGCGTATTCGCGTTGTACTGCCGCAACCGGGCCAAACGGATATGCAAAACCGTGGGAGACTGGAAGGGTAACTTCGATAAGTGGTAATCGAGTTAATTTTCTGCTGGTCAAGGCACAGAACTCCTGTTCACCCGCTGCTCCAGATGAAGGGGGCATGGCTCGTTGGAAAGGAGATCTCATCCGCGATGTAGAAATTCGCCGAAACACTCTCATCAAGCCTGATGCATGGAATGCATTTTCGAATCCTAAGGCCTGGATCGAAATCAAGCTTGTGAAGAGTGCAATTATTGATGGTAACGATTTGTACTCTGGGATAGGCACCACGATAGCGTTAACTGTGAGAAATCAAGATGGCTCTTCCCCCTGGGGCACCATTGAAGATGTTCAAATCACGAATAATCGAATTCGTGGTTATAAGTGGGGATTCAGTTTGCTAATGTCTGATAATGAGCAGCCCACGGTCTCTGGAGGCAACGTTACAATCCGTAATAATTTGTTTTATGAGCCGCGGCCTGCGCAGGGCGACGCCGCAAACTTCCTCCAGCTGGTTGCTGGGCATGACATCGTTGTCGAACACAATACAATCATCCAGCCTGGAAACCCGGTGGTCGCAGAGGCTGTTACTTCAGGCTTCGTATTCAAGGACAATATTGTTGCCAACTATCAATACGGAATGCAGTGTACTATTCAACCAAATACACTCTCTGCATGCTGGCCAGGGATTGTGATGACTGGCAACGTAATAATAGACACCCGGTGGGACAAAGGCGATGGACCTTTGTCAAACCGTTACCCGCGGGGAAATTATTATGTGAGCTCGCTCAAAGAAATTGGGTTTGTAGATGCTGATAATGGAGATTATAGGCTTTCGCCTTCAAGCAGGTTTCGCGGCACGGCCTCAGATGGTCAAGATCCTGGTTGTAACATCTCTGAACTGATGAAAGCCCTGAATGGAAATCAGTAAGCCCACGAGATGAAGGCAAATACAAACATCCCGCTTAGAGTTCTCGCAATATCATTCTACTACCCTCCAGCCAGCAATCCCCGGGCAATACAAGTGACTCGTTTGTTACGCCAATTTGAACTGCCGGTGGGCTTGATTTGCGCCGACCATAGTCTTACTAACGATCGGTCCGATCCGTCGCTGTTGGCTGAGTCTGAGTCTCATTTGCAATTTGTCATTCGAGTACCGTTTACATCTCCGTGGTGCATCCGGCACGCAAGCCGCTTGGTTGATCGGTTCATGACGCCGTTTTGGGAGGCAATGCCTGACTGGACACGACATTGGACTCGACCGGTCATAACGAGTGTAGAAAAAAGGTTTTCTGAGTTGAGCGACACAGTTTTAGTAACGTTTGGTTCACCAATGAATGATCACTTGATCGGTCTTGGCTTGAAACGACGTTTCAATGTGCCTTGGGTAGCTCATTTCAGTGATCCGTGGATCGACAACCCGTTCAAACACTACAACTGGTTCACAAAGCGAGCCAATTTGAAGTTTGAGAAAGAAGTCATCACCGAAGCTGATCGGTTGCTCTTTACTTCTCAGGAAACTGTTGACTTAGTCATGGCAAAGTATGACCCGAGGCTGCGATCAAAGATTTTTGTGATACCCCATTCTTATGAACCTGAACAATACTCACTCGCAGCCAATAACGCAGGATCAAAAATCATCATTCGTTTTCTTGGAGATATGTACGGGCCACGGACGCCAAAACCGTTATTCGTGGCTTTGTCCCAAATAATGCGCGACAATCCGGCAATTCTTGAAGATGTCTGTTTCGAGTTCATGGGTTCCATCGATTTAGATCTGAAGGCGGCCGGACTGTATGACCTCCCTCCCGGATTAATTGTTCTGCGGGACACCGTACCAAACAAAGAAAGTTTGAGCCTCATGAGTTCTGCTGATGGCCTAATGGTGATTGATGCGCCCGCGATTACCAGCGTCTTTTTGCCGTCGAAACTAATCGACTACATAGGAGCAGGAAAACCGTTGCTCGGCATAACGCCAAGAGGAACGGCTTGGAATTTGATCATTGAACTTGGTGGCTGGTTGGCGGATCCGCTGGAAACAGCGCAGGTTGAGCAAACAGTTAAGAGCTTTATTCAGTATCTTCGCGGACGAAAGTTAGAAAAGGATAAAGTGTGGGGAGAGAAGTCGGTGCGAGAGAGGTTCGTTGTCAAAGCGGTAGCAAAGCGTTTTGAACAATTATTGGTTGAAGTTCACGAAGCCAGAGTTCGAGCTAATGGTGCTACGGATTGGAGCAAAACGTCTTAAAATACAAAAGCAGTTGGTTTACTCCATCGGAAACTGATCGGAGTCTTTCTTATTGCAAGAAAGCGTGACGGAAAATCTCTGAATGAAGAATGATTCAACGTTAACAAAACTAACTGCTTCTTTACCCTGGTTGCTGCGCTATCCATTTTGGCGTGCAAATAAGTTTCTAAGAACCCTCAATGAGCACGACGGCGTAGTTCATTTGATCCTGATAGTCGCTAATCATTTTGAGCCAGGATATAACGAAGAGCCTAACGAAGCCGGCGGCTTGGGGATAAGGTTAGATTGGAACTTCCAACAAAAACGCCTGGATGATTGGTGTCTTCAGGCCCGCAAAATTGGCGAAGCCGTTCGTGATCACGAGGGCACTCCTTTTCGCCACACTAATTTCTATCCGGCTGAACAGTACCACAAAGGATTGCTGGAGCAACTGGCTGGCTTGCAGGCAGAAGGATTTGGTGAAGTTGAGATTCATCTTCATCATGGCGTTGAGTTTCCTGATACTGCCGAAAACTTTCGTAAAGTATTAGTCGAGTTCCGCGACATAATTGCCTACGAACATCGTTGTCTCTCTTGGGAGAGTCCCGACGAAAGCCCGCGCTATGCCTTTGTTCATGGTAATTGGGCTTTAGGAAATTCCGCTGGAGGAAAGTGGTGTGGCGTCGACTCGGAATTGCAAATACTCGCGGATACAGGCTGCTACGCTGATCTAACTCTGCCGTCGGCGCCGCATATTTCTCAAGTGCGTCGTATCAATGCTATCTACACAGCGGGAAATGACCTGATGCAGAGAAGTCCGCACCGTAGCGGGCCATCGGTGCGTGTAAATGACACCCCTCTGCAATTGCCGATCCTGATTACCGGTCCATTGTTGTTTGATTGGAGTTACCTTAAATTTGGCATGATACCGCGGCTTGAGAATAGCGCAATTACGGCTAATTACCCGTTGACAACCAATCGGCTCAGTCGCCTCAGTGATGCGCGGATTTCAGTTGAAGGCAAACCTGATTGGGTGTTTATAAAAATGTACTGTCATGGGTTCTTTGATCAGGATCAGCCGGCAGTGATTGGTCAAACGATGCGAGAAGCTTTGGAGCAAATCCTGGAGTTAGCGGAACGCACGCGCAAATTCAAATTGCACTTTGCTACAGCACGTGAGGCATTTAACATGATTGCTGCCGCGACAGAAGGTTATGCAGGAGAACCGGGGTTATACCGAGATCATAAACTCAAGCAGTTCATGGACAGTGCTGCGTCAGGTGCGTCCGTGACAGAGAAGTTATCGCCACCAATTAACGAGGTTTTATTAGGAGAGTGATGCAACTGGCAGACGCTCCAGTTTTGACGGAAGTGGACAAGAACGAGACTGCCAAAGTAAATCCTGCGGGATATAGACCGCCGGCTCGTGTTCTTTATCTCACTGATCTACTGCCCACAGGGAAGTTTGGTTCGATGGAGGAGCAGATCTTCGAGCTCAGCAAAGCGTTCCATCAACGGGGAGGTCTGTTTCTTCCCGTATTCGGCAACCCCTTATCCGCTGCCGTCTCTGAAAAGTATCAAGCTGCGGCTTTGCCAGTTGCGGGATTGAATCTCCATTCGTTTAGCGTTCGGAAGTTAGTAACTCTACTTCAGCTCATAAGAAGAAATGCGATTACAACTGTTCACTGGAACTTCTATAGTCCAATAAATTCCTTCGTTTGGCTTCTATCAATTTTCGCTCCTGGCCTCACGCATTGTCTGACGGATCACACCTCCAGAGAATTGCCACTGCGAAAACCCGCAACAGGAGCGAAGAGGATAATTAAGAAGTTCTTGTTCCGAAGATACAAAAAGGTTTGGTGCATCAGTGATTTTATAGTCCATTGCTTGGAACACAATGGCACGTGGTCCAATCTAGGTAGATGCACATACTTCATAAATACTGATCGATTCAAACCGGATGAATCGGTTCGAATCAAGCTTCGTCAAGAACTGGCTGCTGATGGAAAGTTCATAGTTCTCTTTGTCGGGCACGTCATTAAAGTAAAGGGAGGTGACGTTGCCATTAAGGCTATGCGATCTGTTCCAGATTCAGTCCATCTCTGGTTTCTTGGTGACGGCGCCGACCTCCCAGCGATAAAAGAACTTGCTGAAGAGTTGTCAGTTAGAGATCGCGTGCATTTCTTGGGGCATCAGAATCACGTCGAGCGCTTCATGCAAGCAGCGGACTGTTTTATTTGTCCTTCGTTGTGGGGAGAGGCGACGGGTTTGGTGAATCTTGAGTCGCAGGCTGCGGGCTTGCCCATTATAGCCAGCAGGATTGGTGGCATACCGGAGTTCGTTAATCACGGAGTTACCGGCTTTCTTTTCACACCAGGAGACGACCATGAATTAGCGAAATACATCCGAACGCTTGCCGAAGATGTCGCATTGTATTCGCGGCTTCGCAGTGGTGCTCGCTCGATGATGCTAGAAAAGCATTCGATCGGGCGGAGGATTGATGAGTACCTTAAGTCATATGATTGAACCGCACGCGGTCGTAACCAAGTTGGTCACCGCGCTTGAATCGGACGGCATTGCGCAGCTGCCGACACTTTTGCGACCACATCAGTTAGCGGGAATGCAGCGAGCGTTTGCATCCAGGTTGAACAGACTTAGATGGAACGATGTCGACGGTTATGAGCAGACTGAGCTCTATCGTCATATGGTCCATGATGTTCTTGCCTTAGACCAGGGGTTTGTCGATCTTGCTCTCAACCCATTAGTTCGGCAGATACTCGATATCTACCTTGGATCATCCTATGAGCTTACAGAGGCGAAGGGTTGGAAATCTCTGGCGACCAAGCGGGACTTCCATGGTTGGCATGGCGACGCATGGTATGAGCAGGAGGGTGCTGCTGACATCTATCGCGAAGTTAAACTCGCTTTGTACTTGACAGACGTTAATAGTGGGGCCTTCAACTACATCAAAGGGAGTCACCGAAAACAACATCCGCGAATGGTTAAAGATAGTGAGTTGTCGAGTGTGTCTCGTGATCAGCGCATTGAGCTCCTGGGACCGGCTGGGACAGCTTTTCTTTTTGATACCTCAGGGATCCATCGACAGGGAATGCCAATGTTGGAAGATCGACAAGCCATTTTTTACAACTATCACGATCCCTCAGTGCCACTACAGAGAGAAGATGTGGAATATTACCGCTATCACCCATTGATATTGAACGCCGCGTTCTTAGGGGGCTTGACCATGGAAGATCAGAGAATCCTGGGTTTTGGTCGAAAGACTAATTATCAGGCGGCATTTGAAAGGATTCCGAAGCACAAATTCTTACAGACCCTATCTCACACGTTATTTGTCGGCAAATTATTGATAAAGGATTTGCCAGAACGAATTAAGTCACCATTGAGACGACTCGTTCATAAGTGACTCACGAAATTTCCGTTAGGCAGACTTCCATTGACCAGTCCGTACATCACGAAGTCAATTATCGAGGCTGCAGTCGGCCTCGTGGTAATCAATGCAGGCGAGAAGTCAAATGCAATGACTGTGTCGATGTATTCTGAGGTCGCTCACCATCCGACAGCACTTTGGGTGTCAATTCATAAAAGTTCGTTTACTCACTCCTTAATTCAAGATCAACCTAATTTTAGTTTAGTCGTACTACACCAGCGGCAGTCTGACATCGCAATTCAATGCGGAACGGTTTCTGGTCGGGATCAATCCAAATGCTCGTTATTAGATCTGTATCGAACCAATAACGGGTTTCTCTTTTTACGGTCAGCACTTGCTTCTACTGCATGTCGCGTTCGAGAGAGTATTGATTTAGGCGAACACACACTTTTCATCGCAGACATTCTGGAAGCCGAGGTCGAATCGAGAACATCACATTTGCGACAGCTGCTGTTATCCGATATCACAGAAAATGCGCTGGCCCGGTAGGACCATCTGGGATACGAAGGTTCAGGATGTCTGTGGAATTATTACCGCAGCATTCGAAGGAGAAGTGTACCTGTTTGCGACCGCATCGTTTGCTCAAGTCTCTTTGGATCCACCGATGGTAATTATCAATCCAAACCGCACATACGGAATTGATCAGGCAATCAAGAACTCACGTCGCTTTGCGATAAATGTGTTACCAGCAAGTTCTCGAGAGCTGATGATTAGGCTAATGCGGACCCGTCGGAGACAGTCCTCGAAAGAGCATATTCTGGGACTAAAGATAGTCGTGAATGAGCATGCCATTCCTTATTTAGAAGAAAATCTTCGCACGATCTTCTGTGAGGTTCAACGGAGCATAGCTAGCGGTGATCGCGGTCTTTACATAGGAAAGGTGTTGGAATCTCGGGAAAATCCTGCTCTGGGGCGTTCACTGCCGCTGCTCTTTTCCCAAGCTACGGACCTTTCGAAGTGTCCACGCCTCCGGCGAGTAATTCGTACTAGTGCTTCTTTGACCGGTGTCCTGGATCAATTAAAAACTTTGCGACAAAAACTGAGGCCATTGCCACCTCCGAATATCGCGCTCACGACCTACGAGGAAGCAGGAGCGACGAGCGAGGAGATGCAAAGAATCCTGACAATCGATCCCGTGGACCGCGGCCGAAAGATACATCCTGCGCCGGCCGTCAGGGTACCTTCGGGCGGCATCGGCATTTGTATTGTCGGAACAGGCTGGGGGCAGAATCATGCGAAGTACTTACGAATGGCGAAACCAGATCTCCGATTGTTCGTATGCGGACGCCAACGGGAAAAGACGGACCGCGTAGCGAGGTCGCTGAGAGCAGAAGGTGCGTTTTACAGCTTGGAGGAAGCCGCTGGAGACGATCGCGTCAATGCTCTCACGGTGGCATTACCTCATCATCTTCATAGGGAGGCCGTAGAGATTGCGGCTCAAGCACAAAAGCATGTTTTGGTCGAAAAGCCAATTGCAACGACACTTGATGATGCAGATCGGATGATAAGGTCGGCGAATGAGGCTGGAGTCATTTTGATGGTTGCGGAGGATATGCATTTTCGACCCGCAATTCAAAAAACGGTGGAACTCATAGAGAGTGGCGCCATTGGCGAGCCTCTATATCTCTTAGCCCACGCTGGTGGTATTCGTCGACCCAGTGGCTGGGCCGCAGATCAGGAACTGATGGGTGGCGGAGTATTAATGGATATCGGCATCCACTATGTGAGAGCGATCAGGTTGTTGATGGGTGAACCGAAAACGGTTCTGGCGACTCGCGCAATGCAGATTAATAATCGAATGTCTGGAGAAGACTCTGCTCAGGTCGTGTTCTCAAGTGACGTTGGATGGCAGGCCCATCTGTTGTGTAGTTGGTCAAGTTATAGGGGACATCTGCCGGATATCGTGTTAGTCGGAGATAAAGGGACTGTACACCTGTGGCCTGGGGCAACCATCTTAGACTACTACCCGATTGCACCACGTTTGCTTCCGAAGCTAGTCTCGTACGTGCGTCCATACTCTCTACAGGAGCGGCTAAACAGGCCAATACTTCAGCGAAACAGAATCAGATTGGCGCATAGAGATGGATCCGGCTACTTAGCTGAAATGCAAGAGTTTTTGTCAGCGGTTATGCAGAATAGACGACCTGCAACCCCAGCTGTTGACGCTCGGCGCGATTTGGAGATCATCCTGGCTTGTTATTCCGCCCTCTCTTCACAACAGCGTATTTCCATACCTTAGCGACGTCAGACCGCGCGATGCGTGTAAAAAATACGTTAATGAAGGCATGTTTTAAAGATTGACAAAATATTTTGTCTGTTGTTTAATCCGGTTTGCGGGTCATTTCCGCGCTGTTCTTTTGATATTGATTGCACACGATAAAGGCAAACCTGTTGTGAGGCAGGGACGCAAAGCTGGGAGTCTCAAATTATTTTGAGATAGTCAGGCTACCGAAGGCGATCGAAGGACTCTTGTCGCGCTTCTTTAGGCAGCGCGAGGGTCGGTAGAAGGCGTTCTTCCTCTCAGATGCCTCGTTGTGTCGCTGACCTTCCTTACTTCGCTTTTCTCCAAACAGTCTAATACCGTCGCCAGCTTGGTTACGTGTCGAGAACACGATGCCCCGTCGCACGCGCAATTCGGAGCGTTTCGAATGGCGTTACGAAGCCTTGGCAATCACCGACAAACGGCACCCCCGCAGCGATGCGGGTTCGCAAAGTCAGGAGTCTCTCTGTCTGAGAGATCGTCCGATTACCGAAGTGAGCTTACAAATGACGACACCGACCGACTTCAGACGGATACAATGCTGGCCCGTCCGATATTCGAATTGGCTACTTAGTCTCTTTTTCCTGATTCCGTTTCTGCTGCTGTCCCCGGCAGTTAACGCTTCCACGATCGTCGTACCTGCGGGTGGAAGTCTTCAATCCGCCCTGAACAGCGCAGCCTTCGGCGATACTATTATTCTGCAAGCGAACGCGACTTATCCTACACCGGCAGGGGGCAGTTTTGTTTTGCCGAACAAAGGCACCGGAACTGGGACAGACGCAGATTACATTACTATACAGACCTCCAATCTCTCCGGAATTGCTGCTCCTGGTCAACGCATTGATCCTCAGGTTCATGCAGTCAACATGGCTAGGTTAGTGGGCAGCACTGGCTATCCTGTCCTAACGGCAACGGCGGGGGCACATCATTACAAGTTCATCGGTATTGAGATCACGACGACTGGAAATCCGGCCGTCTATACTCCGGATCTAGTTAATATTGGCTCTTACTTCACTCGTCAACAACGGTTGGATACCAACCACTTTGTTTTCGATCGGATGTTTGTGCACACCGCCGAGATCAGTGCTGGCAATCTATTCCCATCAACATTCGAGCGAACCTCTGGACGCGGACTCGCACTCGCTGTTTCGCAAGTGTGGTTGACAAACTCGTACGTGGCAGGGTTTTGTGGACAGTATCCAAGCGGCACTTCTAGTGCGGGTCAAAATATTGATTCTTACGGCGTGTATTCTGATGCCGGACCGGGACCTCTTCATATAACGAACAATTACATCGAGGCCCAATTTAATAATGTCTTCATCGGTGGTGCCGGTTTGACAACTACCAATACCGCTACAGTCAGCAATCCGACGTTGGCAAGTGCGACTCTCAGTAACGTCGCGAATCTGGCAGTCGGTGACTTGATAGCCTTTCCATATGCTGCATGCAATCCAACCTCGACCGGCAACGGATATGCTCTACCTTGGGAAACGGGCAAAGTTACGTCGATCCTTGGCAATACCATCAGTTTCACAATCGTTTCTGGTCAAAACTCTTGCGCGCCTGGTATCCCTGATATCAACGGCGTTGCTAGGTGGAATGGTGATCACATTCATGATGTCGAGATCAGAAACAACTTTCTAAACAAGCCTGACGTCTGGAATTCGTTCAGTTATCCTAAGGCCTGGATCGAAATCAAGGAACTTCATAATGGAGTTATTGATGGTAACGAGATGTATTCTGGAATTGGAACCACAATCGCAGGTACCGTTCGCAATCAGGACGGTGCTTCACCGTGGGCGACAATCGAAAATCTCTCAATTACCAACAATAGAATTCGAGGTTATAAGTGGGGAATGAGCTTGCTGCTTACGGATAATGAGCAGCCAAGCAGCATGGGGAATAACATTACGATCCAAAACAACCTTTTCGATCTGCCGAAGCCAATCAGCGGGTCGGCCGCAAATTTTGTCCAGCTGGTTGCAGGACACGACATCACTATTCGTCACAATACTTTAGTACAGCCCGGCAGTCCGGTTGTTGACAGCCTTCCGACTCCGAACTTTGTATTTAAGGACAACATCGTTGCGAATTACCAGTATGGAATGCAATGTGGCGTTACCCCCTACACCCTCTCGACGTGCTGGTCTAACCTGGTGATGGTTGGTAACGTCATTATCGACACTCGATGGAATAAAGCTGATGGATCTTTGTCAAATCTTTATCCAGCGGGCAATTACTATCCCAATGACGTCCCGAGTGTTGGTTTTGTAGATTCAGCAAATGGCAACTTCGCCTTGAGCGCTACAAGTCCGTATAGGAACCTGGCAAGTGATGGAACGGATCCGGGCGTGAACATGACGGCGCTGTTGGCCGCTTTAAGTGGCTCTGGTGGATCCACCCCGACTCCGACGCCAACGCCGACACCGAGCGTTAGCCCAACCCCCACACCGTCACCGACGGCAACTCCAACCCCCACCCCAACACCAACGCCGACACCGACTGCTACGCCGACGCCGACCCCCACACCAACACCAACACCGACGCCGACACCGACGCCGACACCAACACCGACACCAACACCGACACCGAC
>Ga0068856_100003951_pt1 | contig 14849 bp, 8 predicted proteins | sample KBSCornC62_FD_66595 | JGI IMG/M metagenome (GOLD analysis project Ga0068856, IMG submission 66595) | Corn rhizosphere microbial communities from Kellogg Biological Station, Michigan, USA - KBS Corn C6-2 | ecosystem: Host-associated > Plants > Roots > Rhizosphere > Soil ...
CGTGTGCTCCCGAGCCGAAGTCCATCGTTCGCGTGAACGCACGATCTACTGGAACATTCTCGAACCGGAGATGATCATCCTCATCCGAATGCGTGGAAAGAAATACCAGTTCCAAACCATGCGCAGTCACATGGCTTTCCCGCGAGATCTCAAGCTCAAAAATCTTCAATCGGTTCAGCTGAGCATGAACATGATCCAGGTGGAATTCAGAATTAGTTGTGACAAAACCATTCACATCCAGATCACCCTTAAGAAGCCACATAGGATGCGCGGAGCCCGCTGGATCCATCGTCGACTGCCGGATAATTACGTGAGCCGGGCCCTCGCATCTCAAGCCGCTCACGCCATTAGGCGCCCCCGTCGGATCAGACACCAGCAGATGCACATTTTCGATTCGAAATGTTGCGCCTTCGGCAACGCGAATTGGCCCATGCAAATGCAAAGTCAGATTTCTCAGCGTTACCCGGCCTTGCACAAACAACTCACCTTCATGCTGGAACTCACCTGGACCCGACAGCACCGCGCCGTCATGCAGTGAGGGAAGGGGAGTCTGTGCGAACAGCGATGAGCACATCCACAACAACAAAGCGATCCGGCACACAACTCGTGCGTCCATCTGGAAACCTTCCTGTGAATCTCGACCGCTCAATGCACGCGCAACAGGACCTTCAGCGTGTCTCCCGGGTTCGTCGTGATGCGATCGAAGGCCTGCTGCCCCTCTTCCAGCGCCATCTCCACGGTCCACGGAGTCAGGTCAATCTCACCGGCGATAAGCAGCGACAACGAACGTTCAAAGTCAACCGGCGTATACGCAAACGACATCAACACTCTGTGCTCTTTGCGAATGCTAGTCACGAAGTCAATCTCGCTTTTCTCGGCGCCCATTCCCAGCAGGACCACGGTGCCTCCAGGCCGGCACAGATCGAATGCAGCCTGGCGCGCCGCTCCCACACCCGAAGCATCCAGCACCAGGTCGAGCCCGTGGCCGGCGAAGCGTCGCGCCTCTGCCTTTCCTTCATCGCTCGATGCATTCACCGCGGCAGACGCGCCCATCTGTCGGGTAACTCGAAGCCGGGCATCACTCAGGTCCTGCACCAGGATTTCTCGCACGCCGAGCCGCTGGGCGGCAAGCAGTGCGAGGGATCCCATGGTTCCCCCTCCTACAATTCCCATGCGGAAAAATGGCGCCGGAGCCGCAATGCGAAACAGGTGCACAATATTCGCCAGCGGCTCCGCCATCACAGCCCGCGCATCGCTTAACTCATCCGGAATCTCGTACAAGTGGGAACTCGGCAGAGAAACGTACTCGGCGTAGCAACCCTCGGTGCGATCCAGCCCCAGAAGGCGCCAGCTTGAGCAAAGATTCTGCGCACCGCTCAGGCAAGCCGTGCAGTATCCGCAATGGATCAGAGGGTTGGCTACCACCCGCTTGCCCTGCGGGGTGCGCCCTACCAGTTCGTGGCCCAGCACCAGGGGCGGAATGCGCCGCCGGCTGTGGCCCAGAAATCCGGAAACATCCGACCCGCAGATGCCCGCTGCGGCAACAGCGATCTCCACCTCGTTTTCACGTACTTCAGGACGAGGACGGTCTTCCATCAAAACCTGTTTCGGAGCGGTATACACCAACGCACGCATTCTTTTCTCTTTCTATCCGGATACACCCTGGGTCTCGGCGACGGAGGAGTCAGGACTGCCCCACCGATGAGGCTGGTTAGCGAAAGCCCGCGGCGTGCAGTGCATATATTTCTTGAATACAGAGGCAAAATAAGCAGGATTGCAGAAGCCGCACCGGTCAGACACCTCTGACACATGCATGCGCGGGTCCAGCAGCAGGCGCTTGCCCATCTCCAGTTTCTGACGAATCAGATACTCTTCCAGCGTCTGTCCTGTCGTACGGCTGTACACTCGCCCCAGGTGTCCTGCAGAAAGCTTCAAATTTCCAGCAATGTCCTGAATGGTCACCTTATCCGGTCCGAACTCCCGCGCGATGCGGTGGGTCTCGGCCACAATCTTTTGTTCCCGCTGGCTGTACAGCTGCATCACGTGTTGGCGCAGCTGCTCAACGAACGCGCGGAATGCGTCAGTCATGGCGAACGTGTTCGGCGCACCCATGATGAGGTGAAGGGCATTCTCTCGCGCCTGGCTGACGGGCTCGGGATTCACGGCCATTGCGCCGAGCTCCCGCGCCAGGTGTTCGCACGCCCACGTTAGAAGTCCCCGCGCCTGCTGAAGCTGCCCGGCCGACGTGCCCGTAGGAGCCGCCGCTGCCAGAAATTCCCGCAGAGAAGCATTGATGCCTGTGGGATCTGCGGCGTTCAGCGCTTTCAGCACTCGAGCCAGCGCTTGCGTCGGCTGCTGTTGCCGTTCGGGAAGTGCCTCAAACCAGTTCAATGTGGAACGCCCGGTGTCGAGTGCGGATAGCGCTTCATGATATGCACGGAGCAGCTCGCTCGTTTGTGGATGCAACGCACTAATGCCAATCCGAGCGTTGAGTAGCCCATTTGCACGCGCAACACGCAATAACGCCTGCCCGATTTCATCCACCAACTGGCGCTCGTGGCTGGTCGTCCGCGACTTTTGCGTGGTAAAGATGCACATCTCTCCCGGCGCGATCACCGTGGACAACGTATTCGGCCAACTCCTGCACCGGTCCTCGATGCTGTGCGCAACTCGGGCGAGCGTAAGCTGCTTCGTAATACCTTCCGCCGAGATCCGCTCTACCGCAGGATTGTTGCTTCGGTTGACTCCATCCTCCTGCGCCGTCTGCATCCGCACAACAAGCAAGCGGTCCGGCAAGCGCTCCAGACCAACATTGCGCGCCAGGTTTTTGAGCATCTCCATTCCATCAGTTCCGTTGTTGGCCATCTGACCTGATAGCAGCTTCTCCGCAAGCTCACGCCGGTCCAGAGAGAGTTCCCGTTCACGCACCTGCTGAAACTCGCTCATGATTTCCAGCCGCTTCCAGGCGTTGGAAAGGTAGCGCGCGAAGACCTCCAGCATTCTCACCATCTCGGCAAGCTGAGCGGTGGTGACTACCGGCACACGCTGATAGGCCTCTTGCAGGCGGGTGAAGTCAATATGCGGCTGATTCTTTAAATCCTCATGGACCCTGGCAAAGCTCTCGGCGGTAGGCGGTTCCGTAACTACCTGTCCGCTGAAGAGAGTGCCGAGATACTTGCCTTCGCAGATCACCGGCACGGCAATGTCGGTCAGCCCCACATGGCACGGATATACGTCACTGCGCCCGGTGGCACGGCAACGCGCTTTCGCCGGCTTGTCACTCTTGGCGCAGGTCTGCTCTTCGTATGCGCCGAAGCCGTGAACGAGGTCACAAAAATGGGTGCTTGGGCTCGGAGAGCTGCGTCCCTGCGTGTCCATGGTTCCGTGCTGCAACTGGACTAGGGCGTCCCCTGTATTAATCCGCGGACGCTGCGAGGGATCAAACAGCTCCAGATCTTCCGCCCACATCAGCTCGACATTGCGGATCGGGCTTGAACTGTTCAGAAGTACGAGGAAGTACTGGAAGAGCTCAAGGTCTTTCTTGAACTCTTGCTTGAGAGTTTCACTGATAGCGGCCTTGTGCTTCTTCATCGCAGCGGACCCCCACGGGATGAGGCGGAGCCATCTTATCCGTTCGAACCGAACTCCGAATACTGAAAAATCAATAGTAGCCTTACGTTTTAACGATGCGAATTCCGTATTATTGCCAGGACGTCGAAAGCGATCCTCTAGGGATGCGCCCGGACGGTCAACCCACCATCTACCACAAGGCACGTACCAGTAACCCACGCGGCACGCGGACTTGCCAGAAAAGCAGCCGCCTCCGCAACATCCCTGGGCAGTCCCCTGCGGCCCAGAGGATGAAGCGCTTCTGTTTGGCTCGCCAGCTCGGCAGGATTTGGAGCAGACCGAAGCCATTCCTCCCACATCGGGGTGTCGATATAGCCTGGACAAACCGCATTCACGCGAATTTGTCTCGGTGCCAGTTCCAGCGCCAGGTTTCGCGTCTGCGCCACCAGGCCCGCCTTCGAACACGCGTAAGGTATTGAGTTCGGGAAGGCATGTTCGGCATGAATGGAACTGATGTTCACCACTGCCCCGCCGGCCAAGGGAAAGAGCGGCAGCAGTGCCTGCGTGACGAGCAACGGTGCGCGAAGATTCACGGCAATTACACGGTCGAAGAGTTCGCTTGTGATTTCCTCGAACGGCTGATCCGACTCGATGCCGGCGTTGTTCACCAGAACGTCAACCCGTGAGCCGATAGATGCAATCTCTGCCGCAAGCTTTTTGATCTGGCCTGGGTCTGCCAGATCCGCTACAACATAGCTCGATGCGCCTTCGCCGCCCCGCATGGCATCCGCTGCCGCAGCCACGCCCTCCGCATTGCGGTCTATCAGGATGAGTCGCGCACCGCGCGCTCGCAACTCTTCCGCGATCGCGAGTCCAATTCCTTGAGCCGCGCCGGTCACAACTGCCACGAGATCGCGATATTCATTTGTCATTTCGGGCTACCTGCGTCTTCAACAAACACCAGTTCCGAACTGAGCGGCTTTGCCAGGTGCACTTCAAGTCCCTGTTCCATCAGCCGGCTGCCCTTCTCCGCAGCATCGGGCGCGCTTCCATCCTGAAAATGCAGCTTGTAATTCCGAGCAGGATCGAGCCCACGCAGAATATAGGAATGATGGTCTTCATCCGGTGTGGTCCCGCGAAATGTGAACACAAGGCCCTTACCCCGAGACGAATCCCAATATTGAATGCCATCCCAATGCACGCCATCCGGACGCGCAGATACGTGGTACAGGCTCGCATCGCGAATCAGGGGGCGAAGTTGCTGCTTGTATAGCTCGAATTCTTCTGCCGCAATCTTGTGCTGTTCCGGTGTCCATGCGGTGGTGTCGGTCATGATGGTGAGCCATCCCATCATCCCGCTACGCAGCATATAGAGAAAATTCTCAGTGTGCGGCACAGGCCACTTTTCCACGTAGCTCTCCAGCATGGCCGCGGGAAGCATGTAGCTCGTATCATAAAACGCTCTGCGGTTCGACAAAGGATCGTAGGTGTCCGTGATCGAAAAGTAGTCGCCGTGCGCGGCAGAACCAAAGTCGACCATGCGACCGCCGTCGTTGCAGATCTCGAACAGCAGTCCCGGATGTTCCCGGCGCGTCTTTTCGTAAATATCGTAATAGGCATTCACAGCATGGTAGCTAACGTCGGTCGAGTTGGAGGCGATCACGAAGGATGAACCCCAATCGTGCTTCACGTTCATTGTGCTGCGATTCGGCGGAGCGTGCGGATGATCGTCGCGCACGCACCCTTGCGCCACCAGGTATCCATCGTGTTCGATCATGTCGAGATGGTAGTCATCCACCATGCGTTTTACTTCGTTGGCAAGATAGTCATGCGCCGCCGGAACCCCAAGGTCCACCGTCTGCCCTTTGAACTCTTCGGGTTTCCAGTCAGGCGGCAAATCGGTCACCAGCCAGTCGCGCACCTTCTCATCGTTCACGTTGAGTGCCCCGGGCTCCGTGTCGAGCGCAGCCTGCGTCCAGTCAACCCAGATGCCGAAGCGAAGCCCCACCTTGTGCGCCGCGTCCGCAATTGGAGCCAGTCCGTGCGGAAACTTCGTGGGGCTCGGGTACCAGTCGCCCACTCCGCGAAACCAGCCCGCATCGATATGGAACATTTCCAATCCCAGATCCTTTGAGTCGCCAATCATCCGCAGCGCAAGCTTCTCATCCACCTGCATCCCGCTACCCCAGCTGTTATTCACCAGCAAGGGATAGTGCGCATCCTTCCATGTCAGCGGATTTCCCAGTACATTCCGCACCCACGGCCGCAACTGGTTCGCGGCTCCGTCCGCTCCGCCTGAGAAAACTCCTAGAAACGCAGTCGGTGTTTTAAAGCTGCCCCCTGCAGTGAGCCTGGTGCGATAAGGGCCTGGATCGGGATTCAACCCCAGAACCGTGCCGAGTTCATCGCCCTTTCGTTCCAGCGAAATCCGCGTACGTCCGCTGAACTCGATTCCTGCATACCATCCCCGTTGTGCTCCTTCGCGCTCGAACACAAACTCGGCAGGAATAATTTCGCGCGGTTGGCCCGGTTGAGGAAGAGCATAGGTCGAAGAAGTACCGGTCCAGATGTAGCCGTTAGCAATCGCCTCATTATGGGTGCCATGACCGGAAGGCGTGTTTGATCCCTTTTCCACGTACACGTGCTCCAGCGAGGCGCCGGTGGCATAGTGGACCGCTAGCCGCAGGGAGTCGATCATCGGCAACCATAGCTCCTTGCCGCTTAAATTCTCCACTTCGATGTAGTGTTCCATCGCGCCTGAACTCGCTCGCGACTCCCATACCCAGTGCAGTCGCAGATGAGGTTCGGCAGCTTCGTACACAAATACGACGTGGCGCGAGTCGGCCTCTCCCAGATGCGGCTGCAGCTTCCACTGCACTGCAACACTCGCCCCGTTCACTTCCACGGTCGCTGGCAGCGATTCTCCCACTTTGTTTTCCAGCTCCAATTGCTTTCTGGCCGAGATTGACGCGATCCGCGGCTCCGCCCCATTGTTTTGCAAGCAAAGGCTCACATCTGAGTTTGCAAGTTTCGCAGCACAGGAATTTGCGGCAACCAGCCGTGCCCCGCCACCGAGTGTCACTGCAAGCCCGGTCACGATCGTGATGCTTTTCCAAGATCCTGGCTTTCCCGAAACATTTCCCATGTTCAACCTGATTCTCCATACCCGCATTACTGAAAGCGCTTCGTCGTTTGAGCAAAAAGAGCGCGGCGCCCACTCATCGAACGCCGCGCCAATAGTCGAGCCTCTCGTTAAAAGAAGAAGCGAATACCAACCTGCATCACGCGCTGTCCGTATTTGCCGTTGATGCCGCCGAAGACCGGCGAATCAGGGTCGTTGATAATCGAGCCGAAATTCGCATGGTTAAGGATGTTCTCCGCTTCAAGACGCGCTTCGATGTAACGTGATGTTTCTCCAAGGTAGAAGCGTTTCAAAATGCTTGCATCCGTTGTAAACACCCCAGGATTACGCAGGTTGGAAAAATACACCGGCGAGTTGGCGAGACTGAAGTCCGGCGTCTTCACGAACGCCGTCGGGTTCAGAACACCTGCCCCAGTTTGATTCACAAATTCCCCGTCTACGACCAGTGCGTCGCTATTGCTGCCGCCCGATTTGCGGAAGCTCTGGTTCGCGAAGGACCACCGAATCGCCGCGCCGGGTACCTGATTTCCGCCATCCACATGGGGTACCTGCACCGGTGTTCCATGCACGCTCCACGTTGTGATACCCGCAAGTGACCAGCCGCCGGCAACTGCGTCCAGCACGTGCTGCCCCGCTCCCTGGGGCGCGGCACCCCACATCCTGCCATGGCCATAAGGCAGATCATAGGAGTAGTTTAGTTTCATTGTCTGGGGCATCTCGTATGGAGCGACCCCATACCCCTCCATCAGGTTATGCGGATTTTGCAGTGCCCCGGCCGTGCTGCCGAAGACATGGATGTCCGTACTGCTGGTGTTGGTCAGAGTTTTGCGAATCGAGTAGGACGCGAGCAGTTCAAGTCCGTGATAATGCCGGCCCTGAATCTGAAGATTCACGAAGTTCGAGAACGATTTGCCCCACGACGCCTGTCCGGGAGTTGTCGAGTTCGTACCCGCATACTGTGGCGACAATCCAAGCAACTGACTGAGCGAAACCGTCGGCTGCGCCGAGAAGTTCAGAGACTGCCCAAAAAATGGATTCGGTACCTGATCGCTCAGGTGGTCGCCAAGGCTGTAGTACTCAAGCGGGATGTTGTTCAAACTCCAGCCCCACACATTCGTCAGCAGGTGAACCCCCTTGACGCCGAGGTAATCCGCCGTAATTGCCCAATTGTTGTTGAGTTGCCTCTGTAGGCTCAGACCCCACATGTAATCCGTGGGCGTGTCGTAGTGATTGATCGTCGTGCCGGTCTGGTCAAAATTTCCGGCCGCACCAAAACTGGCGTACCAGTAATCCTGGTTGTTGGTAAGAGGAGGCACCCAACCGAGATTCCCCCCGGTTACTGCCGGGAAAGCAGGTAAGCCGTGATCACCGCCCCACTCGCTGATCCAGTGCTGCCCGTCTGTGCTTGAAACCTGGTTGAACGTGTTTGAGTTGTAGTAGAAGCTGAGCCAGTCTGTTGCCAGGCCGTTCAAACCCTGATCGATCGTGCCGGCACTTATGTGCACGACAGTTTTTGGATCGACCGCCCAGTTGATCCCGAGGCGCGGCTGCAGATTCACAACGTTCGTCGAATAAAGGTTCTTCTGTGGGTACTCCTTGGTGCCCAGCAGGGCAACCCGGCCGGTCGCACCCTCCGATAGCCATTGCGGCGCCGACAACCCGGCCAACCCGGGTACTGCACTCGTAACCTGTCCCCAATTCCAATCGCCGTTCGCCGATAAAACGTTCTTGGCATTCATGTCGTACATCAGGCTGCCCGGAACATGCCGGCCCTGCCGCGCACCGTCATGATCCCAGCGGAGCCCCATCTGCACCGTCAGCTTTGAGTTCACTTTCCAGTCGTCCATCACATAGGCTGCTTGGTTCCAGCCATAGGGAGTGATATCCCAGTTGCCCCAGTTGAAATAATTCGCCGAACCCATCATCAGTTCCGCCAACTGGTTGCCTGAGGATCCGTCGTTCTGATTCCAGTACTGGTTCGAACCGCCTCCCGGATTTACCCACGCCACGCCGGTCTTGTCGCCGCCCTGCTCCGTGAAACGAGTGAAATACTGTTCGTACCCGAGCTTCAATGCATGTCGGCCCCACAGGCGTGTTACCGAAACTGCACCGTTTGTCGACTGCGTGATGAAACTGTCAAATTCATTCCCGCCCACATGCGTGTAGCAGCCCACGCTTCCGCTGCATGCGTTGATTACCGGCGGAATTTCCTTCGTCGATTTTTCGTTGTTGTTCTGGATAAAAGGGTCAAACGGCCATGTTGATGTATCGATACTCGGGTCAGGCGCGGAACCGTTTCCTGAGACGCCGTTGCTGAAAAGATTGGTTACGCCGACGCCCAGCCGCACACTCAACACCGTCTTTGGATTCAGAGTGGCGGTGTACGTCAGACTGCCACTCCAATCCGTATCCGTGGTTACCGATTCTGCCGCGTGCTTGAACGGGGCTGGAATATTGTTCGTGAGCGCCGATCGGCTAATGCTGCCGAAGAGATGTTGTGCGTTCGTCAGTGCCTCATCTAATCGGATGAAGTACTTGTCCGTTGGCCGCGTCACATTGATCTTGTCGTACCGATTATTGAGGAAGTCTGTGTTCGCCGACGGAGCATGGTTCGGCTCGGGCCACAAGTCGAGATATTTCAGGAACAACGCGCTCTGTCCTGAAACGCCGGTCCCAAAGTTCGCCGGAATCTTGTTGCCAGGAAATTGCGGGCGAACCCAGCACTGCCCTGAACTTGCCAGTTGATCCGCCAGAGGCCCGGTGCACTGCGACGAATTCGAAGTATAGGAGCCATAGAACGGGTCGTAAATGTTCGCGTACACCGGGTTTCCCTTGTCGTAGTTGATCACCGTCTGCGAGAAGTCGCCCTGCCGGTTCAGATCGGTTGGAATCGAGCTAATGACCTCCTGTCCCTGCGAGAAACGCTCGCCCTCCCACGCTGCATAAAAAAACGTGCGGTCTTTTCCGTTGTAAAGATGCGGAATCCGCAGCGGTCCGCCAACTGCGAGTCCGTAGTTCTTTTGATTAAATGCCTGGCGCGGATTTCCCAGCGAGTTCGACGTCCAATCGTTGCTGTTCAAGTTCTCGTTGCGGAAGTAGAAGAAAGCTCGCCCGTGATAATCGTTGGTGCCGCTCTGCGTCTGCATCGTGATGATGCCGCCGGCGTAGCGCCCTTTGTCCGCCGTCAGCACGCCACTCTCCACCCGGAATTCCCCAATCGAATCTGGCGTCGGAATCGCGCGGTTCGTTGCATTGAACTCCGCTTCCTGCACCGGATTTCCATCTACGCTGATGCTCGTGCCGTTCACTTGTCCGCCCGAGACGGAGTAGCTGTTACCGGTGTTTGCGATAAGGTATGCCGCGTTACCCAGAGTGCCAATCTGGTCAACCGGTGGACCGCTGCCCTGGATCGCCGGCGCCGTAGACGTCAAATCGAGAACGTTGCGGTTCAACTGCGGCAACTCCGTAATCATGGCGTTGTCGAGCACCGAGGCAGAGGCCGCATCATCGGACGAAATCAGCGTCTGCGCTGCCGATACCGAAACTGACTCCTCCACCGCTCCCGGCTTCAGCTCAAAGTTCTGCGATAGCCGTGCGCCTGTCATCAGCACCAGTCCACTTTGTTTGATCGCGCCGAATCCTTGCGCCGTCACCGTGACGGTGTAAGGACCCGGAAGCAACTCCTGCAAAACATAGATTCCTGAACCGTTGCTGACCCCCGCGTAAGGCACATTGGTTGCACTATTGACAGCGGTGATCTGAGCTCCCGGAACGACTGCCCCACTCGGGTCGGTGATCAACCCGCTGATTTGCGCGTTTGACGACTGCGCGTTGAGCTGCACGCTTCCCAACAACACAACCGCGAGCGATCCGGCAAGCGCGGCCGCCGTTCTAAGCCTTGACCCGGCTTTTTTCCAGATTGATTCCATGGCTCTTGAGGCCTCCGAAGCAGCCGGCTTTCAGGGAATTCATGCAATGCCGACTCCTACAGCACTCACTCATAGTCCGCACTTGAATCAACAGTCTATGTGCGATCACGATTTTTCTTTCGTTTTGACGGCTTCGGGGATGGTTGATTTATTGAAATTGCGTTTCAGCGGTCTCTCGCGTCAGCTTGCGGCTTCGGTGATCGCGATCCTCTGGTCTGCCCGTACGTTCGGCATGGCCTGTGTTTTGCCCGAAGGCCAGCGGATTTCGATCTTCGCTTCTTTTTCAGCTCCCAGCCCGAAGTGCACGGTCAAATCACTGGTCGAGGCGTACCCAACGCTGCCTGACACCGTTCGCACCTGCATCCTTCCGCCGGCAAAGCAGCGAACCTCTGCGCCGATTGCTGAACGATTGCTCCGGGTCCCCGTCAAACGCAACTGTAGCCAGTGCCGTGACGGGTTATCGCGCGAACTCCGGTTCCACCAAAGCTCGATGGGAGCATTCAGTGAAGTTACCGCGGCATCCAGCCGCCCATCGCGATCAAAATCCGCAAACACCACTCCGCGGTGCTGTGCCGGCCGAGCAAAATCCGAACCAATTCCCTCTGAAACATCCTCAAACCGTCCGCCGCGATTCAGAAAGATGCGGTTCGGCTGCGCATCCTGGGTGTCCAGCCCTCCGCCCGCAACAAAAAGGTCAAGCCATCCATCGTTATCCAGATCCACTAGTCCGCATCCCCAGCCATTCCATTTTCGACTCAGGTTCAGAAGACCCGTCTTCGCACTGCCATCGTCAAACTGGCCCTTACCTTCATTCATGAACACATCGTAGGTCTCGTTTTTCAGTCCGGTCATGACGATGTCCGGTCGGCCGTCCCCATTGATGTCCCCGAAATCTGCGCCCATGCCGGAGATATTCCGGCCATCGCCGTTATAGGCGACACCGGCATCGATCCCAATTTCCTCCAGGCCCTTTCCCCGATTGCGCAGCAGCAGGTTCCGTGCATTGTCGTTCGCAATAAAGATCCCCGGCTGCCCGTCGCCCGCGAAGTCCGCTACGGTCAGCCCCATGCCCTTGCCAAGCAAATCCGGTAATCCCTGCTTGCGGGTAACTTCCGTAAAGGTTCCGTCGCCGTTGTTGCGAAACAGCTGCATCGGCTCCGCGTGATATTCGTCGGGATGGCAATACGCGCGCGCCTGGTCCGCCATGCCCCCGCATATCGGATCAGTCCCCGCCTGCCAATCGCAGTAATTCGAAATGAATAGATCGAGCCTTCCATCGTTGTCGTAATCGATCCAGCACGCGCCTACTGCCCATGCGGGGCGTCCCAGCGATCCCGGACTCTGCAATCCCGCAAGCTTGGTGACATCCGAAAACGTGCCGTCCCCATTGTTCCGGTAAAGAAAATTCTCGTGAACACCCGCGACGAAAAGGTCTTCATGCCCATCGTTGTCGTAGTCGCCCACAGCAACGCCCATGTTGTATCCCTGGCCTTGCAGACCCGCCTTCTCCGTTACATCGCTGAAGGTTCCATCGCGATTGTTGCGATAAAGCCGGTTCCAGAATTCAGGGCCAGACTTCGTCAAACCGGGAAGCGTCGCTCCATTCGAACAGAACAGATCCGGCCACCCATCCCCATCGAAGTCGATCACCGCCAGGCCGCCCGGCAGTGTCTCCACCTGGTATTTGCGGCCACGCGCGTCATTGCGCAGCACAAAATTTAGCCCCGCAGCAGCCGCCCCGTTCACCAACTTCACCAAGCCAACCGGCCCGTTTGCCGTTTCACCCGCCCGAGCAGATCCAGGCAGCATCCCGCCCGCTGCAATCGCGGAGAGCGCTCGTAAAACCTCACGTCTACTGCTCCGCATCCGGCTTCTTTCTTGATCCACTTTGATTTCCGGATTCACTTCGGTTCCTGGATCCACTCCGGTTTCTGCTCTGGAAAGCATTGGACAGCCGCTTCGCTTCCTCCGCGGCCTTGGCCGCTTCCGCGTTCCTGCCGAGCTCCCTCAACAGTCTTGCCTCAAGCGAGTGCAGCGCCCCTTTCTCATCGGGATATCCCACCGCCAGCGCATCCTGCAGATTTGTGAGCGCCTCGGCAGGCTTGCCGGTCTGCGCCAGTGCCTTACCCAGTTCCACTTCGACTTTGCGATCCTTGGGCGATTCGGCTTTCATCTTTTCCAGCCACGGCAGCGCCTCTTCGTAATCGCGATTGTTCATGGCCAGCGTCGCCAGCGTCCCCATCGCGGCTCGGCGATGCGGATCGATCCCTAGCGCTGCCATTGCAGATTGCCGTGCCTCCTCCGGATCGCCCGCCGACATCTGCGCTTCCGCCATTCGCTCGTACAACGCCGGATCCTGGCCTCGCACCGCAATCGCCTGTTTATATTCCGACTGCGCTCCTGACGCATCATTGCTGAGCCGCAACAGTACATCCCCGCGCAATTGGTGCAGCGCCGCCTGGTCCTGCGTATGTCCATTCAACTGCGCCGCCGCGCCATCCGCCTCGACCGCGTAGCACAACGAAAGATCGTGGCGCGTGTTCGTAGCGGCGTCCGAGTTTGCATTCCGCGCTTCCAGTCTCTTCTCGAGAACGGGAATTGGGGCAGAGCACCGCAGCGATGCGACCGGTTGTTTCGCCTGATCCTGCAACATACGCATGGCGGCAACCCCCTCTTCCGAACTGCGTAGCTGCTCGCCAATCTGCCGGAATCGCTCCAGTGCAAATCCTGCCCACGCGAGTACGGACTCTTCTGAACTCTTGCCCCGCTTCACGCCTTCCATATAGGCCGCGGCGGCATGCGCGAAATGTCCAAGTCGCGCCTGTGCTTCGCCCAGGTACTCTTCAGGAGTGTCTTCGTCAGGATTAGCGCGAGCGGCGATTTGCAGAAACCCGATCGCCTCCGCCGTCTTATCCGTCCGCAGCAGATCAATGCCTAGCAGAAGGTTTGCAAAGTAGTCGTCAGGCTCCATGCGCCGCGCCTTTTCGAGCATCGGGATGGCCTCCACAAACTTTGCTTGCTGATGCAATGCAAAACCCTGTTGCAGCAGCTCACGGAACTCGTTTTTCGGCGGCTGCTGCGCTCCCCCGCTCAACGCGAGGAGCACGCAATTAGTCGCAATTGCCAGTTCGCAGAATCCGCTCGACAGAAGCATGCTTCAGCAACAATAGACTTTATCCATCCAGACCGGCAAACGGTCATTCACCTAGCCTCTAGACCTACGAATCCTCGGGGCTGCAACAGGAAGATACCCGTCTCCTTCCGAACACCAAGATGGCAGAGTCAATTGGCTTTTAGCTCAGATGAAAATATCTTGTTCATGCGTAGCATTCCGCAAAGGAAACGGATCTGCGTGCCACTTTCCGAAACCGGAAGACTAGCCGACGTCTAGATACAAATCCCGTCGAGAAGTGACTCGGCGATGACTCTTCCGTCGACTTGAATTTCAGTCTTCACTGGAGGGATGTTCATTTGCGAACAGGGGTGCGCGGCCACGTACATTACCGTCGCAGCAGTGGGAAAGTTGGAAACGCCATCGGCGTTTTCGGAGTGGGCGGAGCCCACGCCTTTTCCATAGCTTGCTTGGCGCGGAAACTCTGCCGGCGTCCGATAGTTCAAGCTGCTGTGTGGTCGTTATTCGTTGTAATCATGGCGCCAGGTCGCGATCTTCCTTCTGGCGTCAAACAGGTTTTGAAACAACTGATCCTCAGGCACTCTTCGCGCAGCCGCCCGTGAAAGCTTTCAACATGCGCGTTCTGTGTGGGCGTACCGGGCTGGATGTGGACCAGCTCAATCTTCTTCTCAATACACCAGGCAAGGAAATGACGGCTGGTCAGTTCGGGGCCGTTGTCGCAGCGAATCGACCTCGGTTCTCCGCGGTGTTGGATGATCTCATCTAGCACGCGTGTTACCCGCCGACTGGCGAAGCTGGTATCAACTTCCAGCGCCAGGCACTCGCGCGTAAAGGCATCGACCACGCTCAACACACGGATCGCGCGTCCCGCCGCGATCGCATCGTGCACAAAATTCAGCGCCCACTCCTGGTTTGCGGCCGTGTAGTGGCGCAGGGGGACGCTCTGTCGGACTCAGTGTTTGCGCTTCTTCCTCCGCAGAGCCAGGCCCGCCTCTTCGGTACACCCGATGCACGCGCTTATGGTTCACCACGTCTCCGGATCGACGCAGCAGCACATGCAATCGCCGGTATCCGA
>Ga0068856_100003952_pt1 | contig 14848 bp, 13 predicted proteins | sample KBSCornC62_FD_66595 | JGI IMG/M metagenome (GOLD analysis project Ga0068856, IMG submission 66595) | Corn rhizosphere microbial communities from Kellogg Biological Station, Michigan, USA - KBS Corn C6-2 | ecosystem: Host-associated > Plants > Roots > Rhizosphere > Soil ...
CGCACCCCCCTCTACGAGCGACATGCCGAGCTCGGGGCCAAGCTCGTGCCCTTTGCCGGCTGGGAGATGCCGGTCACCTATGAGGGGATTCGCGAGGAGCATGCGGCGGTGCGCACGCACGCCGGCATGTTCGACGTCTCGCACATGGGCGAGGTCGAGGTCGAGGGTCCCGGGGCGCTGGCCTTCCTGCAGCGGGTGCTTTCCAACGACGTCGCCAAGATCGAGATCGGCGGCGCCCAGTACTCCTGCCTCTGCAGCGAGGAAGGGGGAGTGCTCGATGACCTCTTCACCTATCGGCTCGGTGGCGACCGCTACCTGATCGTCACCAACTCGGCCAATCACGACGCCGACCTCGCCTGGCTCGGCCGCTGGAGCCGTCAGTTTGGCGACGTCTCCGTGCGGGACGTAGCCGATCGCTACGCGATGCTCGCCGTGCAGGGCCCGCACGCGCGGGCGATCCTCACAAGGGCGCTGGGCCTGACGCTGCCGGCCCGGATGCGCGTCGCGACGGCCCGGATCGGCAACCGGCCCGCCCTCGTCTGCGGCACCGGCTATACCGGCGAGGACGGCGTGGAGCTGCTGATCGATCCCGAGGTGGCGCCGGCGATCTGGGTCGAGCTGCTCGACGCCGGCGTGGTCCCCTGCGGCCTCGGCGCCCGCGACACGCTGCGGCTCGAGGTCTGCTTCCACCTGCACGGCAACGACCTGACGCCCGAGCGCAACCCGATCGAGGCCGGGCTCGGCTGGTGCTGTGCCGAGGCGACCGGCTTCGTCGGTGCCGCCGCCGTCGCCCGCGCGCGCCGCGAGGGCACGGCCGAGAAGCTGGCGCCGTTCATGATCGAGGGCGCGGGCATCCCGCGGGAAGGCAACCCGGTGCTCGTCGCCGATGAGAGAGTCGGCACCGTCACCTCGGGCACCTTCTCGCCCTCGCTCGAGCTCGGCATCGGCATGGCGTATGTGCACGCCGATCTCGCCGAGCCCGGAACCGAGATCGAGATCGACGTGCGCGGCAGGCATCGGCCCGCCCGGATAGCTTCCAAGCCCCTCTACCAGCGGAAAGGATGACCTTGTCCGACGCGCACTATCCCGACGACCTGCTCTACCACGACCAGCACGACTGGGCGCGGCTCGACGGCGATGAGCATGCCGTCTTCGGGATCACCTGGTACGCCCAGGACAGCCTCGGCGAGGTCGTCTTCTACGACCCGCCGGAGGTCGGCGCGACGATCTCCAAAGACGCCTCCTACGCCGAGGTCGAGTCGGTCAAGGCGGTCTCCGACGTGATCGCGCCGATGTCGGGTGAGATCGTCGAGGTCAACGACTCGCTCGAAGACACGCCGGAGAAGATCAACGAGGACCCCTACGGGGAGGGCTGGCTGGTCAAGGTCAAGCTGACCCAGCCGGAGGAGCGCGGTGCCCTGCTCGGCGCCGAGGAATACCGCAAGATGCTGGAAAAGGCCTAGGAAGCCCCGCCAGCCGCTTCCGTAGCCTTAGCCGGGTGACCCGCTACACCTCAGCTACCGACGCCGACCGGGCGGAGATGCTCGCCGCGATCGGGGCGGGCTCGGTCGACGAGCTCTTCGAGCAGATCCCCGAGCCGCTGCGCCTCGATCGGCCGCTGGCGCTGCCGGAGGGGATGAGCGAGGCCGAGGTCTTTGGGCGACTGGCGGCGCTGGCGGCGCGCAACGAGGACGCCGAAAGCCAGGTCTGTTTCGTCGGCGCCGGGATGTACGACCATTACGTGCCGGCGATCGTCGACGCGATCACCCAGCGCTCCGAGTTCCTCACCCCCTACACGCCCTACCAGCCCGAGATCTCCCAGGGCGGCCTGCAGGTGATGTTCGAGTTCCAGACCGCGATGTCGGAGCTGACCGGGCTGCCGGTCTCAAACGCCGGCCTCTACGAGGGGCCCTCGTCGGTCGCCTCCGCCGGCTACCTGGCGATGGCGGCGACCAAGCGCAAGCGCTTCGTCGTCTCGCGCGGCCTGCACCCGCACAGCCGCGAGACGCTGGCGACCTACGCGGTCGGATACGGCGCCGAGCTGGTCGAGGTCGAGCTGTGCGACGGCGAGACCGATGCGGCGGCGCTGGCTACCGCCGTCGACGGCGAGACCGCCGCGGTCTTCCTGCAGAGCCCGAATTTCCTCGGCGCGGTCGAGCGGGTCGAGGCGCTCGGCGCGGCGGCGAAGGAACACGGCGCGCTGCTCGTCGTCGCCACCGACCCGATGACCCTCGGCGTGCTCAAGCCGCCCGGCGAGTGCGGCGCCGACATCGCCCTCGGCGAGGGTCAGCCGCTCGGCAACCGACTCGACTTCGGCGGCCCGTCCTTCGGATTCTTCTGCGCCAGCGAGGAGCAGATCCGCCGCATGCCGGGGCGGATCGCCGGCGAAACCGACGACGTCGACGGGCGCCGCGGCTTCGTCCTCGCCCTGCAGACTCGCGAGCAGCACATCCGCCGCGAGAAGGCGACCCACAACATCTGCACCGCCCAGGCGCTCAACGCGCTCGGCGCGATGGTCCACCTCGCCTGGCTCGGTCGCGAGGGCTTCCGCGAGCTGGGCGAGCTGCTGGTCCGCCGCACCGCCTATGCGCGCGAGCGGCTGGCCGCGGTCGAGGGAGTCGAGCTGCTGCACACCGCGCCGGTCGCGCGCGAGTTCGCCGTTCGCCTCGACGCGCCGGTGGAGCGCGTGCTCGAGCGCTGTGCCGAGCGCGGTATCGCCGCCGGCTACCCGCTCGGCCGCGAGTACCCCGAGTACGAGGACGGCCTGCTCGTCGCGATCACCGAGCGCCGCACCAAGGCCCAGATCGACGAGCTCGCCGAGGCCCTCGGCACCGCGATCCAGGCCGAGATTGGCGCTTTGGTGTCGGATAGCGCCACCAAGGCGCCAGAGCGAGTGGGCTGATGGCTCTCACCGAGACGCCGATGCAGGCGGAACGCGCCCGGACGATCTACGAGAAGTCGAAGCCGGGCCGCCGGGCCGCCGTCCTGCCCGGCGCCGAAGTCCCCGAGCCCCCGCTCGAGGAGCTGATCCCGGCCGACCTGCTGCGCGCCGAGCCGCCGCGCCTGCCGGAGATCGCCGAGCCGGAGATCGTCCGCCACTACAACAAGCTCTCGCGCCGCAACTTCGACCTCGACAGCGGCTTCTACCCGCTCGGCTCCTGCACGATGAAGCACAACCCGCGGCTCAACGAGCGGGTGGCGGCGCTGCCCGGCCACGCCCGCCTGCACCCAGCCCAGGACCCCAAGCGTGCCCAGGGCGCTCTGGAGCTGATGTGGCTCCTGCAGGAGAGCCTCGGCGAGATCTGCGGCCTGCCCCACGTCAGCCTGCAGCCCTCGGCCGGCTCGCACGGCGAGCTCGCCGGCCTGCTGCTCACCCGCGCCTTCCACGCCGACCGCGGCGAAGAGCGGACCAAGGTGCTTGCACCCGACACCTCGCACGGCACCAACCCGGCCTCGGTGACGATGGCCGGCTACGAAGTGGTCAAGGTCGCCACCAACGAGCGCGGCGGCGTCGAGATGGACGACCTGCGGGCGAAGATCGACGCGGACCCCGACCAGGTCGCCTGCCTGATGCTGACCAACCCCAACACGCTCGGGCTCTTCGACGAGAACATCGCCGAGATCGCGGAGCTGATCCACGCGGCGGGGGGGACGCTCTACTACGACGGCGCCAACCTCAACGCGGTGATGGGCCACTCGCGGCCCGGCGACATGGGCTTCGACATCGTCCACGTCAACCTGCACAAGTCCTTCAGCCAGCCGCACGGCGGCGGCGGCCCCGGCGCCGGCCCGATCGCGGTCTCCGAGCGGATCGAGCCCTTCCTGCCGCGGCCGCAGGTGGTGCGGCGCGAGAGCGACAACGGCGGTGGGCTCAGCTTCGACCTCGACCACGAGCGGCCCAAATCGATCGGGCGCCTGCGCGGCTTCCAGGGCAACTTCGGCGTCTTCGTCCGCTCCTACGCCTACATCCTCAGCCTCGGCGGCGACGGCCTCGCCGAGGCTTCGGAGACCGCGGTGCTGAACGCCAACTACCTCAAGGCCCGCCTCGCCGAGGGCCGCGCCGGCGAGCGCCTGCCCGTCGCCTTTGATCGCCACTGCATGCACGAGTTCGTCCTCTCCGGCAAGCCGATGAAGCGGGAGCTGGGCCTGGCGACGCTCGACCTCGCCAAGCGCCTGCTCGACTTCGGCTTCCACCCGCCGACCGTCTACTTTCCCCTGCTGGTCGAGGAGGCGCTGATGATCGAGCCGACCGAGACCGAGACCAAGGAGAGCCTCGACGCCTTCGCCGAGGCGATCGAGCGGATCCTCGCCGAGGCCGAGACCGACCCGGAGCGCGCCAAGCAGGCCCCCTACACGACGCCGGTCCGTCGCCTCGACGAGGTCAAGGCGACGCGGCGTCCGGTCGTTCGCCAAGAGATTCCTTAGCGCGCGCAGAAGCTTGTCAGCACTCCGACCGTTCCTATACGTTGACGAAAACGATTTGGGGAGGATCGATGAGAGTCAAGTTTGTCGCGTCAGCGCTGGCTGCGTTCTTCTTGCTCGCCGCCGGTGCGCAGGCCTTCCAGTGGCACCTGGGCTATGGACAGGCGAAGCACGCGAGCAGAGAATTCGCCGAAGCGGCCTGTCATCAGGACCACCAGTGCACCGGCTATGGAGTAGGCCAATGCTCGCGCGCGTCCGAAAGCCGTATCGACTGCGAAGTGGGCCTTTTCTACGCCGAAAAGCCGGAACCGGGTGAAGAAGTGGAGTGCAACATCGTCCTTCACTGGGGCGTTGACCACACCGGGGCGCTCGCACTGAAGAACTACGGCAAGCCCCACTGCTTCAGGGTCGAACCCTAGAGCTCAGGGAGCTTCTGCTTCAGCTCGAGCACCGGGGCGAAGAGGTCGCCGTGCCGCTCGATCCGCTCGAGCACGTCGCCGGCCTCGAAGACGAGTGAGTCGGCGTCCTCCTTCTCGATCGCCCGTTCGACCTCTTCCCAGGTCAGGGGGGTCGAGACGGTGGGACGTTCGCGGGCGCGCAGGGAGTAGACGGCGATCGTCGTCTTGCGGCGGTGGTTCTGCGACCAGTCGACGAAGACCTTGCCCTTGCGCTCGACCTTTTTCATTTTCGAGACGACCAGGTCCGGGGTCTGCTTCTCGAGCAGCTGGGCGATCGCGCGAGCCAGCGGTTTGGTGCCGCCGCCGTTGTCGTCTCCCTCGTAGGTGACCTCGTCGTTGTTGAGCGGCGCGTAGACCTGTAGGCCCTTCGAGCCGGAGGTCTTTGGGAAGCACTCGAGCCCGAAGTGGGCGAAGAGCTCGCGCAGGCGCAGCGCCACTCGGCAGCAGGAGAGGACTTCGGCCGGCGGGCCGGGATCGAGGTCGAAGGCGAGCACTGTCGGGCGGTCGTGCTCGGGGGCCAGCGAGAGCGAGGGGTGCAGCTCGATCGCCGCCAGCTGCGCCATCCAGACCAGCGTCGCGCGGTCTTCGCAGACGCAGAAGTCGATCTTGCCGGTGCTCGCCCCGACCGGCGTGGTCTTGACCCACTCGGGCCGGTGCTTGGGGCAGCGCTTCTCGAAGAAGGCCGCGTCGGTGTCGTCGACCCCCTCGGGGAAGCGGCGCAGCGTCACCGCCCGTCCGCTCAGGTGGGGGACGATCGCCGGCGCCACCTTGGCGTAGTAGTCGACGACCTCGCCCTTGCTGAAGCCGGCCTTGGGGTAGAGGACCTTGTCGAGGTTGGTGAGCTTCAGCTCACGCCCGTCGACCTCGACCTGCTGGCTCGTGGCCACGGCCCGCTAGGAGGACTTGGCCTTGGCGCGGGAGCCAGGTTTTTTCTTGCCGCTGGTCTTCGCCGCTGGTTTTTTCGCTTTTGCTTTCGCGGGACTGCGTTTCTTCGCCTTGGCCGTCGGCTTCTTGGCCGGCTCGCCGTCGCGCTTGCTGCGCACGTCGGCGATGCTCTGCTCCAGGGCGGCCATCAGGTCGGGGGCCTTGGTCGGCTCGCGGTCCTCCTGTGGCGCCGCGACGACGTCCTCGCCGGCCGCCTTGCGTTCGATCATCGCCAGCAGCTCCTCGCGGTACTCGTCGCGGTAGAGCGTCGGGTCGAAGTCGCGGGTCAGCGAGTCGATCAGCTGTTCGGCCATCTCGACCTCGCGCTTGCCGATCTTCGGCGTCTCGCCGGGCAGCACGTCCTCGAGCTCGTCCGGCGGCACGACCTCGTCGGCGAAGCGCATCGTGGTCAGCGTGAGCACGCCGTCGCCGGGGCGGATCGCCGCCAGGTGCTCCTTGTTGCGGAAGACGAAGCGGGCGATCGCCACCTTGCCCGACTGCTCCATCGCCTGGGCGAGCAGCGAATACGCTTTCTCAGCGCCGTCGGCCGGGCCGAGGTAATAGGGGCTGTCGAAGTAGATCGGGTCGATCTCGCTGATCTCGACGAAGTCCTGGACCTCGATCGCCCGGGTCTTCTTCGGGTCGAGCGAGGCGAGCTCGTCTTTGTTCAGCGGCACGTAGCGGTCTTTGGTGATCTCGTAGGCCTTGATGATCTTCTCGTAGGGAACCTCTTCGTCGGTTCCCTCGGCGACGCGGCGATGTTTGATCCGGGCGCTGTCGGACTCGCGGATCTCGCGCAGCGCGATGCCGCGGCGGGCCACCGCGCTGTACAGCTTCACGGGCACGTTGAGGAGCCCGAAGCTGATCGAGCCGCTCCAGATCGCTCTAGCCATCGGCGTTCACCTACCCGATTGTTCCAGCCACTCACGCCGGCGGCAAAGTGGCGAACGGCTGCGAGAGGCATCTTGCGCACGGCGCGGTGGGATCATCCCGCGGTGCTGTTCGAGCTGAACGAGGTCAGCCTGACCCGCGGCGATCGCCGCGTCCTCGACGCGCTCAGCGCCACGATCCCGGCGGGGGCGACGGCGATCGTCGGTCCCTCGGGGGCCGGCAAGTCGACCCTGCTGCGCCTGCTCAACCGGCTCGCCGACCCGGACGCGGGGGCGATTTCCTACCGCGGCAAGCCGCTCGGCGAGTACGAACCGCTGGCCCTGCGTCGTCAGGTCTCGCTGGTGCCGCAGCTGCCGGCCCTCTTGGAGGGGACGGTCGAGTCGAACCTGGCCTACGCGGCGGGCCTCGCCGGCAAGGAGCTTGACGCCGAGCACTGCCTGCGCCTCGCCGGGCTCGATCCGGCCTTTGCCAGCCGCGACGTCGCCAAGCTCTCGGTCGGCGAGCAGCAGCGGGCGATGTTGGCGCGGGCGCTGTCCCAAGAGCCGGCCGTCCTGCTGCTCGATGAGCCGACCTCGGCTCTGGACCACGCGACGCGGGACGCGATCGAGGCGACGCTCGCCGAGCTGCGCCGCGAGCTCGAGATCTCGATCGTCCTGGTCAGCCACGACCCCGAGCAGGCGCGCCGGCTGGGCGATTGGGTCGTGCGGCTCGAGCATGGCCGGGCGATCGAGGCCGGTCCGATCGAGGGGGTTGCTCTGTGAGCGACCAAATCGACACGGTGACTACCGGGAGTTCGGGTCCGGGGCGATTTGGTCGCGAACCCCAAGATGCTCCATGAGCACCTCGATTCACCTCAGTCCCGGGCAGGTCGCGGCCTCGCTGGCCCTGGTCGCGCTGGCCGCGGCGATCTCCTTCTGGCAGAAGGCCGACCTCGAGCGCGATATCGGCATCGCCACCGTGCGCTCCTTCGTCCAGCTGACCGCGATCGGCTACGCGATCAAGCTGATCTTCGAAGCCGACACGCTCTGGCTGGTCTTCGCGCTGCTGACGGTGATGGTCGTCTTCGGTGCGCTCACCGCGCGCAGCCGGGCGAAGAAGGTGCCGGGCGCCTTCTGGCCCCTGCTGATCGCGCTGGCCCTGGCCGGGTCCACCACGCTCGGCCTCGTCGTCGCCCTCGGCGTCTTCGAACCGACCGCCCGCTACCTTGTGCCGGTCGGCGGCATGGTGATCGGCAACGCGATGACCGCCTCGGCGGTGGCGCTCAACCGCCTGGGCGACGAGATGATCGACTCGCGGGCGAAGATCGAGGCGACCCTGGCTCTGGGCGCCACCGCCCAGGAGGCCGCCGCCCCCTTCGTCCGCCGTGCCCTGCGCTCGGGGATGATCGCCCTGGTCGACTCGACCAAGACCACCGGCTTGATCTTCTTCCCCGGCACGATGGTCGGCATGCTGCTCGCGGGCGCCAGCCCGACCGACGCCGTCCGCCTGCAGCTGATCCTGCTCTACGCCCTGCTCGGCAGCGTCGCCATCGCCGGCTTGGTTGCTACCGCGCTTGCGTATCGGAATTTTTTCACCCAGGCGCAACAGCTGCGCGAGCCGGGCGCCCCGGCTCCAGGCGGCTAACAGCACCAGCCCTCGATGCTTGGGAACGGCGCCCGCCCGCGATGGCCGGGAGAGAAGATCGAGGAGATGTTGCCGACTGCCTGCAGGTGCCCCCGCCCGCCGAGGGGCAGGAAGAGCCACTGGTCCGCCGCGGGCCAGGCAATCAGGAGGCGGCTGCCGTCGGGTGACCAGGCGAGCTGGCTGAGGCGTCCGGAGACCGCGAAGAGCCGGCGCGGTGCGCCGCCGCTGGTGTCGATCAAGAGCGCTTCGCTACGGGGTGCGCCCGTCCGGGAGCGCCGTTCGAGCAGCACCGCGACACCTTGTCCCTGCGGCGCGAAGGCCGCCGAGCGTAGAAACGCGCCGGCGGGGAGCGCGATGCGCTGTGCGCCGCCGATTCGAAAGCTCTCGGCGAGCTTGGCGAGACGCACGTGGCGCAGCCAGAGCCCGCGCGGCGAGGCTTCAAGCAGGATGCGACCGCCCGCGGCCCAGTCAATAGCGGTGATGCCCGGCGAGGAGGCGGTCGTTGCCAGGGTCTGGCCGGTGTCCGTCTCGACCACGCGCAACTTCCTTACCGCATCGACGTAGGCGAGGACGTGCGGGCCCAACGGGAACCATGCCGGCGCCACCGGTGCGGCCGGCCCGACTAGGTGACCTCCGGTGCCGTCGGCCCCGACGGTGCGCAGCGCGTGCCCGGCCCGGTAGGCGATGCGGAACCCGGACGGAGACCAGCGGGGGTCGCTCACCTGGCTCGCTGCCGAGACCGACCAGTGGGGCGTGCCGTCGGGCTCGATCGCGCTCAGCGTGCGTCCCGAGGCGGCGGCGACGAAGAGGCCGTGCGGAGACCAGCTCGCTTCGTCGTAGCGCCCGAGCAGGCGCCGCGAGCCGTCGGGTTGGACGACCCATGGACCGCGCGGGGACCCCACCAGCAGGCGACCGCCACCGGGAACCTCGGTCAGCGCCGGTTGGGCGTTGCGGACCCCCGCGGTGAAGACGTCGTCGATCCAGCTCCGCACCGCGGCTCCGGCGGGAGAGAGGAGGAGCGCCGCGAGCAGGGCGGCGGCCGCGAGCGCGATGGCAAGCCGCGGCAGGACCGGGCGTTGGGCGCGACGCCGCTCGGCATAGGCCCGTTCGATTAGGGCAAGTCCGCGGCGCTCGGCCTCCGCCACTCCGGGAAGGGGCTCCTCACGCAGCAGGGCGCGCAGGCGGTCCTCGCTCATCCCTCCACCTCGATCAGATCGCGCAGGCGGTCGAGGCCCCGGCGCAGGCGCGAGTTGACGGTGCCGCGCGGCAGCTCGAGCATGCGCCCGATCTCGCCGGGGGTGTACTCGAGCAGGTAGCGGAGCACGACCACGGCGCGTTGCTCGGGCGGCAGCTGGGCCAGCGCCGGCATCAGCTCGCTCGCCGTCTCGTCGATCCGTTCCGCGGCTGCGCGCTCATCGGGATCGCCGGCGCCGGCCCGCAGCGCCTCGCGACGCCCCCAATCGATCGCGCGGTGGACGACGATCCGGTGCAGCCAGGGAGCGAACGGCCGCCTCCGGTCGAAGCGGTCGAGACCGTCGACCGCGGCCAGGAAAGCCTCTTGGGCGATGTCCTCGGCCGCTGCGGCATCGTGGACGACGAGGTAGGCAGCGCGCTGGGCGCGCGGCCAATGCATCGCGTAAAGCGCGGCGAGCGCCTCCCGCGAGCCTCGCTGGGCTTCTCGAATGAGCTTTCGCTCGCTGCCCTCAGCCCCCAAGCGTCACCTCCGCGGCGCAGCATCTCAATCTTCGCCCACCCGCGCCTCCCAGCGCCCGACCCGGTCGAGGGCGTCGTTGAGTCGTCCGGCGAGACCTGGCGATAGTCGGCCTCTTGGCAGCTCGACCACGTAGGAGGCGCTGCGAGGGAAGCGATGGTTCTGCCAGTGCGGCCCGGTGCCTGCTGGCCAGCGCATGAGGCGGAAGGGGATCCGCGCCAAACGGGCGAAGAGCCGGCCGGCCGGGGCGCTCTGATTCCAGGCGCGGACGAAGGGCCCGCCTCTGCGCACCTGGTGGAACCAGATCGTCACCCGCGGTTGCAGCTTGGCGACGATGCGCGCGGCGAGGCGGGTTTCCGGCTCTGAGAAAGGCCGCGGCCCGGAGTATTCGGCGCCGCCTCTCCGCCCGATCGGCTGCCAGCCGGAGGGGAAGTTGCGGTTGAGGTCGACGCCGCGAGCGTTCAGCCGGGTCACGGCGGCGGACCCATCCGGATCGAGGTTCGGGACGACGAAGACGTTGGCGCGCGGCTCGGGACATCCGTTGACCAGCGGCTCGATCCCGCGCGCCGCGCACTCGTCGCCATGGATGCAGGCGAAGACCAGGACCCGGCCGCGAATTCGCGGATCGCCGTACTGATGCAGTCGGATTGGGCGCCCGTCCAGCGATCTGCCGACAACCCCGCTGCGTCCGACGACATTGCCGGGATAGCGCGGAGTTCGTGTGAACGCCAGGAAGCCGCCGGTCGTTGGCTTCGCCGAGCCCGCCGTCCTGTGCTCTCGTGTCAGTCGCTCGACGTCCACCGACAGCAGCGAGCCCGTGTGCTTGGTGACATGACCAGACCGCGGGGAGCGGGGGTACACCGCGAGGCGACGCCCGGTGTCCTCCAGACGTAGCTTCAGCAGGTAGGGGTTGTCAATCAGTCGCTGGAGGCCCGGCAGGTCGACGCGAATGGCTCGACCGTCGACCGTGTCGAGGGCGAGCAGGAAGGGCATGCGCCTGTCGCCGTCATAGAGGGCGTAGGTCCAGCGCCTGTCCAGACTCGTCACCGCGCTGATCGGCAGGCCGGCAAGCCCGCGCCCGTCATTGCTCACGGTCAACGGTCGGGGCGCGATTCCCCCGGTGCGGGTGTCGAGGGTCCAAAGGTCGAAGTCATCCGAGGCGCGGTCATACCTCGAGCCGCGGTCATGCGTCCGATAGTGCCTCAGGTAGACCTTCGAGCCGTTGGGCGAGATCGCCTGGAAGTAGAAGTAGCCCCCCAGGTTCAGGTATCGAATCGCGTGTCGTGGCCGCTGCTGCCCGAGTCGAGGCGGGTGGCGGAGGTAGACGGTGGTGTCGATGACCGCGATCTTGGAGAGTGCCGGCGGGTAGGCCCGGGTGAAATTGATCAGCGCCAGCGTCCTGCCGTTGGCGGATAGCCCGCCTGCGCTGCCGTCGTAGGCGACCGCGGGGATCGCGTAGCTGCCCCGCAAGTACCACCAACGATCGATCGTCCCGTCGCTCAAGTCGATCCGCTCGACGATCGTCAGCGCCGGCTTGGTCCGGGGGCTGACGGCGACGTAGCGGTAGGAGGTGCCGTTCTGCTCGGTGACGACGCCCTGCGCGGCCCCGGTCGTGCCCATCTCCTTGGCCGCTGAGGTCGCCGTCGCGGCGAGGCCGGCTGTCAGAGCGAGGAAGAGGAAGCAGAGCAGTTGCCGTGCTGTCTGTCTTTCTCGTCTCACATAGGAGATACGCGCGAGGGGACCTCAGAGGTCCCGCACAGAGTCGTCTGGCCCTTTCCGTCTCTAGATGGAAGAAGGGGCCGCGTCTTACACTCGACGGGTGTCCCGCGCCCAGCGCCTGACTCTGGTTGCGACGATTCTCGGCTCGACCGTCGTCTTCCTCGACTCGACCGTGGTCAACGTTGCCCTGCCGGCGATCGCCGACGGGCTCGACGCCGGGTTGGCGGGCCAGCAGTGGGTGGTCGAGGCCTACATGCTCACCCTGGTCTCGCTGCTCCTGGTCGGCGGCTCTCTGGGCGATCAGTTTGGCCGGCGGCGGATGTTCGTCATGGGCCTGCTCGCCTTCGGCGTCACCTCGGCGCTCTGCGCGATTGCGCCGACGGTTGAGTTCCTGATCGCCGCCCGTGCCCTGCAGGGAATCGCCGGTGCCCTGCTGGTGCCGGGGTCTCTGGCGATCGTCGCCGCCACCTTCGAGGGAGCCGAGCGCGGCAAGGCCGTCGGCACCTGGACCGCCTGGACCGGCATCGCGACCGTGATCGGGCCTGCCGGGGGAGGGGCGCTGATCGGCCTCACCTCCTGGCGGGCGATCTTCTGGGTCAACCTGCCGCTGATCGCAGGGACGGTGGCGCTGACCCTGCACTCGGTGCAGGAGAGCCGCGATCCCGACGCCTTCCGCGGCATCGACTGGACCGGGATCGGGCTCTCGGCCGCCGGCCTCGGCGGGCCCGTCTTCGCCCTGATCGAGCAGCCGACCCGCGGCTGGGGCGATCCAATGGTCTGGCTCCCCTTCATCGCCGGCATCGCCTGCTTCGTTCTCTTCGTCCTGCACGAGATGCGCGCTCGTCATCCGATGCTCGACCTCGGCCTGTTCCGGATCCGCAACTTCGCCGTCGCCAACCTGACCACGCTCTCGACCTACGCGGGTCTGATCGGCGGTCTCTTCTTCGTCGGCCTCTTCCTCCAGCAGGTCGCCGGCTACTCGCCGCTGGAGGCAGGCTTGGCGACGACGCCAATCTCGCTGATCCTCTTCCTGCTCTCGCCGCGCTGGGGAAAGCTGGCTTCGGGAACGGGCCCGCGGCTGCCGATGACGATCGGCCCGCTCGTCGGCGGTCTCGGCCTGCTGCTGATGCTGCGGATCGGCTCGAACGCCGACTACGCGACCGACGTGCTGCCGGCGATCCTCGTCTTCGGCCTCGGTCTCTCCGCCACCGTCGCGCCACTCACCGCGACCGTGCTCGACTCGGTCGAGGAACGGCACGTCGGCATCGCCTCCGGGGTCAACAACGGCGTCTCGCGCGTCGCCGGCCTGCTTGCGATCGCCGTCCTCGGCGCGGTGATCTCGGCCTACTTCGGCTCGACCCTCGACAAGCACCTCGGCGACCGCCCGCTCGGCCCCCGCGCCGAGCGGACCATCTCCGACGCCAAGGCCCAACCGCTGGCGGTTCCCAAAACCGGCAAGCTGCCCCCGGCCCAGGCGGCCCGGGTGAGCACCGCCTCCGCCGATGCCTCAACCTCCGCCTTCCACCTCGGCATCGGCATAGCCGGCGTCCTGATGATCATCGGCGGCGCCGTCTCCGGCGTGGGCATCGAGAACCCCAAGCGCAAAGTCGAAGCGATCGCCAGCCGCGGCTCTGCGCAGGCAGGCGAGTGCGGCCATGCCGCGGACGCCGACTGTGCCGAACCCCAGCTCGACCCGGACGCTCCGTCTGTCGAACCCGTTTGAGAGTCAGGGACCGGACCCCTCTCGAACGGGCGGATACTCAAAGTCGTCGCGCTAATTAGCGCGACGACTTGTCCGGGCGAGAGGGGTCCGGTCCCTGCCCCCCGAATAGGCTCCGCAGGGTGAGCGCTCCAATCGTCTTCTCTGGTATCCAGCCCACGGGCCGCAAGCACTTGGGCAACTACATAGGCGCGATCCGCCAGTACGTTAAGGGGCAGGACCGCGCCGACCCGGCGATCTTCTGCATCGTCGACCTGCATGCGATCTCGGTCGCCTACGATCCGGCCGAGCTGCGCGCGCGGCTCTACGACACGGCGGCGATCCTGCTCGCCGCCGGCCTCGACCCGGAGCGCTGCATCTTCTTCCGCCAGTCCGACGTGCGCGAGCACAGCGAGCTGACCTGGCTGCTCTCGGCGGTCACTTCGCACGGCGATCTCAACCGCATGACCCAGTTCAAGGACAAGTCGGCAAAGCAGGAACTGGTCTCCGCCGCGCTCTTCTTCTACCCGGTGCTGATGGCCGCTGACGTGCTCGCCTACCGGGCCACCGAGGTGCCGGTCGGCGACGATCAGCGCCAGCACGTCGAGCTGATGCGCGAGATCGCCCGTCGCTTCAACGAGCGCTTCGGCGAGACCCTTGTCGTGCCGGACATGCGCATTCCCGAGGTCGGGGCGCGGATCATGGACCTGCAGGAGCCGGAGCGGAAGATGTCGACCACCGGCGGCACGGAGGCCGGCACCGTGCTCGTCCTCGACGAGCCTGAGGTGATCCGCAAGAAGCTTGGCGGCGCCGTCACCGATTCCGGCCGCGAGGTGCGCCGCGCCCCGGACAAGGCCGGGATCACCAACCTGATCGACGTCTACGCGGTTTCCCGCGGCAGCGACCCCGCCGCGGTCGAAGCCGAGTTCGAGGGTGCCGGCTACGGCGACTTCAAGAAGGCCGTGGCCGAGGCCGTGGTCGAGTACCTGGACCCGGTCCGCGAGCGCTACGCCGAGCTGCGCCCCGACGAGGCGGCGCTGGAGGCGATCCTCGCCGCCGGGGCGGAGAAGGCCCGCGCGATCGCCGCGCCGGTCGTCGCCGACGTTCGCGAGCGCATGGGTTTCGGTCCGGCCTAGCTGGCGTCACGCCGGAGCGTTACGGTCCACCGATGACCGTCGCCGAGCTGGATCTCGACCTCGACGTCTTCGCCGGTCCCTTCGACCTGCTGATGGCGGTCGTCCTGCGCGAGGAGGTCAGCCTGCTCGAGGTCGAGCTGGCCGAGGTCGTCGTCGCCTACGTCGAGCACCTCGAGCGCACCGAGGAGCTGGAGCTCGACGTCGCCACCGAGTTCCTCGTCCTGATCGCCTCGCTGCTGGAGCTGAAGTCGCGCCTGCTGCTGCC